>OIXL01000271.1_pt1 | contig 28736 bp, 19 predicted proteins | sample 1587761 | NCBI WGS metagenome assembly OIXL01 (sample SAMN03283246) | human gut metagenome | biome: human-associated habitat; material: feces | host: Homo sapiens | place: Peru | collected 2012 | reverse complement strand
TGTCGATGAGGGCCTTATCCGCAGCGGAGACATCGCTCTTAGCCATGGCCTTGGCGATCATCTGAGCCATCTCATAACGCGTGATGTTCTGGTTGCCACGGAACGTCGTGTCGCCATAACCTTCGATGACGCCATCAGCTGCGAGCTGGGATACAGCGTCGTAAGCCCAATGGTCAGCCGGTACATCGGAGAACGGGTTAGCAGCAGCAAACGTCGTGCTGGCAGCACCGACAACAAGAGCCGCCGTCAATGCGGATACAAGAGTCTTTTTCATAAAAATCTCCTCCTTCGGAGTGTTCTATAAAGTAAATTGATAAAAACGGAAGCAAGGCCCTTCCCCTCTAAAGTGGCCTTGCTTCTTTTCTTGTCTGTTATTATAGCTATCTGGGTTCAAATCCGCAATTCACAAACCGTCCATACTTTTGGACGCATTTTCTCGGCTTTGTTGATACTTTATACAAAAATTAAAGCGCGATTTTGTGCACTATTTCAAATTGTTCATTTTGTTTATCTGTGAGATGAAACGGATTCACAAGTTGCAAAAAGGTTACAGGGTTTCCATCTCGGCGTCGGCGGCAAATTCGGCCTCGGCGCGGGTCTCTGCGGCCTGTCCCTCGGCCTCGGCAACAGCCACCGGCTCTGCCAGTGCCTTGCGGATGGCGGTGACGTAGAACACCATGGAAAGTGCCGTGCCGATGCACCAGCCCACAGGCCATGCCATCCAGATGCCGGTGGAGCCCAGCGCGGTGGCGCTGAGCACGGCGGCAATGCCCACGCGCAAAATCAGGTCGGTGAAGGTTGCGATCATGAACCGCACCATCAGGCCGCAGCCGCGCAGGATGCCGTCTGCCACCAGCTTGACCGACACCACAAAGTAGAAGGGGGAGAGGATGCGCAAAAACAGCATACCGGTGTCAATGGCAGGGCCCTGCGGGTCGTTCATGAACAGCAGCAGCAGGAAGCGGCCAAAGAAGAAGTACAGCACCACCAGCGGCACGCACAGCAGCCACACCAGATTGCGGCCTGCGCCAAAGCCTTCCTTGACGCGGTCCATCTTGCCAGCACCCATGTTCTGGGAGGTGTAGTTGGAGATGCCGTTGCCCAGGGTGGTAAAGGAGGTGATGACCATGTTGTTCAGCTTGACGGCGGCGGAATAGCCTGCAATGACGCTGGCACCAAAGGTGTTGATGACGCTCTGCAGGATGATGTTGCCCACCGAGACAAAGCTCTGCTGCAGGATGCTGGGGATGGCCACCACGGCAACCTTGCCCAGCATATTCCACGAGAACAGCACGACCTTGCGCTCAGACTTGAAGGCGCGGATGCGGCGGAACACCACCACCATGGCCAGCACGCAGCTGACGCCCTGGCACAGGAAGGTGGCCCATGCCACACCGGCTACGCCCATCTTGAGACCGGCCACGAACAGGATGTCCACGCCGATGTTGGACAGGGACGAGACTGCCAGAAAATAGAAGGGCGTTTTGCTGTCGCCCAGAGCGGAGAAGATGCCGGTGGCGATGTTGTAGAAGAACATGAAGGGCAGGCCCAGAACGTAGATATCCAGATACAGCGAAGAATCCGCAAGGATCTCCTCCGGGGTGTTGATGAGCTCCAGCAGGCTGTGGCAGCCCACAAGGCCGATCAGCATCAGAACGGCGCACAGCACGGCAGAGCCGATCAGGGAAGTGTAGACCGAAGTCTTCATCTCATCGTAGTCCTTTGCGCCAAAGTAGCGGGACACGATGACCGAGCAGCCAATGTTGCAGCCAAAGGCAAATGCAATGAAGATCAGGGTGATCTCGTAGCTGTTGCCCACAGCAGCCAGTGCATTCTCGCCGATGAACTTGCCTGCAACAAGGCTGTCGGCAATGTTGTACAGCTGCTGGAAGATGATGCTGCCGAACATGGGCAGGCAGAACTGCCACAAAACCTGTGACGGCTTGCCGACCGTCAGATCCTTATTCATAAAAAATCCTCCTCTATCTACCATAAAGAAACATATTAGAACCAGAAAACAGTATAGAGTCGTCCTGACAAAAAGTAAAGAAAAATTTTAGTATATCTGCCATATGAAATTCACATGTCAGGCATGATGCATCCCCGCTGCTGCCAGTGGGCAGACTGTAAAGACCAGCTGTTTCCTGCTTTGCCGGAATGTTCTGCCCCATCAGCTGCCGTTTTTGCCCCTTAAAAAGTTTACATCCGCAAACATGCGCATCGGCTCTTGCACCGGGCCGGAAAGCGTGGTAGGATACTATTGGTTAGTTAGACATAACTATCATGACTGACCGTCACCCGTCTGCCCGCCCCGGGCAGCACCGGGATGGAAATGATATTCAGGAGGTTTTCAAGATGAACGATCTGGAAATTAAATCTGTTATTGGCCGCGAAATTCTGGACTCCCGCGGCAACCCCACCGTGGAAGCGGAGATCACTCTGGCCGACGGCACTGTGGCACGCGGCTGCGCACCTTCCGGCGCATCCACTGGTGAGTTTGAAGCTCTGGAGCTGCGGGATGGCGACAAGGGCCGCTATCTGGGCAAGGGCGTGACCAAGGCTGTTGAGAACATCAACACCGTCATTGCGGATGCTGTTGTGGGCATGGATGCCTCCGACATCTACGCCATCGACGCTGCCATGATCAAGGCCGACGGCACCAAAGATAAATCCAATCTGGGCGCAAACGCCATTCTGGCCGTGTCCATTGCCGCCTGCCGTGCAGCCGCTGCTTCTCTGGATATGCCGCTGTACCGTTTTCTGGGCGGTGTGAACGGCAACCGCCTGCCCGTGCCCATGATGAACATTCTGAACGGCGGCGCACATGCCACCAACACCGTGGATACGCAGGAGTTCATGATCATGCCCGTGGGCGCGCCCTCCTTCAAGGAAGCTTTGCGCTGGTGCGCGGAGGTGTTCCACGCTCTGGCTTCCATCCTGAAGGCCAAGGGGCTGGCTACCTCCGTGGGCGATGAGGGCGGCTTTGCCCCCAACCTGTCCAGCGACGAGGAGACCATTGAGACCATTCTGGCCGCCATCGAAAAGGCCGGTTACGTGCCCGGCAAGGACTTCATGCTGGCTATGGATGCCGCGTCCTCCGAGTGGAAGAGCCCCAAGGGCAAGGGCTTCTACAAGCTGCCCAAGGCCGGCACCGAGTTCACCTCCAGCGAGCTGATCGCACACTGGAAGAGTCTGGTGGAAAAGTACCCCATCATCTCCATCGAGGACGGCCTGGATGAAGAGGACTGGGAAGGCTGGCAGGAGATGACCCGCGAGCTGGGCGGCAAGGTCCAGCTGGTGGGCGACGACCTCTTTGTGACCAACACCGAGCGTCTGGCCAAGGGCATCGGGCTGGGTGCAGGCAACGCGATCCTGATCAAGCTGAACCAGATCGGTTCTGTTTCCGAAACTCTGGAAGCCATCAAGATGGCTCACAAGGCCGGTTACACCGCCATCAGCTCTCACCGCTCCGGTGAGACCGAGGACACCACCATTGCCGATCTGGCCGTGGCGCTGAACACCTGCCAGATCAAGACCGGTGCTCCCAGCCGTACCGAGCGTGTTGCAAAGTACAACCAGCTGCTGCGCATTGAGGAGCAGCTGGGCGGCAGCGCCGTTTACCCCGGCATGGCAGCTTTCAACGTAAAGCGCTGAAGCTGTTGAAAACCAATTGATCTTCCGGCACCCGTACTGCTTTTGCAGCGGCACGGGTGCCGTTTTGTTTTCTCCCAGTTTTTTCCTGCAATCCGCTGCTCTGCCCAGCCGTATTCCATGCATGCCGGGCATTTTGTCCCGAAATTGCAAAAAAGGAGCAAAACATTCATGTTATCTACTCTGATCTCTCTGTACAAGCTGCTGGGCACCGGCGATTTTGTAAAAGTGCTGCTGATCCTGCTGAAGGGGCTTTTCGGCTGATGCAAAGCCGCCCTTTTCACTGCGGAAACGGGACTGCCTTACCGGCAGCCCCCTTTTTTTGTCTTCTCACTTTACTTTCTTAAAAAAATATGCCATAATGAAACAAGTATTTTCCGGTTCAAAAGCCGTGCCCTGTACTGGGAGATCAGGGCCGGAATCCAATAGAAGAGGGGTATTTTGTTATGAGCAAAACCATCATCCCGGCAAACTATACGCCCGCGCTGAACCTGTACGACACGCAGCGCGCCATTGGTACGGTCAAGCGTCTGTTTGCCGACACCTTGTGCGCCACACTGAACCTGTACCGCGTGTCTGCTCCACTGTTTCTGGAAGCATCCACCGGTCTGAACGACGACCTGAACGGTGTCGAGCGCAAGGTCACCTTTGATATCAAGGAAAGCGGCATTGAGGCACAGGTGGTGCAGTCACTGGCAAAGTGGAAGCGCAAGGCCCTGAAGGACTACGATTTCCGTGTGGGCAAGGGCCTGTACTGCGATATGAACGCTATCCGCCGCGACGAAGATCTGGATAACCTGCACTCCATCTATGTGGATCAGTGGGACTGGGAAAAGGTGATCCGTCTGGAAGACCGCAACGAGGCTTACCTCAAGAGCGTGGTGCGCTCCATCGTGTCCGCTGTCTGCGCCACCGAGATGAACCTGCACGCCATGTTCCCCCAGCTGCAGGAGCTGCCGCTGCACAGCCCCAACGTCACCTTCATCACCACGCAGGAGCTGGAGGACCAGTACCCGGACCTGACCCCGAAGGAGCGTGAGAACGCCTTTGTGCAGGAGCACGGCACCACCTTCCTGATGAAGATCGGCGCTCCGCTGAAGAGCGGTAAGCCCCATGACGGACGTGCCCCCGACTACGACGACTGGGATCTGAACGGCGACCTGCTGTTCTGGAACGACCCGCTGCAGTGCAGCTATGAGCTGAGCAGCATGGGCATCCGCGTCAGCCCTGAAAGCATGGACAAGCAGCTGACCATGGCTGGCTGCGACGACCGCCGCGCCCTGCCCTTCCACAAGGCCGTACTGAACGGTGAGCTGCCTTACTCCATCGGCGGCGGCATCGGCCAGAGCCGCCTGTGCATGCTGCTGCTGGGCAGCGCCCACATTGGCGAAGTGCAGGCCAGCGTCTGGGACGCAGCCACCCGCGAAGCCTGCGCCAAGGCAGGCATCCCGCTGCTGTAAGCAGGTTTTCCACACAAAGATTCAAAAGGCAGGATACCACCCTCATGGTGGTACCCTGCCTTTGCTCGTTTTTTGCCTGTATCCGGGGAGAAATAGTTCGAGTCCTGTACCACCGCCAAACAAAAAATCCCCAGACGAATGTCTGAGGATTTTTTGTGGTGGAGAATTAGGAACAGCCCCCCTGCGTGGGCAGCAGCGTGCCGCTTGCGCCGGTGACGACAGCCACCTTGCCGGTGAGATCAGTATTCAGTTCCATACAGCGTCTCAGCTCCGGTATTCCGCAGGCAGCTGATCCATGGTCTGCCACTTGTCCATGGCTTCTTCCAGCTTCATGCCCTTGGCCACTGCATCGCGGCGGCAGGCGTTGACAGCCTGGATCTCCTTCATCTTGGCACCGGTCAGGGTGTAGCCCTTCATGGCGATGAGGGTAGCCGCCCATGCCACCATGGGGATGATGCAGAACAGCACAATGACCACCCAGTTCATGCCCGGGGTGTAGGGGTCATACTGGGTGGGCAGGCTCTGCAGGCCCACAAAGCTGACCGCGATGCCCACAACGGTAGCGGACAGGCTGGACACCAGCTTGTCCACCAGACTGAACAGGGTGCCCATGATGCCGGGGATGTAGTTGCCGCTGCGGTAGGTCTCGTAGTCGGAGCAGTCGGCCACCATGGGGATGGGCATATCGGCGGTGGCGTAGTAAGCACCGTAGCCGATGCCGAAGAAGGCGATGAACAGGATGGTGTACAGGTTGATGGAAAGGCCGTTCTCACCCAGAATGGACAGTGTGAAGGCATCGCCGCGGCCCCAGAGCAGCAGCAGCACCAGCACGCCCACATAGCACACCAGCGCCACGCTGACGTACTTCATCAGGCTGGCCTTCTGGCCTTCCTTCTGGCTGGTGCGGACGGTGAGCAGGAAGAAGGGCACGCTGAACACATAGCCCAGCACCATCATGGGCAGGTACAGACCATCATAGTTGCCCATCATGCAGCCGTACAGCATGCACAGCACGGTGGTGTTGGTGGCGATGGAAAGTGCCAGCTTGCAGCCTGCACCGGCCACCATCAGCCGCTGCATGGGATCGTTGTTCCTGATGATCTGGATGTACTCGCTCACTTTGATCTTCTCGGTCTTTTCGCCGCCGATGCCAAAGTACTTGGGCTGGTCCTTCTCCCAGATGCCGATGACAGCCAGCAGGGTGAGCAGGATGGAGATGACGATGCCCACCGGAGCCAGCGTGCGGAAGAACCCGGCGGAAGCGTAGCCGCCCTCATAGTTCTTGGCAAGGATGGGGGCAAAGAACTGCATGGCACCCATGCCCAGCAGGCTGCCCACCGTGTTGAAGATGGTAAACAGGGGGCGCTGCTTGGGGTCATTGGTCAGCACGGTCTGGCCGGAGCGGGTGCAGCTGGTCTGGAAGGTGTAGCCGATGACCCACACGGCATACAGGGCAACGAACGCAGCGTAGCGCAGCCCCATGGCACTGGCGGGGATGAGCGGGGTGAGGCAGTACAGCACCAGAATGCTTGCTGCCATGATGAGGTTGCCGATGACCATGAAGGGCCGGAACTTGCCGAACCTGCCGTTGGTGCGGTCCATGAGGGCACCAATGATGGGGTCGGTGACGGCATCGAACAGGCGCATGCCGGTGACCATCACCGAAGCAAACAGCATGCTCAGGGCCAGCACCTTGCTGCCGAAGGTCGCGATGTAGGAAAGCACCAGCACATAGTACACGTTGGTCGCGCCGTTGTTCAGCGGAAACAGCACCAGCTGGTAGGTTTTGGCGCGGTTCACACTCGACGCCGTTGTTTTTTGTTCGCCCATTGCGGTCTCTCCTTTTGTCTTTGATAAAAAGCGGCAGCCCGCCCCGCCTTCGGGGCAGGCTGCCGTAACATGGGGTCAGGGATCGTGCAGACCGGAATTACTTCTGGTCAACAGCAGGAGCGGTGTCTGCCAGCTCCTTCTTGCGCTTGAGAGCCTTGCTCAGCTGCCATGCGCACAGCACGGTCAGCACAGCCAGCACTGCGATCAGTGCATAGATCGCAGTCTGCCACCAGGGCAGCACGGTCTTCAGGGTATCGCTTGCAGACCAGCCGTTCATGGCGTTGGAGTTGACCACGGTGTACAGGATGTGATGCATTGCATTGCGCATCTGGGTCACGATGTAGGCATCGTTCTCGTAGTTGGCAGCCTTGGTGGTGTGGATCTTGGGCATCGGGCTGTCCCAGATGTCGGAACCGGCGATCAGGCCGTCCACCAGATCCATGTACTGGCTGGAGCCGGAGAAGTCGGTGATGCACATGCCGCGCATGCCCAGCTCCTCGCGCAGGAAGCCGTTCAGCAGGTTGGAGTTGGCACCGCACCAGGTTGCGCCCCAGCGGTTGAAGCCGGTCATCACGCACCATGCGCCGCCATCCGTGATGGCCTTATCGGCCACTTCCAGATAGATCTCGCGGGCGGTCTGCTCGTTCAGCCAGGTGTTGACACCGCGGCGGCTGGTCTCGGAGTCGTTCAGGGCAACGTGCTTCAGGTAGACATACACGCCCTTGGACTGGATGCCCTGCACCTCGGCAGCGCAGATGGTGCCGGCCACAAAGGGATCCTCGGCGTAGTACTCGAAGTTACGGCCGGAGTAGGCGGTACGGTGCATGTTGATGCCGGGGCCGTACAGACCGGAGTAACCCATGGCAAGGCAGTCCTCACCGATGCACTTGCCCACTTCGTTGATCAGGTCCACATTGAAGGTGGCAGCCATGACATCCTCGGAGGTGTAGCACATCGCGGATGCACCGCCGGTCAGGGCAGCGGTCAGGCCCTGCGGGCCGTTCTCGTCCTTGGTAGCGGTCTTGCCGATGGAGGCAGCCGCTGCAGTGTTGTGGAAGCCCAGAGTGATGGTGTTGACCATCTCATCGAAGGTCAGCTGATCCAGCAGGGTCTCCCACTGAGGATCGTCGAAGCCCTTGCCGATCATGGAAGCGAGGGTTAGGCCGTTCTTGGCACCCAGAGTGGGCATCTCGACGCTGTCGGCCTCAGTGCCGTCGTACTGGGTAAAGGCCAGATCTGTAGCCAGCGTTTCGTTGGCGGTCAGAGCTGCAGGCTGGGTGGGAACCGTGCCGGTCCAGTCAGAGCGGCTCATCCAGGTCACGCTGCCGGGAGCATCGCTGCTCTTGTTGGGGTCGGACTCATCAAACAGGTTGGTGATGGCAGTGCCGTTGGCGCTGGCTGCATAGGTGGTGGTATCCAGTGCCTCGTTGGTCCACTTCCAGACCAGAGAAGCATCGCCGTCCTCGGTCATGCGGCCATTGGTGCCGGCCACGGTGTAGCCCTTGGCAGCAAGGATGTTGTTGACAGCGTTGTGAGAATCGGTAGCAGCGGTGAAGTAGTAGTCACCGGCATCCAGAATGTAGGTCTTAGCGTTGTTTGCGTCGTAGGTGCGCAGCTCGCTCTTCTTCACGGTGATGGTCACATCCTCGGAAGCGCCGGGAGCCAGCACATCGGTCTTGGCAAAGCCGCACAGCTCTGCAGCGGCCTTCTCGATGCCGTTTGCCTTGTCGTAGTCGGTGTAGGGAGACTGGAAGTAGACCTGCACGGTCTCCTTGCCGGAATAGGTCTTGCCGGTGTTGGTGACCTTCAGGGTGACGGTGAAGGTGTCGTCAGACTCGGTCACATTGAAGTTGCTGTAAGCAAAGGTGGTGTAGCTGTCGCCGTAGCCGAAGGGATAGGCAACGGTGGTGGCCCAGTCATAGTCGCCTGCCTTGGCAGTGCCCATGACCACATCCTCGTAACGAGTCTCGAAGTAGCGGTAGCCCAGATAGATGCCTTCCTGATAGACGCTGTACATACCCTGCACATCTGCACCCTCGGTCAGCAGGTTGTACTCTGCTGCGTTGGGGTAAGCCTGGGTGTAGAAGTTGTATATGGCAGGGTTTGCCAGATTGTCGTACAGGTAGGTGTCCACCAGAGAGCCGGAGGGGGTCACAGTGCCGGCGAGCAGCTGGCCCACACCGTTGATGCCGGTCTGGCCCACATCGCCGATCCACATGGCGGCGTCAATGCCGTAGTCCTCGCCGCAGATGGCAGGGTTGAGGAAGTCCATCTCCAGTGCGTTGGAGCTGTTGATCAGGACGACGATGGACTTGAAGGTGCCGTTGTCCTTCAGTGCCTTCAGGTTCTTCAGCAGCTCGATCTCTTCTGCGGACAGCTCCAGATAGTTGCCGCTGCCCTCGGAACCGGAGATCCAGCTGTCGTTGGTGCCGTTGGTGCCGCTGGGCAGGTCTGCGCCCTCACCGCCGGAGCGGGAGAACACCACGATGGCAGCATCGCCATACTCGGCAAAGCTGCTCTCGGCGCTGGACAGTGCGCTCCACGGAGCTTCATTGACAGCGTACTGGGTGTTTGCTTCCAGCGTATCCGAGATGGAGGCCGGGGTAATGCGGCTGTAGTTCTTCATCATGCTGTCGGACTTGTACAGATCCCACAGCGTCTGGTTGACCTGAATGCCCTGAGCTTCCAGTGCTTCCTTCAGGTTGGGGGCCTTGCTGGTATCCACGGAACCGGAGCCGGTGCCGCCGTACATCAGGTCCACAGAGCCATGGCCGAACAGGCTGACCTTGGCGCTGTCTGCCAGCGGCAGGGCAGCGTTGTCGTTCTTCAGCAGAGCAGCGCCCTCGGCCTCAACGGTGGCGCACAGCTCTGCTTCGTAAGCCTCGCGCTCTTCGTCGGAAGCAAAGCCCGCTTTGAAGTATTCGGTATCTTCCGTAGTGTTGCCCTTGATGATCTTATAGGTCGATGCATTCAGAGCAACGTTCAGGGTGGTGGCGTACTGATTTGCGATCATGTTGCCCACGATGGCGGCGATGGTCAAAATCGCCGTCAGCGCAGTGAGCACCGACCACAAACGTACTTTGGGTTTCTTGGGATTCATTGGTTCTCCTCCTTTTCATTTATAACAACCGCCAGACAGCGGGATGTCCTTGTTCAGACCCAGTTTGCACTGGTGGAATTGGATTTCTTCAGCTTGTAGCTGGGGTTCGGCTCTGCCACACTGCGGAAGGATGCAGTGTCGATGCAGTCGCCTGCAACGGCCTTCAGCTCTACCTTGCCATGCAGCGGCACGCGGAACCTGAAGATGTGCTTGCCGGTCTGCTCTGCCAGCTTTTTGCCGTCCGCATACAGGGCGACGGTGTTCTGGTTGGAGTAGACCTTGACCTCGATCTCCTTCTCGGTGCGGTCGGTGAACCGCTTGGAGCAGATGTGGACGAAGTTTTCCTCGCTCCACCATGCTTTATAGAGGTAGAAACTGTCCTTTTTGGTCTTTCGGTCAAAGGTGACAAGACCCTTGTGGTTCATGCCCGGCTCGCCGCCCTGATCCCGGGCATCGGCTGCAAAATCGAACATGTTCCAGACATGGGTCGCCCACAGCCACGGGTGGCGGTCAAAGCACTTCAGCATATACTCGTGGTACTTGGCCTGATATTCCTCGGTGTGGTCGCCCCGGCGGGGGTGGGCACTGTGGAGGTTGGGCATGCCCTCGGCACCGTACTCGGAAAAGCCCAGCGGACGGTTGGGGTATACCAGATGGAAAAAGTCCATCCACAGGTCGTTCAGGAACAGCCCCGGCACATACCAGCCCAGATACAGGTTCCAGCTGACCAGATCGGTGATGTGTGCCACCGGGTTAAAGGGGCCGCACATGGCGTAGCAGGCCAGCGTGGTCAGGCGGGTGGGGTCCATCTTGTGGCACAGCTCGTTGAGCACCCGGTGATTGTCCAGCATATCTGCCTTGTCCTTGGTGGAAATGGTGATCTCGTTGGACACACCCCAGCAGACGACGGAGGGGTGGTTGTAGTTCTGGTGGATGAGCTCCTTCATCTGGCTGATGGTATTTTCCCGGCCATTGGGCAGATGCTCGGAGATGTAGGGGATCTCTGCCCAGACCACCATGCCGTACTGGTCGCACAGGTCGTAGAAATACTGGTCGTGCTGGTAGTGCGCCAGCCGGACGGTGTTTGCACCCAGCTCCAGGATCAGCGCCATGTCCTCATCATGCATCTCCCGGGTGATGGCGTTGCCCAGACCCTTGCGGTCCTGATGGCGGGACACACCGTGAAGGGGATAGGGCTTGCCGTTGAGGAAGAAGCCCTTCTTTGCATCCACAGAGAAGCTGCGCAGGCCCACCCGGGTGGTCACTTCGTCCACCGGCTTGCCGTCCTGCAGCAGACGAACCACACAGGTGTACAGGTAGGGGTCCTTCACGCCGTTCCACAGGTGGGGAGCATCCAGATGGAGGGAAGCATTTTCGCCTTCGCCCTTTGCAACGGTGCGGCCCTCGGCGTCCAGCAGCTCCACCGTCACGGTGCCGCTGCCTTCCACCAGCGTTTCCACCTGAATGTCGGCGCTGTTCTCCTGCAGGGCCGGGGTGATCTTCACGCCGGTATCGCCAAAGTGTCCCAGCGCAATGTGGTTCTTGTTCACCACCAGCAGGCTCACATCCCGGTAGATGCCGCCGTAGAAGGTGAAGTCCGCTTTCTGGGGGTAAACGCGGTCGTTGACGCTGTTGTCCACCCGCACCGTGAGCTGGTTCTCTGCCTGCAGCAGCTCCGTGACCTCTGCCCGGAAGGTGGAGTAGCCGCCGTCATGGGTGCAGAGCTGCTGACCGTTCAGCAGCACGGCGGCGCTGGCGTTGACACCCTCGAACTGCAGCCACACCTGCTGCTGTGCCGGGTCGTACACCGGTGCTGCAAAGCGGGTGCAGTAGGTGCAGCAGCCCCGCCAGTAATCGTTGCCGCCGTCCTGACCGTCCCTGGCGTTCCATGTATGGGGCAGCTCTACGGCGGTGGTAACGCCGTTCGGGCCGGTGAACTGCCAGTCCTTCATGAGCTTTGCAATACTACGCATCCGATTCCTCCTGTTTTTGCTGTGGTACAGTGATTTTTTTCTTGTTCTCTGTTCTTTGTCATTATTTTATCAGAGTGGCCGTATTTCGCAAGATGCGTGCGAAAATCGGTCGTTTTGCGTGAGCATTCGGTTTTAGACTGCCAAATGTGAACTGATATATTTGTAAGTTTTTCACAAGCAGATGTATCCAACAAACCGCAAAAAGAAAACCGCCGCAGTCCTTCCGTTTCCGGAACTTCTGCGGCGGCTGCCGTTTTCTTAACTTATTTTTGCAGCGGAAAGATGATCTTTTCCGCAAAAAACTCGCCCTGCTCTTCCAAGGTCAAAGTGCCTTTGTACTTCTGCACGATGCGCCGGATCACCTTCAGCTCGTATTGTGCAGAGCGGTTTGCCTGCTGTTCCGGCGGGCGCAGCGGGCTGATGATGTTCACCACCACAAAACCCTGCCGAACACAGACCAGCAGATCGATGACCCTGCACTCCGGCCGGGAGACCTGCACGGCGCTTTCCACGGCGTGATCCAGCGCATTGGCAAACAATGCGTACAGATCCCCCGCTTCAAAAAAGCCCAGACAGCTGCCGTTTGCCACAGCATTCAGCTGGATGCCCCGGGACTCGCACAGCAGGCTCTTCTCGGTCAGCACCACATCCAGAACCTCATTGCCGGTGTTGCGGTTCGCGTCATACAGGCGGGCCGCGCGTTCGGCCTCATCAATGCGCTCCTGTGGTACCGATTCGGGCGACAGCTTGCGGAGATTGGCGATCTGCACCTTCAGCTCATGGCAGCGCTTGTTGATGATCTGCACGTTCTGCCTGGCCACCTGATATTGCTGGCGCTGACGCTCGTACAGCAGGTTCAGTTCACTCATCTCTTTTTCTAGGGCAGACTTCTTGAACAGCTCGCTCTGGAAATACAGCAGGGTGATAAAATAGAACTGCCCGATCAGAATGGTAACGGCAAGGCTCGGCGGAGTATGTTCGGCGCGGGAATTGTCCAGCACGGCTGCCTGCACCATGAACAGGATGCCAATGAAGAACGCACTGAACAGCTGCCGGGGCCCGATGTGGTATTCTCCTTTATAAGGAAGCTGCCGTGCCAGCAGGATGTACACCGCCGCAAAGAATCCCGCCCCGGACAGCAGCTGTACCAGAACCGCCCAAGGGGAAGCCATGTTCAGCGGGTGTCCATACCGGGTAAACTGCAGCTCCAGAAAGCACCAGCTCTCGTAGGCGCACTGCGCGATGAGCAGGCTCCATACTGCGCAGTACAGGGCACCTTTTTTATTGATATCCGTACACAGATAGATCATCCCGCCCAGCAGCGCAAAAAAGGAAACGTAAAGTACCAGCAGCAGGAGCTGCTGCTGCCACAGTGTTGTGGACTGTGCCAGCGGGTCCAGCAGCTGCGCCAACAAAAGCAGCGGGAGCAGCATCCCGCAGGCACGGGCCCAGAAATGGGGCCGATGCCGCAAAGGCAGACAAAAGACCAGCGCCGCGCCCCAGCGCAGCAGCGCCCGGAGCAGGCTGTTCAGCAGCGTTGCCGTCACAGCACACCTCCCATGTAGGACGCTACTGCGGTAAGAAAGGCCGTGCGCTGCCGTCGGCTGATCTCCAGCCGGTCGTTTTTCACAAGGGCAAAGTCGTTTTCAATGCCCTTGACGTAGGCCAGATTGACCAGATAGCATTGGTTGCAGCGGACAAAATGATACTCGGCAAGCTGCTTTTCGGCACTTTGCAGGCTGGCGCGTGCCGCGAACTCGCCTTTGGAGGTGTGATAGTACAGCATCCGGCTGTGGGTCTCCAGATAATAGATATCAGCGGTATCCAGCAGCTGGATGCCGCCGCCCGCCAGCTGCAGCACCACCTGCCCGCCTCTGCGCCGCTGCACCCGCTGGATGGCGCGGGAAAGCTTGGTGCAGAACTGATAATAGTTCACCGGCTTCAGCACATAATCCAGTGCATCTACCTCGTAGCCCCGGATGGCATACTGTGCCATGTTGGTCACAAAGACCAGCACCACATCCGCATCCACGGCCCGGATGGCTTCGGCCGCTCCAAAACCGTCCAGCCGTGGCATCTCCACGTCCATAAAAATAATGTCGAATCCCGGCGTATAGTGCTCTGCGATCTCGGCACCGTCTGTGATGAGACTGATCTCCACCTGCAGGCCCTGCTCCTGCGCATATTGCCGGACGAACCGGTTCAGGCTTTCCCGTGTTTCTTCCTGATCCTCTACGATCGCAATTTTGAACATCCTGCACCCACCTTCTCTCTGCGTCTGATCGCCGTATGGCTCTTTTTATTGAAACACACTTTTCTATGAAATGCAATGGAAAACCTTGCGGGGAAAACAGATGCGGTTCCCATCCTGTACCGTCCCCCCACAAATAAAAAATCCCCAGACAACCGTCTGAGGACTTTTGCGGCAGAGCACTGCCAAGGGCAGGCGAACCTGGATTTATTCCAGATACTGCGGCAGATTCCACGTATCCCGCAGCACACGGTGGATTTCCACGCTCTTGCTTTCATCGTTGACGCGATAGAACACCAGACGGGACATCTCCTGTCAGGAATATTGCATCACAAAATGACTACGGGCGCAAGGCTGATGATTCTTGTTGGGGCGTGCGGAGCCCCAAACCCTGCTGGAAACGAGTACGGCAAACTGGAAGTTATAGTGCTATCTTTTTCCATTTTCTAATCTTAGTTCTGAATGTTCCGAACGGAGCAACCGTGTTAACATGTATAAACTTGTATACTTCCCAGACTGCTGTTTTGGTTGATTCATCGGCCCACTTTCTCATATGTGGCTCGAATAACTCTTCGTCGCTTAATGAGTCAATCATTTCATAAATCGAATTAATATTCTCTCTCAGCATATCTTTCAACTCCTGCAACGACAGATAAGCATATGTATCTGTAAACCATTGATATAATTCGCCAAGCTGATTCCACTTGAAATCATCCGAAGGAGTCTTGACATGAAGGCCATTTCTTTCGTCTGATTCCCATTTAAGAACAAGAGTTGTCCAGCCAACCTGGTAAGCAAGATTTTCTGCTGGAGTTCTGTCAACTTCCTCAACTCTCTTATCTTTTAATGATTCCGGAATAATATCAAATTCTGAAATGTACTTTGCAAAACTTTTATTTATCTCGTTCTTAAGTTCATCTTTATTCTCGTATGTTCTCACTAGTCTATCTCCTCAAATTCCGATTTGTTGAACTAAGCCGAGTATATCACACCCGCCAAGTAAAGAACACTCCCGATAAAGTGAAATTTGCAGGCTGGAAAGCGCAGAGCCGCCCTGTTCGAGCCCTGTACCGTCCACCAAAACAAAAAGACCCGACTCGAATGAGTCGGGTTGTTTTGGTGGAGCATTGTCCACAGCACTCGAAACTTTATGCAGGCATCTCGTTGCTGCGTTCGGTGCGCTTCAAGCCAAGAAATGGCAGAACATCTGCGCGTTTCAACCCCTGCTCATGAGCTTTTCTGAGTTGATACTCATGCAGGGCGATGCTGTCCAGCAAATCACGCTGATTCTGGGAAGCTGCATAATAGTCCACACCGAACCGTTTGCAGACAGCGCTGAGCTGGTCAAGCATTTCAATGGCCGTAGAGGACATCCGTTTGACTTCAATATCCATAGCAAGAACACCTTTCAGGAGAGATAACGAAACTGCGGAAAATTTTCAAGAATGTCGATGGAAAACATAGCAGGCAAGAATCGTCCCGTGGCCACAAATTTTCAATTTTTGAAAATTTTCTGCCCATCCGGGACTGCACTTCTGCAACGCTCTCGCGTTTTTGAAGTGGCCCTTGTCGGGGCAAGGCCCCTCCATCTTGCTGGCGCAAGACCGGGCTGCCGCTCAAACGCCCCACTGGGGCGTTTGTTGCTACGCAACCGCGGTCCTGTTGGGGAGTGTCTGCCCCAAACCCTGCTTAATCATTAGAGGCGAGAATAATATTCAAAAAGTCTCTGTCATCACTTCGGGAAAAGGAAAGGCGTCTTTGTTTTTTTTCAAGGAATTGAGATATCTTCTTCCAATCCAAGGAATTTCTGGAGAGAATAAACTTTGAACTTCCGATTTCTTCATTCGGAAAGATTGTTACCATTACACCGATTCCCCCCTGAAAACAATCATATTTTGATCTTGAATGCTTAAAAAGTGAAAATAAGATTTCCTGACCGCTCAAATCATCATCGTTATATTTTCTGCAAAATTCCCCCCGGATCTGGTTTTTCAGCTCCTCGATTTTACCGCTCCAAAAAAATATTGTTCGCTCCTGACTTGATTTATCTTTTAGATATTGTTTATAAGTTGAAAAAATGTTTGTGAAATCAATAGAATTGCTTTTCCAAATAAACTTCGCAGCTTTTTCTGCTTGCTCTTTATCTGAAAAACCTGTAACCATAACGGCTCCATAGGAATTGCCCTGTGTTTGAAAAACATTCAAAATAGCACCCTTGATTTCTATTGGAAAACTGGCACCATTGAAATCTTCCGGGGCACTATATTGCTCGTAATAGCAATAATACCTTCCTGCAAACCAGTTTTCTGGCATACGTGCAAAAGAACGTTCAGAAGGTTTCAGTTCTGTCAGTCCCTGTTGCAGTAAAATTTCATCCATGTGGTACTCAAATAATGTATTGTCATTAATTATACGTGGCTCAGAAAGCTGATACGCCTGTTTGAAGAATTCCGTAATCTTATGAAACGTTTTCTGAGACGGAAGTTCTTGCGTTTTACCATCAATGTATGCATTGAGAACATGGATACAAGTGACCAAAGTTGTAACGCTTGGCAAAATATGGAACGGTGGAATATCCGCATTTGATCTTTTTGCATAGCATAGGTGCATTACACCGAATACACTTGCCATTTTTTCTTCATTTTCTAGAAAAATTTTATAATTCTCGTCAGAACGGACGTCTTTCATCATACGTACCTCTTTTTATTACTGTCAGATCGGTACAATTTGTACTTTTTTATCCTTGCCCTTTCTATATCTGTACCAATTTTATAAAGAAACATACCCATTCTGTTCTTTTTATACTAACTTGAACATGGTAATATATAGCCATCGGGAGGAACACTCCCCGAAGAATCAAAGACATAAGGAGGGTAAAATATGGCATCTCTTGGTAGCTGGTTGCTTTTCGGAAGCTTCCTGTACGGTGTGGGTTCCATTGCTAAACTTTTCTTCTGATCGTTTAGCGTGAGCCATAATAAAGTGACGTAAAACAAATGTTTTGCGTCACTTTATTTGTGTTTTGGCTATTAAGGCAAGTATATCATACTACCAGCCGAAAGAACACCCCTATACGCAAAAACTTTCCCTTCTTCCTGCGTACGTGCGTACCGGCCATGTACGCACGTACGCAGCGATTGACCCGAAACGCGCAATATAGGGGGATGCAAAGCAAAAGGCAGGGCACCACCTCCATGGTGATACCCTGCCTTTACTCGTTCCTGTCCACTGTTCCGAGTAGTGCCTTCTCAGAACCTCTTGTAAACAAAAACGTACCCGAACCCTTTTTCATAAAGAATCGGGTTCGAGTACGAACTGTTTGGTGGACGGTACAGGACTCGAACCTGTGACCTCCTGCACGTCAAGCAGATGCTCTACCAGCTGAGCTAACCGTCCATAAGTCATATCGACTTGAATAGTTTACCACAGCCTGTGCAAAAAAGCAATACTTTTCTGCGATTTTTTATTTTTCCACCTTCAGCGACCTGCGGACGATATCGTACAGCACCGGCTTCATGGCTTCAATATCATCGGGTTTGCCCTCCAGCACGCTGGAATAGCACACCGACATGCACATGCTGCCCAATGCCGTGATGCGCTGGTAGATCTCCCGCTCGGTGCGGCCGGCCATTTCCGGGCTGGTCAGCACCACATTCAGCAGCTTGCGCATCAGCGGCTCGGCTTCGCGGCTGGCCTCGATCTGATCCAGCCCCGGCCAGATGAAGTTGTGCTCCAGAAACTTGAGCACCAGCGTGTCCTTTCGCAGCGCTTCGATGATATGGTCGATCACCGCCACCATCTTGTCCGGGAAGTTTTCGAGCTCTGTCTGCTTTTCCACCGCTTCGCACGCGTCGCTCAGCAGCTGGTAGCTCACCCGGCCCAGCAGCGCCTGCATCACCGCACCTTTATCCTGAAAATACAGATAAAAGGTGCCCTTGGCCACCTTGGCCCGGCTGGTGATGTCCTCCACGCTGGTTTTTGCGGCACCCCGCTCCAGAAACAAATCATAGGCTGCCTCCAGCAGTGCCCGGCGCTTCTCCTGCTTTTTGCCCTCCACGGTACCCATTTTTCCTGACGATTCCTCTTTTCCACTCGTTTTCATTCGCTCATTTGTGTTATCTCAATCATTTTAGCAGTCCTTTCCCGATAGTGCAAGTCAAAAAAGCTATACAATTTCAGGCAGTTGATAAGAAAACTGACTTCTGGTCATTTTTGTGCTTGACACCCGGTTTGTCATGGTTATAATAGTGTTTGCTTGGAAATGACCACCAGTCATTTTGATAAGATTTTTAACCATTTTCTATGGAGGGTTCTCATGAAAAAGATCGCACAGGGCATTGTGCGGCTGCGCAAGCTGATCCTGACAGTAGCATTCCTGCTGTTGATCCCTTCCGCAATCGGCGCAATTGCTACCCGCATCAACTATGACATCCTCACCTACCTGCCGCAGGATCTGGACTCCATGATCGGCGAGGTAGCCCTTGAGGACGATTTCCATTTGGCCTCCACCGGTATGATCACGGTAGAAGGCTTACCCACAAACGAACTGATCGCCATGAAGAAGGACATCGAGGCTGTTCCCGGCGTCACCCAGACCTTCTGGCTCAGCGATGTGATCGACCCCAGCATCCCCACCGAGATGCTGCCCGCCGATGTGCAGCAGTTCATGTTCGGCAAGAACGATTCCACCATGCTGATCGTCCGCTTTGACGCCCCCAGCGCCAGCGACGAGACCATGGAAGCCGTCGCTCAGATCGAAAAGCTGCTGCGCAAGGACTGCTTCTTCGGCGGTATGAGCGTTATCCTGCAGGACACCAAGGCACTGGTCAATCAGGAAATGCCCATGTACATCCTGATCGCCGTGGGTGCCAGCCTTCTGGTGCTGTTCCTTTCGCTGGAAAGCACCATCACCCCGCTGCTGTTCATGCTGGGTCTTTTGTTCCCCATTGCGTACAACTTCGGCACCAACATCTTTCTGGGCCAGATCAGCTACATCACCGAAGCACTGGCCACCGTGCTGCAGCTGGGTGTCACGATGGACTTCTCCATCTTCCTGCTGCACCGCTATCAGGAAGAGAAGGAGCTGCGCTCCTCCAACGAAGAGGCCATGTCCAGCGCCATCTGCAAGACCATGACCTCCATCTCCGCTTCCAGCCTGACCACCATTGCAGGCTTCCTTGCACTGTGTGCCATGCGCCTGACGCTGGGCCGCGATATCGGCCTTGTCATGGCAAAGGGCGTTGCCCTCGGTGTCATCTGCACCGTGGTCATCCTGCCCTCCCTGATCCTTACCTTTGATAAATGGGTGGAAAAGTACAAGCACCGCACCGTGATCCCCAAGCTGAAAAAGCTCAGCTATTTTGTTTCCAATCACTCGGTGCCCATCGTGGTTATCTTTATCCTCATCCTCATCCCCTTTGTCATCGCGCAGAACAAGACCGAGGTGTACTACACCCTGTTTGACTCCCTGCCGCAGGATCTGACCGGCATCGTGGGCACCAACAAGCTGGGCGAGGACTTCGGCATGACCACCAGCCACTTCATTCTGGTGCATGACGACCTGACTGCCACCGAGGTGAGCGACCTGTGCGATGAACTCAAGGACGTGGATGGCATTACGCAGGTCGTGAGTCTGGATTCCATCACCGGCCCGGGCTTCCAGACCGAGCTGCTTCCCGACAGTATCATGGAGATCCTGCAGTCCGGCGGCTACAAGCTGATCCTTGCCAACAGCTCCTATAAGACCGGCACGGACGCCATCAACAACCAGCTGGACGAGATGATTTCCCTCATCAAGACCGTTGACCCCGAGGGCGTCATCACCGGCGAGGGTGCCATGACGAAAGACCTGATCGAAGTGGCAGACGTAGACTTCAAGAACGTCAATGTCTGGTCCATCCTGGCCGTTCTGGTCATCATCGCCGTCTCCTTCAAGAGCATTTCCATCCCGGCGCTGCTGGTGGCCAGCATTGAAGCCGCCATCGCCATCAACATGGGCATCCCGTACTTCACCGGTACGCAGCTGCCCTTCATTGCAAGCATCGTCATTGGCACCATCCAGCTGGGTGCTACCGTGGACTACTCCATCCTGATGACCACCCGTTACCACGAGGAGCGCGCCTTTGGCCGCACCCCGAAGGAAGCCGCCCAGCAGTCGCTGGAGCACTGCAGCCAGTCCATCCTGACCAGCGGCCTGACCTTCTTTGCCGCCACCGTCGGTGTGGCTGCCATCAGTAAGATGGAGCTGCTGAAGAGCATCTGCCTGCTGATCTCCCGCGGCGCACTGATCAGCATGGTGGTCATTCTGGTGATGCTGCCCGCAGCCCTGATGCTGTGCGACTGGATCATCCGCCACACCACCCTCAAGTGGATGGTACCCGAATCCGCCAACGCCAAGAAGCCTGAAAAGGAGTAATTACGTTATGAAAAAATCGCTTCGTTTCGCCAGTGCGGCGCTGGCTCTCACCCTCGCCGCAGGCTGTGCAATGCCCGCATTTGCAGCTGGTAAGAGCAGCTTTTCCAAATCCGAGACCGTCTATGCTGTGATGAACGGCGACGGCTCCATCAAGAGCACCACCGTCAGCGAGCACCTGTACAGCGCCTCCGGCCTTGCAAACGTCACCGACAAGACCACCCTGACCGACATCCAGAACACTGAGAGCGATGCCGAGTTCACCCAGAACGGGGAAGAGCTGGTGTGGAACACCAACGACACCGATGTTTACTACAAGGGCAATACCGACAAGGCCCTGCCCATCGATGTGAAGGTGACCTACGCTCTGGACGGTCAGGAAGCCGCCCTTGAGGACATCATTGGCAAGAGCGGCCACCTGACTGTGACCGTCAACCTGAAGAACAACGAGACCGGCACCGTGAACGTGAACGGCAAGGACCGCACCATCGTCACTCCGCTGATCACCGCTGTGGGTGTCATTCTGGGCGGGGATGCTTCCAACGTGACCGCAGAACACGGTATGATCGAAAGCGCCGCCAAAAGCAGCGTTGTCGCCTTTGTCACCCTGCCGGGCGTGAAGGATTCCCTGTCCGGCCTGCTGCCCGATGAGGTGGACAGCATCGAAGACTATCTGCAGGACACCGTGACTGTGGAAGCCGATGTGGAAGACTTTACCTGCCCGCAGGTCATGGTGGCCTGCGCTACCAGCACGGCCGCTCTGGGCACGAGCAACGTGTTTGACCTGAGCAGCATCAACGACCTGACCGACGGCATCAACCAGCTGAACGATGCCATGAGCCAACTCATGGACGGCGCTTCCCAGCTGGTGGACGGCACCTCTCAGCTGGCAAGCGGTGTTCTGGCCCTGCTGGATGGTGCCAACACCCTGAACAACGGCGCTGCCGCTCTGGACGACGGCCTTGGCCAGCTGACCAACGGTCTGGACACCCTGAGCGCCAACAATGCAGCACTGAACGCCGGTGCCCAGCAGGTGGCGGACGGTGTGCTGGCTTCTGCCAACAAGACCCTGAAGGAAGGCGGCCTGATCGACGAGGACATGACATGGTCGAACTACGAGGCTGTGATCGATAACATCCTCACCATGAACGATAAGACCCTCGCCGCCGGACGCCGCAAGATCGTGCGCACCGTGTGGGAGCAGGCTCCCAGCTTCAAGGACAGCCAGCTGGATCTGGCCCTGTACCTGTCTGCGACCAAGACGAACCACGATCTGGAAGCAGCCCTCAAGCTGATGCAGAACTACGACCCCTCCATGCTGTGCGGTCTGGTACAGCTGCTGACCAGCGAGGATGCCAAGAACACTGCAAAGGCCGAGCTGAAGTATCAGGTGGAGAACAGTCAGGATATGGCCGATGTCCGCGCCCTGAAGACCAGCCTTTCTCAGATCCAGTTCTTTGTTTCCAGCGTGAACCAGTACACCGCAGGCGTGCAGACCGCTGCGGACGGTGCCCACTCCGCAAAGGATGGCAGTGCACAGCTGGCTGCAGGCACCAAGACCCTGTATGACGGAGTGAACACTCTGAACACCGGTGCAGGTCAGTTGAATGACGGCGCAGGCCGGCTGAACGACGGTCTGAACCAGTTCAACGAGGAAGGCATCTCCAAGCTGACCGGCGCGCTGGATCAGGATCAGCTCCATGGCCTGAAGACCGTGCTGGACGAGATGACCGACCGCCTGAACGACTACACCAGCTTTGCCGGTGCACCGGACGATGCCGAGAGCAGCGTGAAGTTCGTCTACAAGACCGCTGAAACCGTGGCTGCTGCCGACACCACTGCAGCCGAGACTGAGACGGTGAAGGAAGGCAATATCTTTACCCGTCTGTGGCAGCGCATCGTGAACCTGTTCAAGTTCTGATAAGACGTCTTCGAGAATTCATGTTGAACCTCTTTTCATAGAGAAGGGGCTGCTGCAAAACAGCCCCAACGAAAAAATGAGATAGACTTCCCCGAAAGGGGCTGCCTATCTCATTTCTTTTTTGAGATTTGCCTTTGAGTTTTCAGCATTCTGCCCGTTTTGTACGGTGAATGCGGCTGCTTTCAACATTTTAAAGGGACGCTGTTTTGCAACAGCCACGCGGGCGATGGAATGGCCCGACTTGTGTCCGGCAAGAAAGCTGCCCGCCTACGATATGCAGTTTACTTGCGTGCGATCATTTCGGTGTAAGCCAGCACCAGCGGGCCGACACCCTTGGCATCGTTGCAGACCACCGGCTCGCTGAAGTAATAGGCCAGAGAGCCGTCGCGGTGATCCTTGCCGCCAAGACCCGCCACCAGGCAGATGCCGTCCAGCTGCAGACTGCCATCCGGGTTCTTGGAAAGGTACTTGTCGCAGGTGCCGTAGAAGGCCTTTTCGGCCCATGCGGCCATGCGTTTGGGCAGGTAGCCCAGACGCACGCCTTTGAGCACCGCGTAGGCAAACAGAGCGGTGCCGCTGGTCTCGAGGTAGTTGCCCTCCACGCCGGGGTGATCCATCACCTGCCAGAACATGCCGGTCTCCTCGTCCTGGAATTTGTGCACATCCTCAATGGTCTGCTTGAGCATTGCCATGATGCCGCGGTACTCGTTGTACAGCTGCTCGTCCATCCGCTCCAGCACGTCCACCATGGCTACCATGAACCAGCCCATGGCACGCAGCCAGAAGTTGGGGCTGCAGCCGGTGACGGGGTCGGCCCAGTACATCTGGCGGCTCTCATCGTAGCCGTGGTAGTACAGGCCGGTCTTTTCGTCCCGCATGTGCTTTTTGATATTCATGAACTGTTTGTAGCTGTCGATGCAGCCCTGCATCTTGTTAAAGCGGGTCTCGTACTCCATGTAGAAGGGCTGGGCCATGTAGGTGCCGTCCAGCCACACCTGCCACGGGTAGATGTCCTTGTGCCAGAAATTCCCCTCTTTGGTGCGGGGCTGGGTGGCCAGCTGGCTGCGGATGGTCTCGATGGCCTTGCGGTATTTTTCATCCCCAAAGATATCGTACAGGGTAAACAGGTTCTTGCCCTGATTCACGTTATCCAGATTGTACTCCTTGGGGTCGTAGGTCTTGATGGAGCCATCCTCCTGAACAAAGGAATCAATGAAGCTCTTGGAGAAGTTCAGATACTTCTCGTCGCCGGTGGTCTTGTACAGGCTCAGGCAGGCCGTGATCATGCAGCCGTCGATGTAGTTCCACTTGTTGGGCTTGCCGCTGCGCACCTTCTCGATGTTCCACATGGGTGCTTCGGCGCTGGAATTGGCGATCAGGTAGTCCACGTAATCGCCCAGCATGGTAAGAATTTCTTCATGGGTCATGGGTTTAGTCCTCCTCAAAATGGCCGACATTTGCAAAGTGCAGGCGTTCGCCCTCGTAGCCCTCGATCTTCACGTTGTGCAGGTCGATCTCCTTGACATTCTCGGCGTAGATGGCCAGCTTCTTCACCAGAGGGCGGTTATCTGCCATAGCGGCCTGACCGGCCTCGGCATTGGGGTCAAAGGTGATCGTGACGTTCTTCATGGAAACGCGCTCAATGGGCTGCTCCGGCAGGCCGTCGAAGTAGCATCCCGCGAACTGAGCGTCGGTGGCGACGATGTCCTCCATGGTCAGGCTGCCCAGCTTCGGGGTGTACTCGTCCACGGGCATGGCATCGCGGCACTGCACATAGGGGCCGTGGCCGTCCGGGTCACAGAAGTAGAACATGTTGATGACGAAGGGTGCCTTGACACCCCGCATCTCCACGTTGCGGAACACCAGCCCGTCGATAACGGCGGTGTTGCCGCGGCCACGGCGGGTCTTGACGCGCAGGCCGCGGTCGGTGTGATCCATCAGGCACTGGGTGACCACCATATCCTTCACGCCGCCGCTCATCTCGCTGCCAATGACGATGCCGCCATGGCCTTTGTCCAACAGGCAGTTGCGGATAACGGTGTGCTCACAGCTCTTTTTCAGCTTCATGCCAAGGAATACCTTGCTGGCCTTCATGGCAATGCAGTCGTCGCCCACATGGATGTTCACGCCGATGATGCGGATATACTCGCAGCTTTCGGGGTCGATGCCGTCGGTGTTGGGGGCATTGTAAGGATTGTTGATGTTGAAGTTCAGCAGGTCAAGGTGCTTGACAAAGATGGGGTGGATCGTCCACGAATAGCTGTTCTGCACCGTGATGCCGTGCAGGCAGATGTTCTCGCTGTCCACAGCAGCCACAGCGCGGGGCCGCCATGCGATGCGCTTGATCTTGGGCGTCACCCACCAGTCGCCGTTCTCGGCATCGCAGTCCAGCGTGCCCTCGCCGGTCACAACGACATCGTGCACCTGCGTGATGTTCAACAGACCCGCAAAGCTGCTCAGGGGATTGCCCTCCCAGCCGGTCAGGTAGTATTCATCCACCTCGTTCTCGCTGGGGATCACGCCGGGCAGGATGGGGTAGTGGGTGCGGTCATTGTCGCCCAGCAGCACAGCGCCCTTTTCAAGATAGAGGGTGGTGTTGCTTTTCAGGAACAGGCTGCAGGTGCGGTAGCGGCCTGCGGGCACGTATACTGTGCCGCCCTTGGGGCAGGTGGAAAGAGCCGCCTGCAGCTTGAGGGTGTTGTCCGTGGTGCCGTCGGCCACCAGACCGTAGCGGGAAGCATCCACAAAGAAGGTCTCGGCCTCGGTGGTAAAGATGCAGGTCAGGCTTTCGCCCTCGGCCTGCACACCCACCGTGTACTCAGTGCCGGGCAGCAGGGAGAACAGGGAGAACACGTTGGTCTGGCAGGCTTCGTAGACGGTCTTGCCGTTCAGGGTAACGGTGAACGGGTGGGCCGGACGATAGCACAGGCCGTTTTCCAGCTCGAAAACAGCGCTGCGCGTCATGGAACGGATAAGCGACAGATTCATGAGAGAACCTCCTGATGGTTTTGTCTTGCCTGTAGGGTGCAGGCGTGGTATGATGGGGAAAATACAAAAATGAGGATTTTTTATGAAACCGGAACGGGAAAAAATCACCGGCAAAGTGGCCGCAGCCACCCTGCGCCTGAATATCGGCCGCTACGAGCTGCCGCCGGATGAGGACACCTGCTATCTGCTGCTGGTGTCGGAGGGCAGCGTCACGCTGGAATACGAGAGCGGGAATGTGCTGGTAAACCCCGGCAGCGCCGTGCTGCTTGGCCCCGGCGGCTGCAGCTTTGCACAGACCGGCAGCGCCGTGCCGCAGATCGTGGGGTGCCACTTTCCGCTGGGGATGCTGCATGATTTGAAAAACACAGCCGGGCGGGATTTCGGCCGCCTGTTTGCGCCCGGGGAGCGCACAGTGCTGTATGCACCGGTGCAGTGGCAGAGCCGCATCCGTACCCTGTTGGAAATGATGGCCAGCGCCAGCACCGAGCAGGATTACCCCGGCCCGCTGTACCTGCTGCTGATCCTGCACTATGTGGAGCAGGAGTGCATTGCCGAGAGCAGCGCCGTGGCGCGTCCCCACAACGAAACGGTGGAGCGGATCTGCGCCTACCTTGCGGCCAATTACCGGCAGAAGTTTTCCCTTACCGAGGTAGCGGCGCAGTTTTATCTTTCGCCCTACTACCTGAGCCGTTTGTTCCGGCGGGCCAGTCCATCGTGGATTATATCAACAACCGCCGCATCGAAGCGGCCCAGAAGCTGCTGGAAACGACTGAGCTTTCCATCAGTGCGGTGGCCGAACAGACCGGCTTTGCCAGCGCCGCCCATTTCCGCCGGGTGTTCCGCGATGTGATGGGTACCGGCCCACTGCAGTACCGCAAAGGACATAAGAAATAAGAAACACCCCCTGCACCATCTACGGGAACGGCACAGGGGGTGTTTGTTTGTATCAGATGATCTTACGCTGTGCGGGGAAAGGGCTTAGCCCTTGACGGCACCGGCAGAGATACCTTCAACGAACTGGTCCTGTGCACAGAAGAAGACGATCAGCTGCGGCAGGATGGAGATGAGGGACAGAGCAAGGATCTTGTTCCATGCGAAACCGGTATCACCGTCCATGGACAGCTTGACGAACAGGGACATCGGGTACTTACCGGGAGTGCTGACGTAAAGCAGCGGACCCATGAAGTCGTTGCAGCTCCACATGAACTGGAACAGTGCGCAGGACACCAGAGCAGGGCCAAGCATGGGCACGATGACCTTGTACAGGGTCTGGAAGGAGGAGCAGCCGTCGATGGCAGCGGCTTCGTCCAGATCACGGGGGACATTGCGCATGAACTGCACCAGCTGGTAGACGAAGTAGGTCTCGGTCGCAAATGCGCAGTGCACCCAGATAGCCAGATAGAAGGGGCTGTCCAGCCAGCCGAACTTGTTGTACAGCAGGTACTGCGGCACGTTCAGAACGACCTGCGGCAGGAACAGGGTGGCCAGCATGATGTTGAACATCAACTTACGGCCGGGGAAATCGAAGCGGCCAAAGCCGTAGGCAGCCACACAGGCGGAGACCACCGTGCAGATCACCTTGGGGATGACGTAGCTGTAGGTGTTCAGCATGGCCTGCAGGATGTTGATGGAACCGCCGAAGTTGTTCAGTGCGCCGCGGTAGCCATCCAGAGTGGGGTGCTTGATCCACAGGCTGATGCCTGCAAAGATCTCGCTGTTGTCCTTAAAGGTAGCGCTGATCATCCACAGCAGGGGATAGATCATGATAACGCCGACCAGGATCAGGACGAAATACTTGAAGAAGGTTGCAATTTTGTTCGATGTTTTCATTCCCATACTGGTCACCTTACCTTTCGTCAGAGTAGTAGACCCACTTCTTCTGGCTGGTGAATGCAATGATCGTCAGGATGCAGACGATGATGAACATGATCCATGCCAGAGCGGATGCCATACCCATGTCATAGGACTTGAATGCGTAGTTGTAGACCAGCAGAGAGATCAGCGTGGTGGAACCACGGGGGCCGCCGTTGGTGATGATGTAGGGGCCATTGAACTCCTGGAAAGCCTGGCAGATCTGAGTGACCAGGTTGTAGAAGATGATGGGGGTGATCATCGGAACGGTGATGGAGAAGAACTGACGCCACTTGCCGGCACCATCAATGGTAGCGGCTTCGTACAGGTCTGCAGGCACACCCTTCAGAGCGGCCAGGAACAGCACCATGGCGGAACCAAACTGCCAGATGCGCAGGAAGCAGATGATCCACAGCGCGTAGCTGGGGTCAGACAACCACTCGGGACCCTGCACCAGACCAAAGGTGACAGCGCGCAGCACGGTGTTGAGCAGGCCGTCCACGCTGAACACAGCCTTCCACAGAACGGCGATTGCAACAGAGCCGCCCAGAATGGAGGGAATGTAGTACACCGTGCGGAACAGGTTGACGCATGCGATCTTGAAGTTCAGGATGTATGCGATGAACAGCGCAAAGACCAGCTTCAGAGGCACGGTAATGAAAGCGTACTTGAAGGTGATGAGCAGCGCCTTGGTGATCTTGGTGGTGGTAAAGGCCGTGATGTAGTTGGCCAGACCAACGAACTGGGTGCCGCTCTTGAAGAAGTTCATATCGGTGAAGCTGTAGTACAGCGACTGACCAAAGGGAACTGCCTTAAAGACGACGAAGCCGATGATCCAGGGAATCAGATAAAACAGACCCTGATATTTGTCCAGCCACTTCTGGAACGGGGTGCGCCCGACGGCGGGAGCATTGCTTTCTTTCATCTGGGAAATCCTCCTTTTTAAGGAATTTCGGAGCATGAGACGGACGAAGGGGGTAACAGACCGGATACAGCTTTGTCAAGAATTTGTAACATATTCCTGACAAAAAAGGGGCATCTGCCGTATGGGCGGCAGGTGCCCCTCCGTTTTGGTCAAAGGGTGCCTTTTATGATATGTACGTCACCGCACACAGCGGCACTCTGAAGAAAAACTTAGCCGATGGTGTAACCAACAGACTCCATGCCGTCCAGCAGGGTGTCAACAACGTCTGCACCGGAAACGCCGTCGTAGTCAACGGTGTCGAACACTTCCTGATAGATGCCGGTGCCGGAAGCCTTCAGGTCGTTGTTCTCGAACAGGGGATCCAGCTTGTTGGT
>OIXL01000265.1_pt1 | contig 28995 bp, 26 predicted proteins | sample 1587761 | NCBI WGS metagenome assembly OIXL01 (sample SAMN03283246) | human gut metagenome | biome: human-associated habitat; material: feces | host: Homo sapiens | place: Peru | collected 2012 | reverse complement strand
TGGGTGGTATAAGTCTGCATACGCTCTGTTCCTCCAAATGACAGTTTATCTCTGAACAGCAGGGTGCTGGTCATACAAGGGTAGGGAAAGGCAGCCGTCATTCAGAAAAAACAGAACGTTCTGGATGCCGGCACCTGCGCAAAATACGCTTTTCATGTTGGTTTTCTCCATGAATTTTATAACGCGGCCCAAGGTGGTGTCCCCGGTTTGCCGCGGGATCGGTCAGATGATCTGCTCCGACAGGGCTTTCAACTCTTTGCACTCGGTCTCGATGTCGTCTGCTGCAAAGATGGCGCTCACAAGGGCCACGCCATCCACACCGGTGCCCTTGAGCTGCAGGATGTTCTCCTTGTGGATGCCGCCAATGGCCACCACCGGGATGTCCACGGCATCACAGATGGCCTTCAGGGTCTCGTGGGGCAGAACATCCACATCGGTCTTGGTATGGGTGGCAAAGGCCGCGCCCACGCCAAGGCAGTCTGCGCCGTGCTTGACGGCTTCCCGTGCTTCCTCCACACTGTGGACGGAAACGCCGATCATCATACCGTCGCCCACACGGGCGCGCACCTGCGCTGCGGCCATATCCTCCTGCCCCACGTGCACACCCTCGGCGTGGCAGCGGATGGCAATGTCCACATTGTCGTTCACAAAGAACGGCACACCGTAGCGCTGGCACAGAGCATGGATCTCCACAGCCTCTTTCAGAAAAGCTTCGTCGTCCAGCTCTTTTTCACGCAGCTGCACACAGGTGACACCGCCCTTCAGGGCGCTCTCCACCTGTTCATAGAGGGTCTGCTTTCCCACCCATGCGCGGTCGGTGACGGCATACAGAAGCATGTTCTGCTTATCGCACTTCATAGTTTGCTCCTTCTTCCAACTGATCCGGGGTCATATTGTAAATGGCATCGATGATATAATTGCGGTAGGTGGAGTTGCCGTCCAGCGGGGTCAGGCGCTTGTGGGCGTTCTCGCCCGCAAGGCCCATGGCGCACACTGCGGCTGCAGCGGCTTCCAGCGGATGGCCGGGGTTGGCGGTGACGAACGCCGCCGTGAGGGCCGAAAGCTGGCAGCCCGTACCGGTGATGCTGCTCATCATAGCATTGCCGTTGCGGATGCAGTAGGCTTTTTCGGCATCGGCCACGATGTCGATGGCACCGGTAATGGCAATAACGGCACCCGTCTGGGCTGCAAAGGCCTTGGCAAAGGCCACGGCAGAATCCAGATTTTCCTCAGTAACTTTATCGGCCACATCGGCATCCACACCCTTGGTGGTTCCCGCGCCGGAGGCCAGCGTTTTGATCTCCGAGATGTTGCCGCGGATCACGGTGAACTTTACGTCCCTGAGCAGGCGGAAAGCCGTGTCGGTGCGCAGGCGGGATGCACCCGCACCCACCGGGTCCAGCACCACAGGATGGCCCAGCTGGTTTGCCTTTTTGCCCGCCAGCAGCATGCTGGTGATGGTGCGGCTGTTCAGGGTGCCGATGTTGATGTTCAGACCGCCGCAGATGGTGGTGATGTCCTCCACCTCGGCGGCATCGTCGGCCATGATGGGCGAAGCACCGCAGGCCAGCACCATGTTGGCGCAGTCGTTCACGGTGACGTAGTTGGTGATGTTATGGATGAGCGGGCAGGTGCGGCGCAGGTTCTCGAATTCTGTTTTGAACATTCGGGTGCCCCTCCGTCAGGAAAGACTGTTCTGCATGCTGTGCAGAGCGCCGGAGCGCTGCAGGCTGTACACCAGCACACCCGCAATGATGGAACCCACTGCAGTGGAGATGAGGAACGGCACGATGTAGGCATAGAACGCGATGTCGCCGGCGCTCTTGCCCATGAGGAAGATGGCCACCGGGTAAGCGCACAGGCCGCCCAGAATGCTGGTGCCGAACACCTCGCCCACCATGGTGGCAAGGATGTTTTTGGTCTTATGGTACACAAGGCCGCACAGCAGTGCGCCGAACATGCTGCCGGGGAAGGCCATCAGGCTGCCCAGACCCAGCAGATTGCGCAGCAGCGAGGCCACAAAGGCCACGCCCACGCCCCACCACGGGCCAAGCAGCACCGCGCAGGTCACATTGACCATGTGCTGGATGGGTGCACATTTGCTGCCGAACATGGGGAAGCTGAATACGCTGCCCACCACGCACAGAGCGCACAGCATGCCGGCCAACGCCAGCTTTTTCACAGAGAGTTTTTTCATAAGGCAAGGCTCCTTTCCAAACCTGCGGAAGCAGCAAAAACCATACAGCGCCTCCGCAAACAGCCCGCACCCGGTGCCAGACCCGGCGCAGGAACTATAAGAAGCGGTCGAGACTTGCTGGTCTCCTCTCACGCCGGAACACGGCTTCCCATCGCTGACGGTTGAACCTGCCCGCATGGCCGGGGAATACCGAATGGGCGCGAATTTTTTTCAGCAGGCAAGGCGCTTTTCTGACGCAATCCTGACGGATTGCAAAGAAAGGCAACGCAGAATGCTGGAAAAAAGGCCGTTCAGACGGTGTTTAACGGTCGTGTGGGTAGGTTCACAGGCTCAGGGCGCTCCCCCTCAGCCCGCTGCGGCACTTCCGCAGAAAAGTACAAGGTATCCTCCTTAATGGTAATAGGTACACAACAAAAAAACAGGAGACACCTTCCGCGGTGCCTCCTGCAAAAAATCATCCATTCTGACTTCCTACGGCGGCATTATCCGCATCAGGTAAAAGGGTCGAAGTTTAGGTACTTCCTCTCAGCCTGCTTCACAAGCTCCCCTGTATTTGATTGTGACTGTATTCTACACCCTTTGCGCACAAATTGCAAGAGGGGGCAAAGGCGCGCACAGCGGTGCAAAACGTTTTTCACGCAGTTTTTGGGACGTTTCACGCAGGTTTTATTGCAAAAGAAGGTGAAATATGGTATTTTCAAGGTGGACGCATACCCCCCCCGTAAGCAAAAAGGAGGAATTCCATATGAAGCAGACGACCCTGACCCAAAGGCTGCTTTCGGCCCTCGTGGCGCTGTGCATGGTGCTGAGCGTGTGCGCACCGGCATTGGCGGCAGATAGTCCCGTTATCTGGATTCAGAAAAACAATGGCTTGCTGGAGCCGCTGAATGCAGGCAATATTGGGACAAAACTGCCCGGATGCAGATATGCATACGATGGCACAACTGTGACCATCACAATGGAGGCAAGCGAGACAAGGGTAATGGAAGGTGTAAAGCTTGCAGGCGGACACAGCACGGATATTGTTCTGGTCTGCACCAATAATACACAAATGGACAGTAACCGGGGCCTTACCATTACGGATATGCGCAATGTTACGATCAAGACAGAGGATCCCTCAAAAGAGTATACGGGAGCCTTTTATGGCGCATTGAAAGTTACAAATTGCTACGGAAATGTGACTGTTACCAATCCGCGCGGTGCGGCAGTCGTTTACTCTCTGGATGTGGACAACACAGCAGGCACAGGCAATGTGACGATCACGGGAAGCAATGCAAACGGCTCGATCTGTGCTGTTGCAGGAGGCTTTGGAACCAATGCCAAAATTGCAAGCAACGGTGATGTGAAAATTGAAAACATCGTTTCTATTGGGGCGGCGCAGCTCAACTATCAGGCGGTTGACGGCGAACTGACTGTGACCAGCAGTAAAAGTGTAACTACTACGGGTGGAGCAAGCAAAGTTGATATCACGAGCACCGGCGCTGTTGAGATCAAAAGTGACGACGCAAAAAACGTGGTGGGCAATGGCTTGTCTGTGAATGCCGGTGGTGCCGTCACTGTGACGGGCGGCGGTGCGGGCGACGCTGCTGCTGCGATCAAGGGCGATGCCAACATTACAGCAGGCGGCAGTGTAAACGTGAGCAATTTTGTTGGTATCGCAGTGGATGGCAGTCTGACCGTCAACAGCAGCACCGGCGTGACAGTTGTTGGCAACACACAGCTTAATGCTGTCCGTTATGCGGCCAACATTACCAGCAGCGGCGCAGTGAACATCAGCAATGATCGTGGCATTGCCGTGGGCGGCAAGCTGACCGTGAAGAACGCCAGCGGTACCGGCGATGTTACGGTGAGCGGCAAAGGCGGCAACACGGTTGGCCGCGGTGCCGAGATCACCAGTAAAGGCGCGGTGAACATTACCAACACAGACAACACCGGCCTTGCCGTGTCCGGCGATTTGACCGTACATGACAGCAACAGAGTGAAGGTGAGCGGCGGCACCGACAGCTCGCCTGCCGTCAGCGGCAATATCACCCTGACCAGCACCGGCAAAATGGAGCTGAACAACCCGAATGGTCAGGTGACCAATAAAAAACTCACCGTGGAAAACAGCACCGGTGAGGTGATCGTTACCGGCAATAAGAGCGGCAGTACGGCCCTTGTGCAGTATGGTGCAAATATTGACACCACCGGAACCGTTACCATTACCAACAGCAGCGGCCCGGCGATTTTCAGCGGGCTGAATGTAGAACGGAGCGGCGGCATTACCGTGAAGGGAAGCCGGGCTTCCGAGCCGATCGTTACCGGCAATTCTACCATTAAAAATACCGGTAAGGTAGAGATCATCAATAATGGCACCAACGGCCAGACGGCACAGAGCATCACCTATACGCCGCCAGCTGGCATGGGCTATTTCTACCAGACCACACAGAATGGTAGAAAGCTCCATACCCGCAAAGCCATCAGCGGCACAACGCCGTATTTGTGCATCGAACCCGACACCCTTTACACCCTTACCCTGCCGGAAGGTGTCACCGCAACGACCGGCGGCACTAAGGACACCAAGTTCTATGCGGGCGAATCGGTGACCGTTACGGCCCCGGCGGACACCGAAACAAAGAAGTTCGAGAAGTGGACGTTCAGCGGCACGGAGCCCACGGGCCTGCCCGATGGCTGGCAGACCAGCCGGGAGTTCACCTTTAAAATGCCCGCAGGCAACGTGAACCTGAACGCTGATTACAAAACGGCCTACACCCTGACGGTGGACGACGGTCGGGGCAGCTTTACGGTCAACGGCGCAGCGCGCACACAGGCGCTGGAAGGTGAAACCGTCACGGTGAAAACATCGGATGCCTTCTTTGATGCGCACCGTCAGTTCAACGGCTGGTCGCTTTCCGGCGGCAGTGCCAAGCTGGTGGACCCGCCTGCGGACTGGGAAACCAGCAAAACCTTTACCTTCACCATGCCCGCAGGCAATGTGATCCTGAAAGCGGATTACAAGCAGCTGTACAACCTCACCGTGAAGGGCGGCACCATCGCGGATGAAAGCGAAGGCGCGACCATCGGCATCTACCTGCCGGGCACGCAGCTGACCGTTCGTTTTACCGAAAGCACGGACATTAAGAAGCAGTTCAAGCAGTGGACATATGAAGGAACCCGGCCTGAGGCCCCGGAGGGAACCGGGTCGGAGGGCGGCTGGGATTCCAGCAAGGAGAAGAAGGACATCACGTTCACCATGCCCACAGGCGACGTGACCCTGAAAGCTGAGTACAAGGATGTCTACACCGTATCGGTAGAGAATGAGCGCGGCACGGTTCTCGTGAACGGCGCGGCGCGCACACAGGCGCTGGAAGGTGAGACCGTCACGGTGAAAGCGTCGGACGCCTTCTTCGATGCGTACCATCAGTTCAACGGCTGGTCGCTTTCTGACGACAGTGCCCAGATGGTGGAGCCGTCTGAGAACTGGCAGAACAGCAAAACCTTTACCTTTAAAATGCCCGCAGGCAACGTGACCCTGACCGCTGATTACAAGCAGCTGTACGACCTCACCGTGAAGGGCGGCACCATCGTGAATGGAACCGACACCGGCATCTATCTGCCGGGCGATGAAGTGACCGTTTGTTTCACCGACAGCGACGATATTACAAAACAGTTCAAGCAGTGGACCGGCGGCGAGAACATCACAGAGGCTGACCCGAATTGGCAGACCAGCAAAAAATTCACCTTTGAAATGCCCACAGGCAACGTGAGCCTGAGCGCAGAATATCGAAAAACGTATCTGATCTTTGAGACCGCAGGAATGGCCGAGTTCTTTGTGGACGGTAAGCAGGTCCATCAGGCACCGGCAGGCGTCCGCGTTACCGTAAAGCTTGTGGATGGCTTCAACAACGACCACCGCGAATTTGATCAGTGGCAGCCTGGCGTCGGCACGGCTCTTGTGGACCCGGAGGAAGGCTGGAAGCACAAGCCGAGCTTCAGCTTCACCATGCCCGAAGGTGATGTAGAGCTGCAGGCACACACTACGTCCCTGTACGATGTCAACGTCACACACGGCACCATCGTGGACGGAACCGGCGACACCGGCACATCCCAAAAGATCGTGAAGCCGGGCCAGCTGGTCACCGTCCGGGCCGAAAGCACGGAGGAAAACCCCTTCCTGCAGTGGACGTATACCGGCGAAGCACCCGCAGCGCCGGATGACGGCTGGCCGGAAGGCGGCTGGCAGACCAGCAAGGAGTTCACCTTTAAAATGCCTAACGGCAATGTGACGCTGGAAGCACAGCGAGACCAGCTGTACAAGGTATCCATCAACGACAGTCTGGGCAGTGTGACCATCAACGGCGAACCGCGCAGCAGCCTTTGGGTCAAGGAAGGCGAGACGGTGACAGTGGCCACCACCCTGAAAGACGGCTACTGGATGGAGTTTATGAAGTGGACCGAGCAGGACGGCAGTGCCGCGCCGGTGGAGCCGTCTGATAACTGGCAGACCAGCACAGCATTTACCTTTAAAATGCCCAATGGCCCGGTGGAACTGGTCGCTCAGTGGTCGGCCAGCTCGCTTGACCCGTATCAGCCCATCGACCCGGACGAACCTCTTGATGAAGACTTCGGCGTGGAACCTGATACCACAGGCGGTACCATTGCCGCCGTGGCCGTTGGCGGTGCAGCCATCTGGGGCGGCTACGAGATCGCCACCCGCGTGATCCTGCACAGCCTCCTGCCCGAGGGCACAGCCATCCCGGCAAACCGCGGCCAGCTGGCCCTGCTGGTGTGGAACACCGCAGGCAGGCCCGAACCCGCAGGCGCACCCGCCTTTGCGGATGTGACCGACCCTGATATGGCCAAGGCCGCACAGTGGTGCACCGAGCAGGGCACCATGGCTACCAAGGGCGACCGCTTTGAACCCGAAGGCTGGACCCCGAAGTTCAAGGTGATCGAAGTGTGGAACAAGGCGTTCCCCGCAGCCTGATGCCGGCAGTGTGGATGCCGTGCTCGGTTCGGACCTTTTCCGTGAAAATGGGGCTGTTGCAAAATAGCTCTCTGAAAAAATCATGAACAAAACCCGGAACCTTTTCTCGGCCAAAACGGCTCAAAAAGGGTTCCGGGTTTTTGATGTTATGCTGTTTCCGCCTTATCCGTTCCACCCTCTGGCAGAGGGGTCCAGCATTTCGGTGGCAGAGTAAATGAGGGCGTTGCAGATGGCTGCAGCCACATTGCTGCCGCCCTTGCGGCCCATGGCGGCGATGGCAGGCACGCCGTATCGCTCGCAGGCAGCAAACAGTACTTCCTTGCTTTCCACCACATTCACAAACCCCACCGGCACGCCAATGACCAGTGCAGGCCGCAGACCGGCTTCCATTTCCTCCGCAATGGTCAAAAGGGCCGTGGGCGCATTGCCAATGGCCAGAATGGCCCCCGGGTGCTCCCGGGCAGCGCGGTGCATGGCGGCAACGGCACGGGTGGTGCCCGCCTGCTTTGCGGCTTCGGCCACAGCGGGGTCTGCCATGTAGCAGATGGCTTCACCGTTCAGTTTTTTCAGGCCCGGCTTTGTAATGCCCGCCAGCGCCATATTGGTGTCGGTAACGATGAAAGCACCCGCGTGCAGGGCCTTGACTGCGGCTTCCACCGCGCCGGGTGTAAAGCGCAGATTTTTGGCATAGTCGAAATCCGCGGTGGTGTGGATGACCCGCTTGACCACCGCAGCCGTCTCCGGCGGCGGGGTCAGGCCCAGCTCGTCCAGTTCCCTTGTGATAATGGAGATGCTCGTCCGTTCAATGTCGGCGGGCAGATGATGCTGCGGTGTCATGTGTTGTCTCCTTTTTGCATTCCCATGGCGGCATAGATAGCGGGCATATCCAGTGCCGCGCGCACACCATCGGCAAGCAGATCAAACTGCTGCTGACGGTACTGCTCCATGGGGATAAGCTCGGCCCCGGCCGGATCGATGCCCTTCCGTTTGCACAAAAATGCGGTCAGTTTTTCGGTCAGTTCGCCGGTGTCGAACAGGCCGTGCAGGTAGGTACCGAATACACCGTCCTGCACACAGCCCTCCGGCGTGCCGTCTGCAAGGATGCAGAACGCACTGCCCCGCACCTCGGTGCGGCCTGCGTGGATCTCGTAGCCCGTCAGCTTTGCGCCTGCAAAGGGTTCTGTGGTCACACAGGCTGCGGTCTGGGTCAGGTGCTTTTCGGTGCCGAACACCGTCGTGGTGGGCAGCAGGCCAAGGCCCCGCAGGGTGCAGGGGGTGCCGCTCTCCTCCCCTGCCGGGTCGCAGAGCTGTTCGCCCAGCATCTGATAGCCGCCGCACACGCCCAGCACCGGCGTACCGGCTGCCGAAAGCCTGAGCACCGCCGCTTCCAGTCCGCTTTCCCGCAGCCAGCGCAGGTCGTCCATGGTGTTCTTGGTGCCGGGCAGGATGACGAGATCCGGTGCACCCAGCTGGCGGGTGCGCTGCACATACCGCACGCCCAGCAGCGGGTGCTGTTCCAGCGGGATAAAGTCGGTGAAGTTGGACACATGCGGCAGGCGCAGGATGGCGATATCCAGCGGCTTGACCGCAGCTTTTGTATCCAGCCGGTCGGAGAGAGAATCCTCGTCCTCGATCTCCACCCGCAGATACGGCACCACACCCAGCACGGGCAGCTGCGTTTTTTCTTCCAACATGGCAAGGCCGGGCCGCAGGATCTCCACATCGCCCCGGAACTTGTTGATGATGAGCCCCCTGATGCGGGCACGCTCGTCGGCTTCCAGCAGCTCCACAGTGCCGTACAGCTGCGCGAATACGCCGCCGCGGTCGATATCGCCCGCCAGCAGCACCGGCGCATCCACCAGCTTTGCAAGGCCCATGTTCACGATATCGTCGGCTTTCAGGTTGATCTCTGCCGGGCTGCCCGCGCCTTCGATCACGATGATGTCGTTCTCGGCGGCAAGGCTGTTGTAGGCTTCCAGAATGTCCGGGATAAGGCTGCGCTTCATTTTAAAGTAGGCGGCGGCAGGCATCTGGCCCCGGGCCTTGCCGTTCACGATCACCTGACTGCCCACATCGCTGCTGGGCTTGAGCAGGATGGGGTTCATGCGCACATCCGGCTCCACGCCTGCAGCCTGTGCCTGCACCACCTGAGCACGGCCCATCTCTGCACCGTTGCGGGTGACGAAGCTGTTCAGGGCCATGTTCTGGCTTTTGAAAGGGGCCACGCGGTAGCCATCCTGCGCAAAGATGCGGCACAGCGCCGCGCACAGCAGGCTTTTGCCCGCACCGCTCATGGTGCCCTGCACCATAATGCATTTTGCCTTGCTCATTGTGCCACCTCCGGCAGGGTTTCGGCCAGCAGTGCAAGCAGCTGCCGGTTCTCGTTTTCTGTGCGCACGGCGGTGCGGTACCAGCTGGCATCAAGGCCCGGATAATTGCCGCAGCTGCGCAGTACTGCACCCTTGCGGCGCAGCGCTTCGCCCAGCGCTTCCGGCGCACGGAACAGCAGATAGTTAGCCCGGCCCTCGATCACCCGCAGGCCCAGCGCCCGCAGGCCGTCTGCCAGCACAGGCCGCTGTGCTTCGATCAATGCACGCACCTTCGCCACATATTCCGTCTCGTCCAGCGCAGCGATGCCCGCCGCCTGTGCCAGACCGGACACCGCCCACGGCTGGCCCGCTGCCCGCATCCGGGCAAGCAGCTCTGTATCAGAGCACAGGCAATAGCCCAGACGCACGCCTGCCATGCCGTAAAGCTTGGTGAAGGCTTTTAAAATAATCAGTTTTTTGCTGTTTTTCAGCAGATGCTTTGCCGAAAGGCCTTCGCCCTCCGGCAGAAAATCCAGAAAGCATTCGTCCACGGCCAGCACCGCACCCACGGCCTCGCATCTGCGCAGCAGCGCTTCCACAAGGGCAGGCTCTGCCAGCTGGCCGGTGGGGTTGTTGGGCTGACAGAGGAACACCATATTTGTACCCGGGTGCACCGCGTTCAGGAGATCTTTCGTCACCGCAAAATCGTTTTCTTCCCGCAAAAAATGCCGTTCCACCGTGCAGCCTGCCGTTTCAAGGGCGGTGGCATACTCGGCAAAAGTGGGGGCCGTTACCAGTGCAGTGCGGGGCTTTGCAGCCAGCGCCAGCCGGAAGATGAGGTCTGCCGCACCGTTGCCGCACAGCAGCCATTCGGCGGGCACTCCCTCAGCCACCGCCAGTTTTTCACGCAGGGCCCGGCACAGCGGGTCGGGGTAGCGGTCGGCCGTGGCAAGCGCTGCCGTAATGGCCTTTGCCACCCCTTCCGGCAACCCCAGCGGGCTGACATTGGCCGAAAAATCCAGCGGGTCGCGGCCAAACTCGGCGCGGTAGCCCGCCCAGTCGCCGCCATGGATCAATTGTTTCATGCAAGGAACCCCCGTATTGCTGCACCCCATGCCAGCGCAAAGCCGCTTGCCACATACATCATGCGGTTGGCGCGCAGGATGTCCTGCGGCTCAATGGGGCGCAGGGCATCACCGATGGTGGGCTTGGGGTAATATTCGCCAAAATAGTAAGCCGGGCCGGCCAGCTGCACGCCCAGTGCACCGGCGCAGGCGCTTTCGGTCTGGGCGCTGTTGGGGCTGGCGTGGTTGCGCCGGTCCCGCCGCCAGATGCGCCATGCGCCCTTGGCATCGTTGCCGGTAAAGGCCGCAGCGGCCACCCACAAAAGGGCGGCAATGCGGCTGGGGATGTAGTTTGCAAGGTCGTCCAGCTTCGCAGCTGCGCGGCCAAAGTAAAGATACTTCTCGTTTTTGTAGCCCAGCATGCTGTCCATGGTATTGATAGCCTTGTAGGTCAGCGCCAGCGGCGCCCTGCCGATGAGCATATACAGCAGCGGTGCAATGACGCCGTCGCTGGCATTTTCGGCCACCGTTTCCACCGCAGCTTTGGTCACACCCTCTGCGGTCAGGTTCTGGGTGTCGCGGCCCACGATGCGGCTCACGGCTTTGCGAGCGGCGGGCAGGTCGTCTTTAATAAGCTGAGCGTACACATTCCTGCTCTCCTGCGCAAGGCCCCTTGCCGCCAGCGCCTGCCCGCACCAGAACATCTGCACCGCAAGGCCCAGCCACGGGCTGAGCTTTGCCGCCGCCAGACACACAAAGCTCGTGACCAGAAATGTGCCCACCGGCAGGCAGAACGCCGTCACGGCACCGCCCAGCAGCTCGCCCTGCGGGGTGCCGGGCAGGCGGGCGCGCAGGAACTTTTCCAGCCGGGAGATGCATCTGCCCATAAGCACCACCGGGTGCGGCAGCCACGCCGGGTCTCCGAAGAGCGCGTCCAGCACAAAACCGCCCAGTACAGCCCACAGGACCATCACTCGGCCCCCTTTGTATACTGCACCGTCTTGATGAGATACAAAACGTGCTTCGTCTGCCAGTCCTTTGCATCCAGCACAAAGCCGCCCGCGTTGGGCCCGCACCACGCATAATAGTCCCTGTGGGGGACGGCAAACCGCTCCATGGCGGCCATCTGGGTGCCGCCGTGGGCCAGAATGACCAGCCGTTCTTCGCCTGCGGCAAGAGCTTTATCGATCAGCTCTGCCACGGTGCGGCAGATGCGGTCTGAAAAATCCGTCTTGCGCTCTCCATCCGGGCAGGGGCTTTCGCAGTTGGCCTTCACCCATGCCTGATACTCGGGGTCCTTTTCCATCTCGATGAAATTGCGTCCCTCAAAGCTGCCAAAGCACATCTCTTTCAGGCCATCCACCGGCACAAGCTTTGCCTCCGGGAACAGGATGCGCGCCGTCTGGCTGGTGCGCTGCAAGGTGGAAACATAGACCACATCGGGGTCAAAATCTGCCCGGCGCAGCTGAGCAGTGCCTTCGGGTGAGAGCGGGATGTCGCGCTGGCCCTGATAACGCTTCTGGGCGTTGTATTCCGTCTGGCCATGACGCAGAAGATAGATCAGCATTGAGACAATTCTCCTTTCAAAACCGTGGGGATGCCGCAGAACATCTGCACCACGCACTCGGCCCGTGCGGCCAGCAGGCAGGCAAGCCTGCCTGCCGCCTCGCGGTCTGCGCGCTGTTTGACATCCATCGGCACAACACCGCCGCCTACCTCGGTGGCGATGAGGATATCGTATTCATGGGCAAGCTTGTCTGCCAAGGCAGGCAGGTCAGCGGCATCGGCAGCCAATACCTGCACGTCCGAAAGACGCTTGCCGGGAAGTGTTTGCGCAAAGGTGCGCTTGCCGCTGTAGAGCGGCCCGGTAATAAAGATCATAGCAGCCCTCCCCACTGGCAGGCACACAGTGCCGCCAGCATCCAGAGCTCGGCCTTTTGCAAAAACCACCCGGCAAGGTCGCCGGTGATGCCGCCGAACTGTTTCCGGCTCACGGCATGGTAGCGCCAGAGCACCGCCAGCGCTGCCAGCACCAGCGCCCAGCCGCCCAGCGCCGCCATGCCCACGCACAGCACTGCGGCCAGCACCGCCAGCACCCGGCGCACCACAGTTTTGTCTGCTGCAGTGGCAAAGGTGTGTGCAAGACCGGTGTTTTTCGCCATGGGGAATGCCGCCACTGCATAGCCCGAAAGCGCCCGTTCCAGCACCAGTGCCAGAACCCACAGCACACCCACGCGGGGTGCAAAACTCACACAGGTGCACAGGGCAAAATAGGCCAGAAAATAGCTGCACAGCCGGATGACCGCAAAGGCACCGCAGTGGGGGTCTTTTAATATTTCCAGCTTCTTTTCTCGGTCGCCGTAGCTGGAAAGGGCATCGCAGGTGTCGGCATAGCCGTCCAGATGGATGCCGCCGGTGATCCATACCGGGATCAGCGCAAAGCCCGCCGCCTTTGCAAGGCCCGGCAGAGGCAGCGTGCCACACACACACCACGCCGCACCAATAACGACACCAATGAGCGGGAAGGCGCACATGGCATAACGCATATTCTTTTCGTTCCAGTCGAACTGCGGCACCGGGATGGCCGAAAACATGGCAAAGGCCACCGCGATGGTCTGCAAAACGATCATTTTTCCACTCCTTTATAGTACACGGGGATGCCGCATACCACCCGCACCACCGCATCTGCCCGGGCGGCAAAGGCATTGTTCACCTGCGCCAGTGCCAGCAGATAGCGGTCTGTATCGCCGGCATAGTCAGCCCCGCCGCTGAACACCTCGTTGGAGACCACGAGCAGGTTTTCGCACTGGGCGGCAAGGCTTTCCAGCCCGTGCAGGATGGCTTTGGCCGCGTTTTCCCCTGCTCCCGCCGGGTCGTACAGCTCGTTGGCGGCAAGGTTGCCAAGGTCTTCCAGCAAGGCGGTGCCCCGCGCAGGCAGGCGCACATTGCCCAGATGCAAGGGACACTCCACCGTTTCAAACTGCTTTGCGGCCCGCATTTTGCGGTGCTTTTCCACCCGGGCGGCACACTCGGCATCCCACACCTGCATGGTGGCAAGATAGTAGCGGGGGCCGGTGGTCCTGAGCACAAGGCTCTCGGCGTATTCACTTTTGCCGCTGGCCGCGCCGCCCAGAACCAGCGTCAACATTGGGGCGTATACGGCGCAATGCCGCCCTCCGCAAAGGAGTAGCACCCGCCGTATACGGCCAGCGCCATATCCCACAGCGGGATGCTGGCCACCGCGCCGGTGCCCTCGCCCAGATGCAGCCCCGCCGTAATGATGGGTGCCTTGCCCAGTGCTTCCAGCACGATGCGCGCGGCAGGCTCTGCCGAGCAGTGGCTTGCAAACACAGCCTTTGCCGCCGCCGGGCACAGCCGCACGGCGCACAGCGCGGCCACTCCGCTGATAAAGCCATCTGCCAGCACCGGCACACCGGCCAGTGCACCGCCCAGAAACACACCGCACAGGCCCGCGATATCAAAGCCGCCAAGCTTTGCAAGAACATCCAATATATCTTCCGGGTCCGGCTCATTGCAAAGGATGCCGCGGCAGATGGCATCCACCTTGCGGGCAAGCCCTTCGTCCGAGAGGCCCGCACCGCGCCCGGTCATAAGCTCCACGGGCTGGCCCAGCAGCACCGCCGCCACCGCGCTGGAGGTGGTGGTATTGCCAATGCCCATTTCACCGGTGGCGATGAGCCTGTAGCCATCCTCTGCCAGTTCCCGGGCAAGGGCAATGCCCTCCCCAACGGCCTGCACGGCCTCGGCCCGGCTCATGGCAGGGCCTTGGGTAAAATCCGCCGTGCCTGCGGCAATGCGGCAACTGCGCACGCCGGGCACCGGTTCGCCTGCCATGCCCATATCCACGGGCAGAACATCGCAGTGGGCCGTGCGGGCCATCTGGCACACACTGGTGCGCCGCATGGCAAGGTTTTCGGCCACGGCACGGGTCACTTCCTGCCCGGTCTGGCTCACGCCCTGCGCCACCACGCCGTTATCCGCGCAGAGCACCACCACCACCCGGCGGGAAAGATCAAGCTCCGCACTGCCGGTAAGGGCGGCGGCATCCTCCAGCATGGTCTCCAGCCGGCCCAACCCGCCCAGAGGCTTTGCAAGGCTGGCCCAGTGGGCGTGTGCCGCCGCGCGGGCAGCTTCGTTGGCAGGGGTGATACCCGCCAAAAGTGCATTCAGTTCCGTTTCGGTCATTTTGGTCATCCTTTTGTTTTGCTGTATCGTTCTGCCGCGCGCACAAAGCGGCCCGGCAGGGGCGTGCCCGCCCAGTATAAATGCGGGAATCCCGCATAGAAATTTTCGTTTGCAAAGCCGCATTCCCACTGCATTTTTTCGTTTTTGCAGGCAGTAAATGCAGTGCCGTTTGCGGTGGAATCCCAGTGGTGGAATTCGTGGATGGGCAGCGTTTCTCCGGCGCGGAACAGCATACTGTCCACCTTGGCGGTCATTTCGGCATAGCCAAAGCGCACCAGCCTTCCCACCCGGATGCCATCGCCCGGCAGAACATCTGCCATGGGCCACGCCTTACCGTCGGCATCCTCAAGGCTCCGGCCCAGATACAAAAAGCCGCCGCATTCGGCTGCTGTGGGCAGGCCCGCCTGCACGGCCTGCCGGATGGAAGCCAGCATGGTTTTGTTTTCACTCAGAGTTTTGGCGTGCAGCTCCGGGTAGCCGCCGGGCAGATACAGCCCGCCTATATTTTCCGGCAAAACCGCATCCCGCACCGGTCTGAAAAGCACAAGCTCCGCCCCGGCATCCCGCAGTGCGTCCAGCGTTTCGGCATAGGTAAAGCAGAACGCCTCGTCCTTTGCCACCGCAATGCGGACGGATGTGGGTGCAGCTGCTCCCGGCAAAGCTTCCGGCGCAGGCTTTTCGGTCAGCACGGCAAGGCGCTGCCAATCCAGCACCAGTGCATCGGCCAGCAGGGCGATCTTTTCCTGCAGGTCGGCAATTTCATCTGCAGTCTTCAGGCCGAGGTGTCGGCTTTCTACCGCTGCCTGCGGCAAATGGGGCAGATAGCCCAGCACCGGCAGGCCGGTCTCCCTTTCCAGCAGGGTCTTGAGCATTTTATACAGCTTTTCGGAACAATCATTGAGCAGGATGCCCGAAACATGGCTGTTTTTGCGGAAGTTCATAAGGCCCTGAATTTGCGCGGCCAGCGTCACGCTGGCACCCTTGGGCTGTACCACCAGCAGCACCGGCAGGCCCAGCGTATCCGCCAGTTCCCAAGCGCTGGCACGGGTGGTCAGGCCCTGACCATCATAAAAGCCCATAGCGCCCTCGCACACGGCGGCACCATGCCCGGCGGCATAGCGGGCAAAAATGGCCCGCACCATATCCCTGTCGGAAAGAAACAGATCCAGATTGTGGCTGTCCACCTGCAGAGCCGAGCGGTGGAACATGGGGTCGATGTAGTCCGGCCCGCTTTTGAACGCACAGGGGTCGGCCCCGCGCTTTTTCAGCGCCGCCAGCACTGCGCAGGCAACCGTGGTCTTGCCGCTGCCGGAAGAAGGCGCGGCAATGAGGAATTGCATCATTTGCGTGTACCCGTAATGAGGAAGATGGGGTTATTGGCCATGAGCAGGTGCAGTCGGCCCGCCGGTTTTGTGCGGCTGACAGCGATCTGCGTTACCTCTGCGGTCAGGCCCCGGGCCGTGAGGGCGGCAATGGCAGCGCCCAGCGTTTCCAGCGCAATGGCCGAAATGCAGATGCGTGCGTTCGGATTCTTGCCGAGCACTTCATCCAGCACGGCTTCCATGCCGCCTTTGGTGCCGCCGATGAACACGGCATCCGGCGCAGGCAGGTCTGCCAGCACATCCGGTGCGCGGCCCTCGATGAGGATGAGGTTGCAAGCATGGAACTTTGCCCGGTTTTTACGGATCAGTTCACAGGCATCCGGTTCACACTCCACGGCGTAAACGCGGCCTTTGGGTGCCGCCAGCGCAAGCTCCACGCTCACACTGCCGGTGCCTGCGCCCACATCCCACAGAGTGTCGGTGGGCATTACCGCCAGCTTTGCCAGCGCAGCAGCGCGCACCTCCTGCTTGGTCATGGGCACCTCGCTCCGGATGAAGCTTTCGTCCGGGAAGCCCGGCGCACGCAGCTGCGGCAGATCAAAGTTTTCCACCAGAAGCACGCTGAGTGGTGCAAAGCTCTGCCCCGCCAGCTCTGCAGCAGAGCCGTAGCGGATGGCTTCCGCCTCGGTGCCAAGGTTTTCGCCCACCACGCCGTGGGCTTCGCCCATACCGGCATCGGTCAGCTTCTGGCACAGAGAGGCGGGCGTTTCAGTGCCGCCGGTGAGGAAGAACACCGAACGGTTCATCATGCACTCGGCCACCGGGTCGCAGGCGCAGCCATGGGCCGAGACCAGCTTCCAGTCCTGCCACGGACGGCCCAGCGCCGCTGAAAGCAGCTGGATGCTGGAAACGCCCGGATACACCCGCGCGGGGATGCCCAGCGCCCGCAGCGGCGTGAGCAGACCGGACGCACCGGAGTAAAATCCGGTATCGCCGCTGTAAAGCACGGCAGCATCCTGCCCGGGGTTTTGTGCCAGTGTTTCCAGAATGTCAGCGGGCTGGTAGAGCGCGAACTGCCGGGCCGTGCAGTCTGCAGGCAGGCCCGCCAGCAGCCGCTTTGCACCGAACACAAGGCCCGCGCTGCGCACAGCCTGCTGCGCCTGCGCCGAAAGAGCCTCCCATTTTCCGCTGCCCATGCCAATCAGTGTGACCATTGCAAAATCTCCTTGCAATACGCTAAAATTTGTGTTTCCGTCTCGCCAGTTTCCGGCGGGCGGCGCAGCACCACCAGCTGTGCGCCGGTATCGGCAGCGGCCTGCACCTTCTCGGCAAAGCCGCCCGCTGCGCCGCCGTCCTTGGTGACGAGGTACCGGATCTGGAACTGTGTTATCAACGCCTTATTCAGCGCCAGACTGAACGGCCCCTGCATGGCAATGATGTTCCGGTGCGGGACATTGGCCGCTTCACAGGCGGCAATGCCATCCGGCGTGGGCAGGACGCGCGGGTAAAGCCGCGCCGGTTCCAGCCCGGCAAACACAGCCAGCTCCTTGGCACCGGTGGCAAGCAGGATATTGCCCTCTGTCCCGGCCAGATATTCTGCAGCCTGCGCTGCTGTTTCAAACACCGCACAGCCGGGCGGCAAGGGGCTTTGCGCACGCAGCAGGCGGCGGTATTCCACGCCCGCCTGCACCGCTGCTGCGCGGATGTTCCTGGTGGCATCCACTGCATAAGGGTGGGTGGCATCCACGCAGAGATCAGCTCCCGCCAGCAATGCCGCCATGGCATCCGGCTGCAGCCGCCCGGCGTGCACCGTGATACCCGCCATTTCGCCCTGCTCCTCGGCACCCAGCGGCGTTGCCACGCACACCGTTACCGCAACGCCAAGCTCTGCCAGCTTTTTGGAAAAGCGACGGCCCTCGGTGGTGCCGCTGAACACGACCGCCTTCACTTACGGTACCCCCGCGGCGTGACCATCCGGCCCGAAAGGGCGCGGGTATTGCTGTTGCCGATATACACGGTGGTGAACATATCCACCGGCGTGTTTTCCAGCTCGGCCAGCGTCAGCACCCGGGCGCTCTGGCCCTCGCGGCCAATGTTGCGCACAAGGCCGCAGACGGTATCATCCGCCTTGCCGTTTGCGCGCAGGATGCGCACTGCCTTTTGCAGGTAGTCCGGCCTGCCCTTGGAGGAAGGATTATAGAGTGCAGCGCAGAAATCTCCCTGCGCTGCGCAGGCCAGCCGCTTTTCGATGACCTCCCACGGGGTAAGCCGGTCGGAAAGGGAGATCACGCAGAAATCGTGGGCCAGCGGTGCGCCCAGCACAGCCCCACCGCTGAGGGCGGCCGTAAGACCGGGCACCACTTCTACGGCAACGTCCGGGTAATCCTGTGCCAGTTCCAGCACAGGGCTGGCCATGCCGTAAACGCCTGCGTCGCCGCTGCACACCATCACCACGCGCCTGCCGGTATTCGCCTTTTCCAGCGCCCAGCGGCAGCGGTCGATTTCCTTGGTCATGCCGGTGGAATAATATTCCTCACATGGGAACTCCGGCTCAATCAGGTCAAGATAAAGTTTATAGCCGCAGATGGCATCTGCGTGTTCCAGAACGTTCTGGGCTTCCTGCGTCAGGTAGTAAACATCTCCGGGGCCAATGCCAACCACGTAGACTACCTTTTCCGGTTCGTCGATCTCAAATTCCATCGGGTCAAACATTCTGCCACCTCCAGTCCGGGGCATAGGGCCGCACGGCCAGCGCAAAGGTCACGCCGGTATGGGCATATTTGTGAAAAACGAGTGTCCCGCCTGCGGCCAGCACTGCCGACCGTTCACAGACATTGTCCACGCCGGTAACGCTCTGCACAAAGGCCGAAGGCGTAAAGCTGCCGGGGGCGGCACGCAGCTGTTCCGCTGTGAAAAACTGCACAGGCCAGCCGCAGCCCCGGCAAAAGGCCAGAAGGCCCGCCTCGTTCTGTTTTAAATCGATGCTTGCCGCCGCCGTGATGCATTGCGGCGCAAGGCGGTTCTGGGCACAGAAAGCTGCAAAGGCTTCGGCCAGCGTTTCGGCGCTGGTGCCGCGTTTGCAGCCCACGCCCAGCACGCCGATGCGCGGCACCAGATGCAGCGCATCCCCCGCCGGGCAGAGGGTGAGGGCAAAGTCCGTGGCATCTCCCGCCGTGATCCCATCAGGCGGTGCACCCGCAATGGGCCAGTCGGATGCAAACTGCACCGTTTTGCCCGCCAGCAGTGCACCGCTGACAAGCTTGATGCGCTCCGGCTCCAGCACGGTGCAGTTCTGGTGCTTTGCCCACTCGTCCACCGCAAACACACCGTTTGCATCCGTGGCTGTGGTGATCACCGGCACCGCACCGCACACAGCGGCAAGCGCCCGGGCAAGGTCGTTGGCACCGCCCAGGTGGCCTGAGAGGATGGGCACGGCAAAGCGACCGCACTCGTCCAGCACCACAACGGCAGGGTCCTGCGCCTTGCTTTGGCAGTGGGGCGCAATGGCCCGCACCGCAATGCCCACAGCACCTACAAAAACAAGGGCATCGCTCCCGGCAAACTGGCGGGCCGTCCAATCGGCAAGGTGCACCTGCCCGGCTTCATGGCCGCAGCGGGTCACACTGCCGGGATATGCCGCCGCCAGTTTTTGGGCCAGTGCAAGGCCCTTTGCCGTAAAGGCCAGATAGGCGCGGGTCACTGGTCTGTCCCCTTGCGGAACTCGGTGGTAAAGGCCGGGTCGTAGAGCTTGCTGCGCTCATAGTTCCGGCCCAGAAAGCCGCCTGCCACAATGAGCGCCGTTTTGGTGATGCCCGCTGCATGAACGCTTTCCGCCAGCGTACCTACGGTGCAGCGAACCGTTTTTTCCTCCGGCCATGTGGCCTTATACACCACCGCTGCCGGGGTATCCGGCGTATAGGCACCGCCTGCCAGAAGCGCCTGCTGTACTTTGTCCACAAGGCCGATGGATAGGAAAATGACCATCGTTGCCCCGTGGGCGGCAAGGCTTGCCAGCTTTTCTTTTTCCGGCACCGGGGTGCGGCCCTCCATGCGGGTGATGATGACGGTCTGGCTGACGGTGGGCAGCGTGTACTCTGCATTCAGCGCCGCCGCTGCGCCGCAGAAGCTGGACACACCGGGGGTATCATCGTAGGGAATGCCCTCGGCATCCAGCACATCCATCTGCTCCCGGATGGCACCGTAAAGGCAGGGGTCGCCGGTGTGCAGGCGCACGGTGATCTTACCCGCAGCTTCCATCTGCCGCATCACATCCAGCACCTGCTCCAGCGTCATTTCAGCGCTGTTATAAATGGCGCAGTCTGCCTTTGCAAGGCCCAGCAGGGCCGGGTTCACCAGACTGCCCGCATAGATGATGCAGTCGGCTTTCTGAAGCAGGGCCGCGCCCCGCCGGGTGATGAGGTCCGGTGCGCCGGGGCCTGCACCAACAAAATGTACCATAACGTTACTCCTTTACTAAAACGGTGGCAAAATAACCGGCCTGTTCCTGCGGCCGCTCAAGGGAAAGATCCGGGTAGATCCGCTCGTCCGGCAGACCGCAGTTGCACACAAGTGCGCTTTTTTTCAGCTTATCTGCCTGCTGCAGGGTATCCAATAAGACAGGCAATTGCCTGCCGGCTTTCATCAATACCTTGGTGCCGGGCATTTCCAGCACGCGGTCTGTCCAGCCGCCGGGCGCAATGGTAAGCGGCGTATCCATGCCGCCGGTCAGCGGCACATTCAGCCGCGCCGCCGCCGCACAAAAGCTGGGCACGCCTGCCGCCATGGCGGTGGCATAACCCCCGGCCTGCAAGATCTCCTGCAGGTAACCAAAGGTGGCATAGATGGAAACATCACCGATGTTCAGCATGGCAACGTCCTGCCCGGCATCCAGATACTGCCGCACCGCGGCGGCGGCTTTTTCGTGCGAAGCCGCCAGCGCAGCCGGGTCACGGCTCATGGCAAAGTACAGCGGGACGATGGTCTTGCCGTCCAGTGCTTCTCCCAGCGCACTGCGGGCGATGTCCAGCGCCAGCATCTGGCCGGAAGCAGTCTGCGGCGTGGCCAGCACCGGGCACTGCCGGATGAGCCGCACAGCCTGCAGCGTCATCAGCTCCGGGTCGCCGGGGCCGACGCTGACACCGTAAAATGTACCTTTCAGTTCTGCCATTCCCGCATCAGCTCCTTTGCCGTTTTTGTCTCGCCCAGCGGGCCGTGCTGGTTGGAAAAGAGCACCGCGCCCACCCGGAACGCCCCGCCTGCCCGTCGGTCCAGATGCATCTGGATGGCGGCAAGGATGCTTTCCAGCACCGGTGCACGCAGCCCTGCGCCGTCCAGAATGTCAAGGCAGGCATCCGTGGTGGCGGCATCCATCAGGGCGGCGCACACCTCATGCGCGGCACCGCACAGCGCCGCATGGGCGCAAAACACTTCAGCGCGGCCATCCGCCGTGTGGGAGTGGGTGTTCATGACCCCTGCCGCCAGCTTGCAGAGCTTGCCCACGTGGCCTACCAGAAGCACTTCCTCAAATTTGGCCGTGGCAGCCATATCCAGCGTATCCCCGATGAAGTTGGAGGTTTTGACCACCGGGAACCGCTCGAACTGCGGCAGAGCGCTGGCCAGATAATCCAGCCCGTAGTTGCCGGGGGCCAGCACCAGCCGCCGGGGGCCGGGGGCATTTTTTGCGCGCAGTGCGGCCTGATTCATTTCCAGCTGGATGGTATCCAGAATGGCCTGCTGGCTCATGGGTTCCACGATGCCGCTGGTGCCCAGAATGGAAAGCCCGCCCTCCACCCCGATGTGCGGGTTGAAGGTGCGCTTTGCCGTCTCGGCACCGCCTTCCACAGAGATGGTCACTGCAAAGCCGCCAGTGTAGGCAGCATTTTCAGCTTCCCGTTCCAGCGCCTCGGCAATCATCTGGCGGGGCACATGGTTGATGGCGGCTTCGCCTACGGGCTGGTCAAGGCCGGGCTTCGTCACCCGGCCCACGCCCTCGCCGCCAAAGATGCGCACGCCGGGGGCATCCGGTTCCAGCACCACTGACGCGACCACCGGCAGGCCCGTAGTCACATCCACATCGTCGCCGCCGTCCTTGCGGATGGCACATACCGCACCGGCATCCGTTCTGCGGCAGTAAATGGGTGCCACCTCCACCACAATGCCCTTGGGCGTGCGCAGAGCTACCGTTTCCGGTTCGCGGCCGGTCAGCAGCAGACGCGCCGCCCCTGCAGCCCCCAGCGCGGCACAGGTGCCGGTGGTATAGCCGCAGCGCAGCAGCTTCTGCCCGCTGCGGACGTAATGCTCAAACTGCGGCTTTCCGGCGGGTGCCTTTTCGGCTTCCGGCTCCGGTGTGCCGAACAGAGCCGTGTACTGCTGTTCGGTCAGGCCGTACAGGGTGCGGATATTCTCCGGCTGAAACGCCTGTTCCGGGGTCAGCACGCCGGAAACACCTGCGGGCGAAACGCACACCACCGTGTCCGCTATTTTTTCGGCCAATTCCAGCTCGTGCAGGCTCAGGATCACCGCCAGCTGGCCGGTATGGGCCAGCTCCTTTAAAATGGTGAGCAGCTCGATCTTGCCCTTGATATCCAGAAAAGAGGTCGGCTCGTCCAGCAGGATCACTTCCGGCTGCTGGCACAGTGCCCGGGCCAGCAGGATGCGCTGGCGCTGGCCGTCGCTGATGCGGTTAAAATCCCGGTCTGCAAGGTGTGCCGCGCCCACCAGCTCCAAAGCTCTGTGCACCTGCTGCCTGTCCTCGGCAGACAAAATGCCAAGCCGTCCGGTGTAGGGATAGCGCCCCGCCGAAACAAAGTCAAAGCAGGTGGTCAGCTCCATCCGGCGGCTGTGGGGAGCCATGAGAGCCAGCTTCTGCGCCCGCTGGGTACCGGTATAGGCAGTAAGATCCTTCCCCGCCAGCAGCACTGTGCCGCCCATGGGGGCAAGCTGGCCCGCCAGCGTTTTGAGCAGGGTGGATTTTCCTGCGCCGTTCGGCCCGATCAAGGTCAGGATCTGGCCCGGCTGCACCCCGAGGCAAATATCCGAGAGCAGCGGTGTCTTGCCGTAGCCGATGGCAAGCTCCCGCGCAGTGCAAAGTGCTTTTTCGTTCATCATGCGCCCTCCCGCTCTGAATTGCGCCGCACCAGCAGCCAGATGACCACCGGTGCGCCGAACACGGCCGTGACCGAGCTGATGGACAGCTCCGTGGGCGCGAACAGACTGCGGGCCAGCAGGTCGCAGAACAGGCAGAAAGCCGCACCGCCCAAGCAGCACCCCGGCAGCACATACAGCGGCTTTGCGCTGCCCAGCAGCTGCTTGACAAGGTGCGGCACCGCGATGCCTACAAAGGAGATCGGCCCCGCAAAGGCGGTGACGCAGGCCGCCAGCAGGCTGGATAGCAGCACCAGCGCTGCCGAGAAAGGCTTGACATTCACGCCCACGCTACGGGCATATGCTTCGCCCATCTGGTAGGCGGCCATGGGTTTGGAGAGCAGAAAGGCAGCCGCCAGTGCAGGCAGCACCACCAGTGCCGCAGCCTGCACATTGGCCCATGTCACGCCGGAAAAGCTGCCCTGCGACCAGTTGTGCAGATTGACAATGTTGGAATCCTGCGCAAAGGCCACCACGATATCGGTGATGGCGGAACAGATGTAGCCGATCATCACACCGCAGATGACCAGAATGCTCATGCGCTGCACCCGCCGGGCCACCGCCAGCACAAAGGCCATGGCAGCCATGGCGCCCGCAAAGGCAGCCGCGATCATGGTGGCCGAGCTGGTCAGCATCCCGCGGTCCAGAAACACCACCATGGTCAGGGCCACCGCCAGCTTTGCGCCGCTGGAAACGCCCATGACAAAGGGCCCGGCAATGGGGTTTGCAAAAAAGGTCTGCAGAAGGTATCCCGCTGCGCTGAGGGCTGCTCCCAGCAGCGCCGCCATGACCGCGCGGGGCAGGCGCAGCTGCAGGATGATGTTCCCCGCAAGCGCATCGCCGCCCTTGCCCAGCAGCGCCGTCAGCACCGCACCCGGTGCAAGGGATACGCTGCCCCAGAACAGGTTCAGCGCAAAAAGCACAGCCACGGCTGCCGCAAGGGCAATATAGGCGGCTGCAAGGCGTCTGGTACGGGTCATAGGCTTTCCTTTCTGTAAAATTTTTCCTCTTTAATCCACATGGGTGAGGAATTTCAGGGTACTGGCGGCAGGTGTGCCCTTGGTAAACACCCGGTTCATGTCCACGATCAGGTCTGCCAGCTCCATGCTCTGCTGGAACAGGCTCTGGGTGGTGCACCACACCTGCCCTTCCTTCACCGCTTTGAACTCGTTCAGCAGCGGGAAACGTTCGGTCAGCTGGCTCACCGATGCGATCATGCCCTCGATGGCGCTGTTGTAGATGAGCACGTCGGCATCCTTTGCACCTGCATAGAAGTCCTCAAGCGGCAGGTTCATGGTAGCAAGGCTGTTACCATTGTCCGTCAGGTCCGCAAAGACATAGCTGCCGCCTGCCATTTCGATCATGCGGGCCACATAGTCACTGCCTTTGCGCACAGTGGCAAGGTTGTTGGTGGTCAGCGAGAAGAAGGCACAGCTTTTTCCCGTGGGTTCCTGCGAGAGGATGGGCTGAACGGCTGTCTCCTGCGCGGAAAACACCTGCTCGGCCTGTTCTTCCCTGCCCAGCAGGATGCCGTAAAGCTTGATCCACTCCATGCGGGCCAGCGGGTCGCTCTCGTAGCTGGAACGCTCCACCAGCACCGGGATGCCAAAGTGTTCCAGCTGCTCCTTTACCTCTGGCGTGTGCAGGATCATGGTATTCTCAATGGCAAGGCGGCAGCCCGCCGCCAGGATCTGCTCGTAATCCGGGGCGCTGTACTTGCCTGCATACGCGATTTTTCCCTCTTCCATGGCCTGCTGCACCGCGGGCAGATACCAGCCCTCGGCCTTGGTGCCGGAAAAGGCCACGCTGTCCAGTGCGTCCAGATGCAAAAGCAGATCCATCACCGAGGTGGAGACCAGATAAATATTCTCCACCGGCTGGCGCAGCACAGTCACGTCAGCGGGCAGGCTGTCCACCTCCGCAGCATCTTCCGGCACAACAAGGAACCTCGTATCCGACTCCGCGATGGTCAGCATGGTATAGCCGCCCTCATAGCAGTCCGCTGTGAACTGCTGTGCATAGTCCAGCTTGTAATGATGGGAGAAAACAAGACTTTCCGTATTGGCAGGTTGAGTCTTGCTGCCGCAGCCGGTCAGCGTCAGCGCCGCAGCGGGGATCAGTTTCAGAAATTGGTTGCGAGTGATTTTCATTCAAATATCCGGACGTTTGTCGTTCCGACCCCTCTTGTGAAAAGGCGTTTGGAGCGGCCCGCAGGCCGCGACAAACGCGAAATAAAAAATTGATTTTTCGCTGAGTATGCCCAGAGCGTGAGCGGAGGGCATTCTCAATCGTTAGCCTTCAGACTTGCAGAATCAAAGGTCAGCGTATACTCGATCTCGTGGGGGGTGCTCATGGCAACGGTATCGGCGGTGACATCCAGTGCGGTATCCAGCGCCGATACCGGAATTTCAAAGGTGGAATTGCCCTCGGTGTTGGTGGGCAAATACTTCTCGCCGTCCACGATCATATAATCATAGTTCGGGCTGCTCCACACGATGGTGGCGGTCATTTTGCCGTCTGCCACGGTCAGAGCGGCGGGGCTCTCCACGGTGGCACGGCCGGAGCCGCCCTCCAGCGTCACATCACAGGTGTAGGTGCCGTCTGCCGGGGTCTCGGCTTTCGCAGCCTTTTCCACGGCATCACGCACGCTGACGACATGGTCGTACCACTTGCCCTTGGTGCCCAGAATAGCCAGGTCAAAGTCGGCATCCACAGCAGAGACCGGGATGTCAAAGCCGTACACCTCCTCCGAGGTGCCGTCGGAATAGGTGACGGTATCTGTGGTGGGCTGCAGCCAGTCGGCCTCGTGGTCGGCGGCATCGGAAGCCTTGCCCAGATACAGGTTGACGATATGGGTGGAAGCAAGGCTGACATGGAAGGTCATCTGGCCGTTCTCCACAGTCAGGGTGCCCTTGCCGTCGCAGGCTTCGTTGGCGTGGAACATGCTGCTGTCGGTGTCAAACTCGGCGGTATACACACCGTCCGGCAAAGCGGCGGTCTCAGCGGCAGAAGAAGCCACGGAAGAAGCAGCCTCCGAGCTGGCAGCACTGGAAGCTGCAGAAGATGCCGTGGAAGAAGCGCCGCAGCCCACCAGCAGACTCAGTGCCAGAGAAGCAGCGACAACACAGGAAAAAACGCGTTTCATAGGAAATACCTCTACATTATAAAAAATCAGCTTTTATTATACCATCGTTCGGATAAAAAATGAACCCTCTCCACCGGATGCCGCAAAGCGGCCGCGAGACGGAGAGGGTTCGTTTGATCAACCGTTCAGAGAATCGATCGCCGCCTTGGTGTGGGCGACATACAGCTTCTGGACATCCTCGATCTCACCCAGACCAGCGATCTGGCAGTCGATGCTGTCGAAAGCACCGGAAGCCTTGAACTGGCTCAGCCAGGAGTCGGCATCCTCACCGGCCATATCGTTGTTGGCGTGATCGCCGGCAACCACCATCAGCGGGCGCAGGATGACCTTGGTGTAGCCCGCAGCCTTAACAGCCTCGATGACGTTCTCGCAGGCAGTCTCTTCCGGCTTGCCCTCAACGGTGCCAATGAACACATTGTCGTAGCCCAGAGTCTGCATAGTGGTCTGCATCTGGCTGTAGCTCACCTTTGCGGTGTGAGAGGTGCCGTGGCCCATAAAGACAAAGGCGACCTTGTCCGCAGCAGCGGCATCCAGACTGTCGTAGCCGGCTTCCTTCACGGCAGCAGCGGTGACAGCCTTGGCAACGTCTTCCTTATCCTGATTGATGATGGTGGCATCGGAACCGACCTCGCCCAGCAGGGGCTCAGCCACAGCGACAGATTCAAACTTGTCGCGGTAGGTGTCGATCATTTCCATCATCTCGTCGTATTCAGCACCGTGCATCAGGTGGGTGGGCTGGACGACCAGATTCTTCACACCGTTTTCCACAGCGCGGTCCATGGCCTGCTGCATGTTGTCGATCTTTTCGCCGTCACGAGCCTGCACATGGTTGATGATGATCTGTGCGGTGAATGCGCGGCGCACAGACCAATCCGGGTATGCGGCCTGCAGAGCATCCTCGATGCCCTTGATGTCCTTCACGCGGCTGTCGTTGAAGGAGGTGCCGAAGGAGACCACCAGCAGCTCGTTGTCGCCAATGTCGTCCTGATTGCGGGCATCGTCCTTGGAAGCATCGCCGGTGTCACGGCCAAAGTAGTCGGGGTCGGCGTTCTCACCTTCCACCAGTTCCTTCTGGGTGTCGGTCAGGGCATCCCATGCAGCCTTGGCGGCTTCGCACTGGGCATCGGTATCCTCATTGCGCTCCTGCACATAGATGGCATCGATCAGGTCTGCCACGTTCTTTGCTGCCATTTCGTCAGCCTCCTCGCTGCTCGCTTCGCTGGAAGCGGAAGACGCAGCGGTGCTGGATGCAGTGCCGGAAGCAGCCCCGCCGCAGCCGGTGAGCACGCCGGCGCACAGAGCCAGAGCCGTAACAGCTGCGGCCAGCTTTTTGGTTTCGATCTTTCTCATTGTTCTTGTCCTTTCCTGCTGGATAAATTGCGGTTTGAACCAAACAAAGGGTACAGGAAAGAGAGATGAAAGAAGAGGCCCTTCTGTCCTGCGGATGGCATGACAAAAAGACCTCTGTTGTTTCAGGGCTTTTTGGTACAACCAATTCCTCGTGATCTGGGGTTTGCACCCCCGTACCAACAGCAGGCAGGTTTCCTGACTGAAAGATCGCCGCCCGTCATCTCCTTCCCAGAGCAAAAGCTCCAGTGGCTGGTGCAAAGCACCCTGATGCGGACTCCCTTATCACAGTGACGAGATCGTGCGGGATCTGCACCCGCTTCCCTTTTACCCTTTCCGCCGTGCAGTGCATCGGCAAAAGGCACCTGCTGTTTTTCTGTTCAGTTCGTCCGGCATTATATCATAAAACTGCGCAGAATGCAATAAAAAACGGCATCCTGCCTTTTTATAAGGAAGGATGCCGTTTGGAGATCGAGCCAAATGCGGAACTTACTGGAGCGCACGGATCGCATTGATGGTGATTTTGTACTGGCAGGTCACGCTGTCAAACAGCTCCTTGGTACCTTCCAGTGTGCCTGTGCGCAGCACCTCGGTCAAATCGTAGGTGGGCTGATACAGGTTGGTAAAACCCAGGTTCTGGCACACGCCCTTGAGCGTGTGTGCCGCACGGAATGCTTCCTTCACATTTCCTTCCTTCAATGCCTGCTCCAGTTTCGGATAGCTGTCGTCGTTCAAAAACATCAGCGTAAATCTGCAGATCATGCCTTCGTTGTAAAGCCGCTTGAGCACGTCCTCATAATTTGCGCCCATCTGTCTATAACATTCCTGAATCGTCATGGTTTGTCGCTATGCCTTTCTTTTTCTACTTATCCCGCCTGATTTGCCACAGAGTGACAAAAGCGCTATCCATTTTGTTGCACTTTGTTGCGTTTTTAATATATCACGCCTTCCTGCGTTTTTCAATGCAGAGACAAAAAGTCTTGCACTTTTCACATATTGTCCCGAGTTTTTCTTGCAATTTGCCTATCAATTTCTTCCGGCTGGCTTTTTCCTCCGACTTTGCCGTGCCTGCATGGCTGCAGGGCTTTTCCCGCCTTTGCTCTGCCGTTTCTCTGCACGGAAAACGCGTTTGAAGAAAAAGGTAAAAAAACAGTTGACAAAAGCCTTTCTGCATGATAGAATAAACAAGTCGTCCGGCGAAGGACACAAAAAGTGAATATGGGCGTGTTCCCGAGTGGCCAATGGGGACAGACTGTAAATCTGCTGCTTTCAGCTTCGGTGGTTCGAATCCACCCG
>OIXL01000256.1_pt1 | contig 29660 bp, 32 predicted proteins | sample 1587761 | NCBI WGS metagenome assembly OIXL01 (sample SAMN03283246) | human gut metagenome | biome: human-associated habitat; material: feces | host: Homo sapiens | place: Peru | collected 2012 | reverse complement strand
AAAAATTCCCCGGAACGCAGAAAACTTGCAGGAATTCTGCTCGCTTATGAAAAACGAGGAGGAGAGGATTTTAAATTGTTTCTATAAAAACATTTTTCCTTCCCATTTGCTGAAACCGCAAAAAACTACTGACTAAAAGGAGCTTACTAAATGCCATTATTAATCGAACTCACAATCTTATGTCTTATATTTTGGGGAATCTGTTTCCTGAACACCGGAAGCGATGAGAAAAATATCAAAAGTTATGCTTCTTATCCTAATGAAGTTCAGAAAATTGTCAAAGAAAATCCGGATTTGCAGCCAAAAATCAAATCTGCCTCTTCAATTGTGTTTTTCGCGTCAAATATTCTTGTTTTTGGAGTCGTTCTATTCATCTTCGGTCTGTTCTTAAAAAAGCCAAGTTTTAAAGCAAACTTTATAAAATGATATATTATGATTGTTTTATGCTGCTGTATTTTTTTGTTTGCAATACCAAGAATTTTATGGTTTAATTAAAATATATGAATATTGTTTTTTATAATTTTAGAAACGCTATTAAAGTTGCTATAGGTGTAGGTATTGTAACTGGTATAATCTTTATGGGGGGGGGTGTGAAAACAATACGTCCAGCCACGAATGTACATTCTCAGAGGAGTGGACAAGTGATGAAACAGCCCACTGGCACAAAGCTACTTGTGAACATGCAACAGAAATAAATGATAAAGCCGCTCATACTTTTTATTGGACTGTAAAAAAAGAAGAAAATGAAGAAATTGCAACTTCGAAAGAAGGCGTCTGTAGTGTTTGTAATTTTAAAATAATAGAAAAAATTGAAATGAATAGTCATGTCCATGAACTTGGAACGCATCATGAAAGGGTTGTAAAAAATTGCATAACTAAAGGTCTTCTTGAGTATTGGGATTGTTCAGAACCAACTTGCTTAGCAAAATTAGATTATTATGGAAATGAAATTTCTTTAATTGAAGAAGACTTAGATTCATCAAATCATGCTGGAAAAGTAATTTGGTCAAAAACTCAAGCGACTCACAAAGGAATTTATAATTGCTGTGGTGTTGAAACTGAAGAAATTGCTCATTTATGGAAAAAAGGTATTATTGGAGCAAATATATGCTCTGTTTGTGAGTATGCAGCTATAAATCCGGAAGGTTTTATAAATACCGTTGGTACAACAATTTCAGGAATAATAACTTGGACTCCGTTTTCATGGGTATATTTTTTAGAAAGAGAGCTTACTATTCCAGATTTAATTGTCTGTGCTCATGAAGTAACCAGAGGTGAATATAAAGTACTTATTGGAACTGACCCAAGCAGTGCGCTAGCCTATGATAAGGATGGAAATTTGTTAACAGGAGATGAGGCTCTTAATAATCCTGTAACTTCTGTTAGTTGGTATAATGCTCTTGTTTATTGCAACAAGCTTTCTATGGCAGAAAATCTTACACCATGTTATACAATTTTAGGTTCAACTGACCCTGATTTATGGGGTGATGTTCCAACTCTTCCAAGTGATTCTGTATGGGATGCCGTAATATGTAATTTTGAAGCTAATGGATACCGACTTCCGACTGAAGCAGAATGGGAATGGCTTGCTCGTGGTGGAGAAAATTATACTTATGCAGGAAGTAACATAGCTGATGATGTTGGATGGTATAGAGATAATACGAAAGGGACAAGAGATGTAATGACAAAGAAACCAAATGGTTACGGACTATACGATATGAGCGGAAATGTATCTGAATGGTGCTGGGATTGGTATCAAGATATTTACCATTGTTATGACGATTATAATAAAAGCAAAATGCCGCCACCCACTGGTCCATCTTCTGGCACTTTGCGTATAAATAGAGGAGGTTACTGGACAGCATCCGCTGATTCATTAGAGCTTGCAAATCGTTTTTGCAATGAACCGAACGGAAATTGCAATACTCATGGTTTCCGTGTTGTACGTAATGCACGGTAAAAAAAATAAAATCCCGATTTTCTTTTTCAGCCGGAATCATGCTTCTGCAAAAATCATGTCCGCTGTTTTTTCTTGACAACAGAGCGGTGTGAATTGTAGTATTTATCGAGGAGCCTGCATTGCGGGTTCAATTTGTTGCAGAAAAGTCAAGTTGACTTTTTTTTGGAGGGTGTAATAAAAACTTTGCCTGAAATAGCGTCAAAGTTTTTATTCACAAGTTTGCGTTGCAAACTTCCTGAATTTAACTGCATATTCTCATTTCATTGCGAATATGCTTAAAAAAGTCAAATCGAAAATTGAAATTTTCTCATTGACTTTTTTTGGAGGAAAAATGAAAAAGATTCTTACAATCGCGGTGAGTGTTCTGCTTATCGCCACATCAGCGTTTGCCGCCGGAAAGAAGAAGGATTCCAAGAAGTCGAATCTCAGGGTCGGAATGGTTACGGACTCCGGAACAATCGACGACAAGTCCTTCAATCAGGGAACTTGGGAAGGAATTCTCCGCGCCCAGAAGGACATGGGAATAAAGACAAAGTACCTCAAGCCTGCCGGAACGACCGAGGCGGACTATCTCAAGGAAATCGGAAACCTTGCGGACGCGGGCTACCAGATGATTATCTGTCCGGGATTCAAATTCGAGACGGCCGTTTATGCCGCTCAGAAAAAATATCCGAACGTTCTTTTTGTTCTTCTTGACGGAAAACCTCACACTGCCGACTACAGCACTTTCGAGACTGCGAAGAACACTGTCGCCGTCTCATGGCTTGAGCAGGAGTCGGGATTTGTGGCAGGAGTTGCCGCGGCGGTTCAGATTAAGGAAGGAAAATTCGGATTCATCGGCGGAATGGAGATTCCTGCGGTTCAGAAATTCAACTGGGGATGGCAGCAGGGAATCGCCTATGCGAACGCCAACTACGGAACAAAGATTTCGATTGACGCGGAGAACGTTGTCTATCAGGGAACTTTCTCTGATGTCGCTGCGGGACAGCAGCTTGCGGCCTCAATGTACGACAAGGGCGTGAAGGTTGTGTTCGCGGCTGCAGGCGGTGTGGGAGTCGGAGTCATCAACGAGGCAAAGACACGCCGCTCAACCGGAAAGGATGTGTGGATGGTCGGAGTTGACGTTGACCAGTACAACGACGGAATCTACGCAAAGGGAAAGAGCGCGGTTCTCACTTCCGCACAGAAATTCCTTGACCGCGCGTCCTACGACATGATCGAGGCGCAGCTTGCAGGAAAATTCCCGGGCGGACAGGAGCTTGAGCTTTCCGCTGCGAACGACGGAATCGGAATTCCTGTGAAGAATCCGAACCTTTCCGCGGATGCACAGAAAAAGGCCGACGAGGTTCTTGCCCTCATAAAATCAGGCAAAATCAAAGTCGCGGCTTCCGCTGACGGACTCATAAAATAAGACTTCAATTTCAGTTTGAAGGGCCTCCGGCATAAAAACCGGGGGTTTATTTTTTTTGCACGGAATCCATTTGCTGTGATATAATTTCATGTTGAAAGTTGAGATTGGAGTAAAAATGGGCGCAGACAACTACGTGATTGAGATGCTCAATATCAGGAAGGAGTTTCCGGGTATTGTTGCGAACGACGATATTACGCTTAGGGTGCGGGACGGAGAGGTCCATGCGATTCTGGGCGAGAACGGGGCGGGAAAATCCACGCTGATGAGCATCCTCTTCGGGCTTTATCATGCGGACAGGGGAACGGTGAAAATCCGCGGAAAGGAAGTTTCAATAAAGAATCCGAATGACGCGGCCCGGCTTGGAATCGGAATGGTCCACCAGCACTTTCAGCTTGTGGGCAATTTTACGGTTACGGAGAACATCATTCTCGGAAAGGAAGGCGGATTTGTCCTGCACAGAAAGGAGGCATCCGCGAGAATCAAGGCGCTGAGCGGGAAGTACGGACTGAACATTGATCCCGACATGAAGATTGAGGACATTTCCGTGGGAATGCAGCAGCGTGTCGAGATTCTGAAAATGCTTTACTGCGACGCCGGCATCCTGATTTTTGACGAGCCGACGGCGGTTCTGACTCCGCAGGAAATTGACGACCTCATGCGGATTATCAGGAATCTTGTGAAGGAAGGAAAATCCGTCGTGATAATCACGCACAAGCTGAACGAGATAAAGGCCGTGGCCGACCGCTGCACGATTATCCGCCGCGGAAAGCTGATTGACGTTATGGATGTCGCTTCAACGGATACCGCGCTTATGGCCGCAAAAATGGTAGGCCGTCCTGTGAATTTCAATGTTGAGAAGAGCGCGCCCAAAACCGGCCGTCCTGTCCTTGAGGTGAGGAATCTCTGCGTGATGAATGCGAAGAAAGTTCTGGGCGTGAAGAATTTCAGCCTTACGGTTCATGCCGGCGAGATTGTCGGGCTTGCGGGCGTTGACGGAAACGGGCAGACTGAGCTTGTCGAGGCGGTCTGCGGACTTCTTCCTGCGGAAAGCGGCTCTGTCATTATTGACGGAACTGACGCTACGGATCTGACCGTGCGCAGAAGAAATGAGCTTGGACTTGGCCATATTCCAGAGGACAGAATCAAGCGCGGACTTATCGCCTCAATGCGGATTGCCGGGAACATGGTGATGAAGTCGTATTACAAGAGACCTTTCAGCAGAAACGGAATCCTGAATTTCCCGGAAATCAACTCATATTCAGAAGCTGTCGTGCGGAAATTCGACGTGCGGTCCGGCGAGGGAATAAATTCTCCTGCGGGGAAGCTTTCAGGCGGAAACCAGCAGAAGCTGATTGTCGGCCGCGAGATTTCCATGAATCCGAAGCTTCTGATTGCGGTTCAGCCTACGCGCGGTCTTGACGTGGGCGCGATTGAATATATCCACAAGCAGATTGTGGCGCACCGGGACAAGGGAAACGCCGTGCTTCTTGTGTCGCTTGAGCTTGACGAGATTTTCAACCTTTCGGACAGAATCGCCGTCATTTCCGGCGGAGAGCTGATGGACATTGTGGACACGGCTTCGACCGACGAGCATTCCGTGGGACTTATGATGGCCGGCGTGAGGAAAGACAAATGGTTATAAAAAAAATATTTTCAGCAGAAACAAAGAAAGAGGAGAGAAAGAGCGGACCGTTCCTGATTGCGCTGAGCGCGGTTTTGCTTGGACTTGCCGCTGGCGGACTTCTCATGCTTTTTATCGGGGAAAATCCGTTTGAGGCCTACGCCTATATTCTCAGGGGCGCGCTGATGAACCGCGAGAGAATCGGAAACACTTTCGCCACCGCCACTCCTCTTATGTTCACCGGACTTTCGTTTGCGTTTGCGTACAAGACCGGGCTTTTCAATATCGGAGCTTCAGGGCAGATGCTTGTGGGCGGACTTTTCGCCACGGTTGTCGGGCATTTTGTTTTTCTTCCGCGTCCGCTTTATCTTGTCGTGCTCGTCATTTCCGCGCTTGCAGGAGGCTCACTATGGGGCGCGCTCGTCGGATTTCTCAAGGCGAAATTCAATGTGCATGAGGTCGTCTCCTCAATCATGCTGAACTGGACGGCGTACTGGAGCATCTACTATTTTATTCCGGCGTATCTGAAAGGCCCTTCACTTGAGACTGAAAGCTCCTCCCTTGCCGTTACGCAGTCGCTCAGAAGTCCGTGGCTTTCCGCAGTCTTCTCAGGTTCGGAATACATCAACCTGGGAATAATTTTTGCCGTCGCCTCGGTTTTTCTTGTGCGTTGGTGCCTGAACCGAACCACAGTAGGGTATGAACTTAAAGCTGTGGGCGCGAACAGATTCTGCGCGGAATATGCCGGAATCAACGTGAACCGGAGCATCGTGCTTTCCATGGCGATTTCCGGCGGACTTTCGGGGCTTGCAGGACTTTCGTATTATGCCGGTTACGCGCTGAATATGCAGATCGGTGTGATGCCTGCCCAGGGGTTTGATGGAATCGCGGTTTCCCTGCTTGGAGCTTCAACACCGGTCGGTGTTCTGTTCGCATCCCTTTTCTTCGGAATCCTTCAGTCGGGAAAGGGGTTCATGAACGCGCTCACCGATGTTCCGCCCGAAATCGCAGACACGATTATTTCCGTAATCATCTATTTTACCGCGACGAGCGTGCTTTTTGAGAAACTGTGGAACGGACTTTTCCATAAGCTTCACGAAAAGAAGCTTGCGGGACTTTCTGAAAATTCAAATCAACCGGGAGCTGAAAAATGAATTTGCTTTATCAGGTTTTTCCTTATGTAATCGCATACACGATGCCGATGCTCATAACTTCTTTGGGCGGACTTTACAGCGAACGTTCCGGCGTCACGAACCTCGGACTTGAGGGGCTTATGCTTTCAGGGTATTTCGGAAGCGCGTTCGCAATCAGGCTGCTTGAGAATTCCGCGGGACACACGCAGGTCATAATAATCGGACTTGCCGTCGGCGCTCTGTTCGGAGCTGTCTTCGCGCTGCTTCATGCGTTCGCCTCGATAACGCTCAAGGCGGATCAGGTCATCTCAGGAACTGCAATCAATATGCTTGCCGCCGCAATCACGATTTACATCGCGCGTCAAGTTACGGGCAGCGGAAACATTCCGATTATGATGGGAATAATTCCGATGGACTACGCCGGGCTTTCAGGAATTCCTCTTCTTGGAAAACTGATTTTCTCGCGCGTCTACTGGTCAACCTGGCTTGTGCTCGGAATCTGGGGATTCTCGTTCTGGCTGCTTTACAAAACCTCATTCGGTCTGCGCCTCCGTGCCTGCGGTGAGCATCCTTCAGCGGTTGCGAGCGCCGGAGTGAACGTGCATTTAATGCGATACGTCGCGGTTCTTGTGAGCGGCGCCTTGTCGGGTCTTGGCGGTGCTGTCATGCTTGTGACTTATTCCGGCGAATTCAACGGAAGCGTCGCGGGACTCGGATTTCTTTCAATCGCCGCGCTTATTTTCGGACAGTGGAAGCCGCTTGGAATTCTCGGAGCGACATTCTTCTTCGGATTCTTCACCACGCTTGCGAATGTCTCACAGGTCATTCCCGCCCTCGCCGTGATTCCGACAGTAATCTTCAAGGTGTTCCCTTACGCGGTGACACTTATCGCGCTCGTCTTCTCGTCAAAGAAAATGACCGCCCCCGCCGCGAACGGAATTCCGTATTAGAAAACTGAATTTCCAGTTCTTAGCATTGCACTGGGAACTGGGAATTCTTAAAGAATGATGCTAGTCGTCCCAACCTGGCGCAGGCTCAAATCCTCTATAATCATCTGTAGTACTACCAGAAGAACTGCTTGATGGACAAATCGCATTTCCTATTGCAGTTCCAATAACAGTGCCAACTGCGCATCATGCCATTGTTTGACCAACTTGAAATCCTCCATAGCATCCAGCAGCTGTTCCGAGAGTTTTTGTAACAGTTTTACAGGTACTGTCATCTGCAAAGACAATTCCAGTTCCAAGTGCAGATAATACCACTGCAATTGCCAAGATCTTTTTCATAAGAAACCTCCTAATTTTTTTTCAGATGCCAGAATAACTTTTTATAAGAAAAAATTTCATAGTTTAAATTTTGATTTAACTATAGACTTTATTATGATTTACTTTCTTATACGTGATATAATCATATCTGTATGCTTTCATTAATTTTTCTCATTTTAGCCGTTTTGTCCGGTGTTTATTTTGTTTTGATTAACATTGCTTCTCCGGGAACTTTTTTGGGGACGATTTTTAGTTTTTCTGCGGTTTGGCTTTGGATTGCTGTTTTCTTTGTGCTTCTTTTTGTGCTTGAAAGACGTAAGGTTCTGAAAATAATTTGCAGCAGGATTTCAAAGCGTATAAAAATAATTTTGATTTTTTTATTTTTCGCGGGAGTTTTTATTTTCGGATTGAATCTATTTTTTATCTGCAATCCAAGGCTTTCTGATGGAAAAGAAAATGTGCGTTACGTGATTGTTCTTGGTGGCGGAATCACAAAAGATGCCAAGCTTACTGATTCAGTGCAGAACCGTGTGCGTGTTGCCTCCGAATATTTTAAAGCTCATTCGGCAGCTCTTGTGGTTGTTACAGGCGGAAAAGGAAAATTTTCTCCTTGCCCGGAATCTGATGTTTTAAAACCTGCGCTTGCTTCTTATGGAATTGATGAAAATCGGATTCTTGCGGAAAACAAAGCAAAAGACACAATTCAAAATTTTATGTTCAGCGCAAAACTTTTTGCAGAGTATGATGGAATCAGCATGGAAGAAGTTCTTGCTTCTCCTGTTGCGGTTGTAACAAGCGACTTTCACATTGCGCGTGCTGAACGTCTTGCTTCGCGAATGGGATTTTCAGATGTGTATGGAGTCGCGTCAAAAACTCCGCCGCTTTTTGTCCTGAACAGCTACTGCCGTGAAATCTGCAGCTACATAAAACTGAACTTAAGAATTTTGCTCACAGGCAAGCCAACGCATCTGTAGTAAAGTTACGCATTGTGTGATAGCATTGAATAAGATTTATTTTTGAGTCTTTGCTGGAGAAATTTATTATGAATAACTTTTGGGAAAAGATAAAACTGTTTTTCATTGATGCAAAAAATAAAATCGTTTCTTTTTTTGAAAAATTGAAGAATTCTTTCTGCGGATTTTTAAAATCACTACGAAGCAAAATTTTAAACTTTTTTGAAAAACATAAAAATTCAAAGACACAAAAAGATTCAAATTTAAAAGATGAATATGAAGAAACAACAATAAAAAAATCACTTGGTAAAAAAATCGGTTTTGCATTTTTGAATTTCTTTGATATTGTTTTTGATTTAGTTTTTTCGGCAGTAATTATTCTGATACTAAAACCTGAACTTATAAATGGCAATTCACTTTGCAATAAAATTTCAATCATTGATTTTGTGAAAAATAATTTGCCAGAAAATTTTTTGTTTTTAATTTTTCTTTGCGCATTGTTGGCGGCATATTTTATTTTCAAATTGATTTTTTCATTTATTTATGTGCGCAGTTTGCAGAGAGTTTCTTGCGCAATGATTGTGGTGTTGAGCATTGTTTCAATTCTTCTTTTGCCAACAAATATTCTGTTCTTTCTTTTGTTTTATTTTCTTCTATATATTACGTTTCAGATTTCGTGCGGAATAAAACCTAGTTGCGCTATTTACAAACTTATTGCAGTGATAGTTTTGGACATCACGCTTTATTTTGAACTTCATCTGATTTGCATAGATGAAATATGGAAATTTATAAGAGATATTCAGAATTCAATTTTTGAAATTATTGGTTATCTTAAAATTTAGAATAATAATAAAAGGCAATTTATATGAAAATTAATTTTAGCATTAAACAGTTTTTTCCTCAAAAGTGGCAGGTAAAACTTCCGGTTATGCTTTTTGCGGTTGTGATGATGGGAATTACGCTTTCAGTTCTTATTGAAATTGGCTGGGGAACTGATCCTGCGACTTTTATGAATTATCATGTGGCGGCATTGCTTGGAACTGATAATATCGGCTTGATTCAGATTATGGATTACGCGGTTTTTCTTGTTTTTGTAATTTTGTTTGGGGCGCAGCATATCGGTTTTGGCTCGATTGCGAATATGTTTTTTATCGGATTTGTTTCTGATTTTTCACGCTGGATTTGGAAGCTGATTGGATTTCATCAGTTTTTGCAGAATGCGGAACTTTTGCCAAAGGCTGGAATTTTTGCTTTTATTTTGCTTCTTTTTGTAACTGCTTGCGCGATTTATATGAATTCAGAATTGGGAATTGCTCCTTACGATGCGGTTCCTAAAATTATCAGCGATAGATTTGTTAAGCTTCCTTTTTTTGTTGTCCGCATTATTTTTGATTATTCTGCAATTACAATTGGACTTGTGGCGGCTTGCTTTGCAAAAAACAACATTCCGAATCCAGTTGCGACTTTTGCCGGAGTCGGACTTAGAACAAATATTTTCGGTTCAGTCTGTATGGGACTTCTTTTAGGACCAGCCATTTCTCTTGTTGGAAAATTTATGAAAAAAATTATTCCAGTGTTTCGTGAAAATTAGCCTGAATGTCGAATTTTGAAAAGGACAGGCATTTATGTGTCATTCCCGTGCTGCGACACTGCGATGTTTACGCAGTAAACTCGGTTAGGAATCTGTTGTAAAACTACAATAGATTATAAATCGAGTTTTTTTTAGAAACATCGCAGGGGCAAGCCCTATAATGACATTAAACTATAAAACTCGAATTTAGGGGTAATTAAGAAAATAGTTTTTTATTTTAAAATCGCTTTCATTGCGCAGAGGGCGGCTAGAAAAATAATGTTCATCAGCGTAAAGACTGCGAGGAATTTTACGGTGCCGCCTTTTTCCTGCGTGTATAGTTTTAGGCTTATAAGGCTTGCAAGAGATGCCACCGATGTTCCAAGCCCGCCGATGTCTACACCCAATAGAAGCTCCTTTGTGTTCTGCGCGAACGGATGAAGCAAAAGTGTTGCGGGAACGTTGCTTATCAACTGGCTGAACGCAAGGCCTACGGTAAATTCGTTTCCTCCGGTTATCCGTTTTAGAAAACTGTCCACGCTTTCCAACCGCGCGATGTTTCCTGTGAAAATGAAAAACGCCGTGAATGTCAGAAGAAGCATAAAATCGATATTGCAGAAAATTTTCCGGTCGGAAACAAGAACGCAAAGCGCGACAAGGACTGCCGCCACCCATTTTGGAACTACGTCCGCAACTGAAAGCAGGCACAATATAAAAAGGACAGTGTACAGAATATTTTTTCCTGCGCAGCTTGTGCTGTCTTTTTCGGCTTCCTGCTGTTCAATCTGCGTTCTTTCATTTTTTATTATCAGAGTTGAAAAAATCAGAAGTACAAAAGAAAGCGATGTGTACGGAAAAAGAATTTTCATAAACTGGACTGTGCCGAGCGGCATTTTTGAAAACAAAAATATATTCTGCGGATTTCCAATCGGTGTAATCATGCTTCCAAGGTTTGCCGCAAGAGTCTGAAGAACGACGGTATATAATAGAAGAAAACCGCTCGTTCCTGAAAGAAGCACAATCGCGAACGGAACAAATGTAAGGAGCGCCACATCGTTTGTAATAATCATGCTTGTGAAAAAACAAAGCATAACAAGCGTAAGGCAAAGTCCGCGCTGACTGTGAACTTTGCGGCAGACGGTTTTTCCAAGAGCGTCGAAAAGCCCTGTCCGCCGCCAGCCTGAAACGACCGCCATCAGCGAAAAAAGAGTCAGAAGCGTTCCAAAGTCGATGTACGAAATATATTTTGCATCCGGCTTTACAAAAAACATTGAAACGAGCGCGAATAAAAATGTGATGCAAAAGACTATTTCCTTTTTGCACCAGATGAATATTTTATGAAAGATTTTTCCTGCTGACATTTTTTTTACCTTTTTGAAGATTAGTATATTTCCCTTTGAAAAAAATGTCAGCAGTTTTACATTGCAAAAAAAATTATTTTATTGCAATGTAAATAAAAATTGTTCCTGTTTTTCCGTCGCAGTCTTCCTGGTATTCTTCAAAGTCGCCAGTGAATGTGCGCTCAAGCGGAGTGTTCCAAATTTCAGCCCAGGCTTTGCCAACATCTTTTGCAACGTCGCCTTTCACCGTGAACTTTGCATATTTTCCGCTTGGAATTTGTTTTACTGCAAAGCTTTTTTCTTTTGCATCTTCAGCTGATTCATTTGAAATTTGGACTCCAACAAGAACCGTGTAATCCTGTTCTGTCGGCATTCCGTAGTCGCAGTAAAGACCCACTGCTTTTTGGTTTGTTCTGCCCGTGAACTTTGACTGCATGTTTCCAACTTTCTGCCAAAGTCCGCCAATTTTTTGCGTCATATTCGGCGAGCTGTTTGATGTTACTTCTGTAAGTCCTGCGAATGTCATTTGCGGCAATTCTACGATTTCGTATTTCATGTTTTCTCCATTGAAAAAAATTTATGCCTGAATTATAAAACGGTTAATATGACAACAGCATGTCATGTTTTGTTTTAAATTGCATTTATTTTTTTTTGCTTAAATGCTATGATGAAAATGTCTGTGAAAAAAATTTTTTTCTTGTCTTTATTTATTTCATTTTTCTCTTGCTTCAAGTTCAGTGCTGAAACTTTTTCATTTGCGGCTTTCGTTGGTTTTCAGTCTGGAAAAGTTCAGGAATATGTTTATGATTCTGGCGATGTTCTTAGCCGGCTTGACTGGAAAACTTATTTTATTCCTGTTGCGGATATTTCTTCTAGGCTGAATATTTTTCACATTGTTACTGATGTTGATTTTCTTTGCGCATTGCCGATAAAGTACGGAACGATTGAAGACTGGGACTGGCTTGGAGAGGATAAAACAAGAGCAACAAATTTTTCAAAACATGATCTTTCAGTTGAAAGAAAATTTGAAGTTGAAGCAAAAAGCGGATATGAATTTGTTTTTGAAAAAATAAAACTTGTTCCGCAGTTTGGCTTGCGTTATCGTAATCAAAAGTTTAAGGCGCACGACGGATATTATAAGTATGCGGATTATGAGAATGGAGAGTATTTGAGCAGTTCAATTGAAAGAAAAAAAATTAATGGAACTGGACTTTCTTACGAGCAGCAGTTTGTACTTCCGTTTATTTCTCTTGAAGCCGAATATAAAATTTTTTCTAACTGGAATTTGATTTTAAATTGGCGTTGCTATCCTTATATTTATTGCTTTGCAGTTGACAGACATTATTTTAGAAATACAGATTTCCGCGATGCGATGTATGGCTCTGGATTTTTGTTTGGTGCGGAATTGCGTTACAAGTCTTTTTCAATTCTGGCAAATTATGAATTTCTTGAATGCAAAAACGGAATATCAGAATATAAAGAAGACGGAAAATCCGCAGTGAAGCTTTATACTGTGCCTGGAATAAAATCTTCTGTTGCTTCTGTCATGGTGCGTTATAGATTTTAAAATAAAAATATGTCGCAGAAAAATCTTTTTGAGCTTGTTTACATTCTCTTGGATAAAAAATCGGTAACTGCAAAAAATCTCGCGGAACATTTTGGTGTTTCTGAAAGAACAATTTTGCGTTGGGCAGAATCTTTGGCAGAAGCGGGAGTTCCTGTTTATTCTACACAAGGAAGGTACGGCGGATTTGCAATTGCAGAAAATTATGTGCTGGATAAAACTATTTTTACTGATGAAGAAAAATGTTCTGTTGTTTCAAGTTTGAAGGCTGTTGCAAAACTTACAGGCAGTGAGCATTCTTGCAAAAATTCTGCGGAAAAAACTGCGGTGCAAAAACTCAGCAAGTTTGCTAAAAAAAATACTGACTGGCTTGAACTTGATTTTTCTCCATGGAATCCGCAGGGAAAAAATATCAACAGAATATTTAACAAACTTAAAGATGCCATAATAGAAAAACAGCAAGTTGAGTTTGATTATTTTTCACTTAACAAAAAAACTGAGCATAGAACTGTTCAGCCTTGGAAAATTGTATTCCGCGGTGTTGGCTGGTATTTTTACGGTTGGTGCAATGTGCATTGTGCTCCAAGATATTTCAAGCTTAATAGAATCTGCAATCTAAAAGTACTGAATAAAAAAGTTTTTATGGAAGAAAAATTTGGAGCTGAGCAGAAGAATTCTTATAATGCGGAAAAAGAAATTTCGATGATTGAAATAACTGCTCAAGTTTCAGACAACGAGCTTTATAGAATCCTTGATGAATTTGCAGTTTGCAAAGTTGAGAAGTTTTCTTCAGAAACTTCAATTGTAAAATTTAACGCGCCGGAAGTCAGCTGGCTTGTTCCATTTCTTTTGTCATTTGGCTCAGCTATAAAAATAATTTTTCCTGAAAAAATAAAAGAGCAGTTTTCTCTTGAAGTAAAAAAAATGTCAGCGCGCTTAAATGAAAAATAAAAATTCAATTGAAGAAGATAAAAATATTTGTATAATAAATTTTAGTTTTTTGCGAGGAAATATTTTTATGAAAAATTTTTTGTGGATTTTGTTTTCATCTTTTGTTTTAGTTTTGTTTTTGGGATGCATGGCAACAACGACTTCAGCAGGAAATGTGGGAGCGGACAGAAATCAGCTTATGATTGTTTCAGAAGAACAGATGGAGCAGAGCGCGAATGAGTCTTATGCTCAGGTTATTGCCGAGGCAAAAAAGTCCGGCACATTGAATGTTGATGCTATGACTGTTGCCCGCGTAAGAAATGTTGCAAAAAATTTGATTGCGCAGGTTGGAGCTTTTAGAGAAGACGCGCTTTCTTGGAACTGGCAGGTGAATGTAATCAGCGACAACACTGTAAATGCTTGGTGTATGCCTGGCGGAAAAATTGTTGTCTACACTGGAATTATCCAAAGCCTCAATTTGACAGATTCGCAGCTTGCCGCTGTAATGGGACACGAAATTGCGCACGCGCTTAGGGAACACAGTCGTGAGCAGGCTAGCAGCGAAACTTTAAAAAACGCCGGAATCGCAGTTGTTTCTTCCGTTGCAGGACTTAATGAAACTGGAAACTCTTTGCTTGGTCTTGCGGCTCAATATACTTTGACTCTTCCGTTTTCACGTTCGCACGAAACAGAAGCGGATCACATTGGAACAGAACTTATGGCACGCGCTGGGTACGACCCTAATGAAGCTGTTGCAGTTTGGGAAAAAATGTCTGCGCTCGGTGGAAGTCAGATTCCAGAAATCATGAGCACCCATCCTTCCAACACAAGCCGCATAAAAGACTTAACCGAAATCTCTAAAAAAGTTTATCCACTTTATGAGGCTGCAAAAAAATAGCGTCTAAATACATTTGGACAAGGCACGCTTACAGTCAATGTCTTAGCCGTTTTTATGGTTTGAATATACTCTAAATGAAAATTGACAGAACAAGTCCGGTAATGGTTGTTTGTTCTAGTGATAAAAGTGTCCTCAAGTTTTGCAATCTCACCATCTATGCGATATAGATTTAAACTATACTAAAAGGCTAAAATGAAACAAATGACACTACAGCAGCTAAAATATGCAGTTACAGTCGCCGAGTGCAGAACAATCTCTAAAGCGGCTGAAAAAGTCTTTATCTCGCAGCCGAGCCTCACAGCCGCAATCAGGCAGCTTGAAGACGAAATGAACGTGAAAATCTTCTCGCGCACAAACAAAGGAATTGAAATCACAAAAGACGGCGAAATTTTTTTATCTTACGCGAGGCAGGTTCTTGAACAGGCGGACTTGCTCGAGGAAAAATTCACAGGAAAGCGAAGTGCAAATCCGTTTTTCAGCGTTTCTTGCCAGCACTACTCGTTTGCGGTGAATGCTTTTGTTGACGTAATCAAAGAATTTGGCGGAAACAAATACAATTTCACGCTCAGGGAAACTCAGACTTTTGAAATCATCGAGGACGTTTCGTTCCTGAAAAGCGAAGTCGGAATTCTCTACACAGACTCAAAAAACGAGGAGATAATCGGAAAACTCCTGAAAAAAAACGAGCTTGAATTCTCCGAGCTTTTTACAGCAAAGCCTCACGTTTTTATAAGCGACAAAAATCCGCTGTGTAAAAAAAGCCGAATCACCGTGAAAGACCTTGCGCCGTTTCCGTATCTCGTCTTTGAGCAGGGTGAGCACAGTTCATTTTATTTTTCCGAAGAGCCTTACCCTGCAATTGAGCACGAAAAAACAATCATGGTGCGAGACCGGGCGACTCTCTTTAATCTTCTTATTGGACTTGACGGATTTACAGTGAGTTCTGGTGTAATCGACGAGGAACTGAACGGAGATCATATCGTGGCGCGACTGCTCGAACTTGACGAGAAAATGCGGATTGGAATCATCACGAAGAAGAACGTGATTCTTTCAAGATACGCGGTAAGTTACATTGAAGCGGTGAGAAAGTATATTTAAGATGAATGCGTGATAAGGGTCAAGAAAAATGGGAAATTAACGTTTTATGAAAATGCAAAGTTTTGCGAACGTTACTGTAACGCTTCAAGAAATTACGTGCGGACGGCAAACGTTACTGTAACGCAAGGAGAAATCAAGCAAATTCGGCGAACGTTATTTTAACGCAGGCAGAAAACAGATGTTGCCGGAGAAAATCAAAATAACGTTTGTCAAAAGCGCACCAGTTCACGAAATGTTACCGTAACACAACAAGAAATCAATTGAAGATGAAACATTTCCGTTTGACACCCTATCAGTCGGTCGGATATATTGTCAGTGATATTTTTATTCAGGAAACTCTATATGGCGGAAAAAGGTAACACAAAGCAGGAGATTCTGGCGGCGGCGCTGGATTTGTTTTCGGCGCAGGGATTCGAGGCGACTTCCATGCAGCAGATTGATGACTTGAAGCACGGCATGAATTTCCGGGTGATTGACGCTAAGACCGAAATATTCAGCCGGCAGGGACGCGTTTACAAAACTCCAGCCGCGATTCTGAGCAGGGAAGAATTCATTCAGGAATATCCATTCTAAAGAAAATTCCTGAATTTCAAAACATACAGAATGCTCTCCTACTTCCGTTTCACTGGAATCCAGATTGCGCTTTTGTAGTCCTCGCTGTTCATCGGCCCATTGTCGTACCATTCGATGCTGCAGCCTGCCGCCATCTCGTAGTCAGGGGTGCCCGGAAGCCATTCCCTGAAAATCCGCGTGTTCACATTCTGAAGAGTTTTCGGCATGGGACCGACACAATTGAATTTTGCCCATTCCAAGTCCGGGAACTCGAAAAGTTTTAGCCCCGCAGGAACTTTGCCGCCGTGGGAATTTTACATGCTGAAAATCCGCTCAAAACCAGTCACCTTGAAGCCGATCTGATGTATAATAGACAGAAAATAATTCCTGGAGAGAAGCAAAATGATTCTGAATACAGGAGCAAGGACAGATACAGCTCAGTATTTTTCGGACTGGCTTTTGAAGCGGTTTGAGGAAGGTTTTGTTTACACCCGCAATCCGCTTTTTCCGGACAAGGTTACGCGATATGAACTTTCACCGGATAAAATCGATGCGGCTCTTTTCTGCTCAAAAAACTACGCGCCGATTCTTCCGCGCATTCAGGAAATCACTTCAAAATACAGGACGTATTTTCATTACACGATCACAGCCTACGGAAAAGACGTTGAGACTGGAGTTCCGTCAATTGAAGAAAGCGTAAAAACTTTGGCTGAGCTTTCAAAAATTGCGGGAAAAGAAAAAATCGCCTGGAGATACGATCCGGTTCTTCTTACGCAAAAATATACGATTGAAAGGCATTCTGAAACTTTCAGATGGCTCTGCGGAAAGCTTGCACCTTACATTGACCGCTGTATTTTCAGTTTTGTTGAAATCTACAAGAAGCTTCAGGTTAACATGCCGGAACTGATTCCGTTTTCCGAAAATGACATGAACATTCTGGCGGAAATTCTCGGAAAAACCGCAAAGGAATTTGGAATCCGGATTCAGACCTGCGGAACAAACGGAGACTTTTCGAGATTCGGAATAGAAAAATCAGGCTGTGCAACGTTTGAGATCTTAGGAAATGCGAACAACTGCGAATTCAGAAATTTAAAGCACAAAGGTCTGCGTTCCGGCTGCCGCTGCATAGAAAGCCGCGACATCGGCGCCTACGACACTTGTCTGAACGGCTGCAAATACTGCTATGCGAACAAAAATCCGCAGAAAGCATTTGAAAACTATAAATTCCACAATCCGGACTCGCCGATTCTCCTTGGAGAATTAAAACCGACCGACACGATAATTCAGGGAAACCAGCAGAGTTTTCTGAAAAAACAATTTCTGCAGAACGAGCTGTTTTAGACGAATTTCAGGAAAAAACGATGGAAGAAAAATATTTGAAACATCGTCTTTGACTGATAGCCTTTTCCGAAACTCCTTAACGCTGCGACCAAATCCGCATCAAGCCTCATTGTGACTGTCTGCTTTACAGGCAATAGTCAACAGTGGCATTTCCGAGATTTTTCAGTTCACGTTGGCAATGAAAACTAGAGTTTCAAAAGAACCTGATTTTTTGCCGTTTTCGACGCCGCTGACAAACGGACTGCACAAATCAGAAAGCTCGGCAAGTTTTTCTTGGCATAATTTTTGTCTTTCTGATTTTGCGGATTCCCCTATCGGATAAAATTTGTCGCCACACGCTGTTCTGTTTTAGGCAGACCGAATTTTTCTTTTCCCAGGGCGATGCTTTTCACCAGGAATGTCATGTTTCTTGCAAGCACACGCATGGTCTGCCTTCCTTCCTCGTCCAGTCCGGCTTCTCCAGGCAGACGGCCGTGAATGGAATTCCAGTATTGGCTGGATGCGATTGGCATATTCGATACAGTGAAATATTTGTTCAGCTCATCGAATGTCGCAGAGCAGCCGCCCCGCCTTGCACACACAACGCTTGCACCGACTTTCATTGTCTTATCAAAATGGGAGCTGTAAAAAAGCCTGTCAAGAACCGCAATCAGAGTGGCATTTGCAGAAGCGTAATAAACCGGGCTTGCGACAACAAGTCCATCCGCTGCCTGAAATTTTGGGGCAAGCTCATTTACAACATCATCAAAAACACATTTCCCAAGCTCGCCGCAGCGCCCGCAGGCAATGCAGCCTCTTACATCCTGGTTTCCGACGCGGACAATTTCTGTTTCCACGCCTTCCGCCTCAAAAATCTTTCTCATTTCTTCAAGCGCAATCGATGTGTTTCCGTCTTTGCGCGGACTTCCGTTAATCATCAGTACTTTCATTTTAACTCCAATAAGCTGCGGTATTTATTTCAAAATTCCGTCGATGTATTTTTTCACTTCCGCACCGGACGCGCTTCCTCTGAATTCCCGACCGCCTTTCAAGACTGCGCCTTTTGCGTGCTTTGCCAAGTCAGAGCCGCTTCTTCCAAGTCCGCTTCCGCCGCTTGTGCAGAGCGTCACAAGATTCTTGCCGTTCAAGCCGTTCTGTTCAACGAACGTGTAGACGATTTTTGGAGCGAGTCCCCACCAGATTGGATACGCGATAATCACGTTGTCGTAGCCGCTCAAGTCAATTGAGTTTGCGATTGCAGGACGGCTTTTTTCGTCGTTGTTTTCTTTTACGCAGCGAGAATTATTGTCTCGCCAGTTCAAGTCCGCGCTAGAATATTTTTGCGCCGGAACAATTTCGTGCAAGTCCGCGCCCAAAGCCGAAGCCGCTGTTTTTGCGAGCCGCTGCGTAGTCCCTGTCGCGCTGAAATAGCAGACAACCGTCTTTTTTGCGTTTTGTGTTCCCTGTGAACTCTGCGCATTTGCTCCAAACATAAGAATTCCTCCTGCCAAAAGTGAAATTAAAAGTTTTTTCATATTTCCTCCAAATTTTTCGGGCGTTTTTCTCCCCCCCCCTCAATGTGTTAGATTCCGCTCCTGTTGGCTGTATCTCTTTCCCAGCTGTTCGCCGGATGATTTCCGGTTTTTATTTTTCCGATTCCACGCTAACAATGCCTGAAAGATTTTTTATATTCTCCGCGCCGCTGACCGCTTTTCCAAGAATAAAAAGTCCAGGATACCTGCTGAATTTTCCGTAAAAAAGAACGATATTTCCCCACGGCGAAAAATATGCCAGCGTTCCAAAATCGCCTGAGCCTTCAATTCCGTTTTTCAGCGGAATTTTTTCTTTCGGATAAAAGATTTTTTCGTTTGTACTGTAGTTTTCAATCTGAACTTTTATCGGAAGCTGACTGTAAAGCGATTTGCTCTGCCCGCTTGCGTTCAGTTCATAAACGATTTTATTTTTTCCGTCCGAAACACTGATTTTCATATTTTCTCCATTTACGGCATTTTCCGCAAAAGCCCAGGAACTCGCCGCCAAAGCCGCAATGATAAAAAATGAAAGCAAAAGTTTTTTCACAAGCCGCGCCTCCAAATTTCTGTTTCCCAGTTTTTTATTTCCCAAGAATTCCTTTCACGTCCGCAAGAATCTGTTCTATAGACATTCCAAGCTCCTTTAAAAGCTCGGCCGGATTGTAGCGGTCATAGAATTTCTTTTCAAGGCCGTAATTCTTCACTTTCATATTTGAAGTTCCGTAGAACGAGGCGATTTTTTCGCCGAATCCGCCGCTTGTGATTCCGTCCTCAAGCGTAATCACAAGCTCGTGGTCTTTTTTAAGCTCTTCAAGAAGTTTTTTGTCAACGCCGCTTGCAAAACGCGGATTTATCAAAGTCGGCTCAAAGCCAAGCCCGCTTTTTATAGCCGCCGCAAGAGCCTCGCCTTTCTGGTAAAAATCGCCGAGCGCGACAACCGCGACTTTCTCGCCCTTCTTTTCAACTTTGTAAATGTCAAGCGCGTCAAAAGTTTTTTCATCAGCGCAAGATTCTCGATGAGCAACTTCATTTCCCGGAATCAGAATCAGAACCGGATGGGATTTCTGTCCGACTGACCAGTTCAGTATATTCAGATATTCTTCCGCGCAGGTCGGAGCAAGAACCACAAGATTCGGAATATTCGTGAATACCGCAAGCCCGAAAATTCCCAAATGCGTAACGTCGGTAAGTCCGTCAAACGAAGTGTAGTTCATCAGCATTGTAACCGGCAGATTGTTTATGCAGACATCCTGCGAAATCTGGTCGTAAGCGCGCTGCAGGAAAGTCATATTTGTAACCAGAAGCGGATTTCCGCCGTTTTTCGCTATTCCTGCGCAGACCGCAACTGCCGCCTCCTCCGCGATTCCAACGTCAAGATACTGCGGGCCGAGCTTTACACGAAGCTCAGGCACAAGTCCGACCGAGGCCGGCATTGCAGGAGTCACGACAACAAATTTCCTGTCCTTTGCGGCACGCTCCATAATCCAGTTCGGAGTAATCGCGCCGTAGCTTTCGCCGTTTCCAAAATTCACAGCCGGCTTTCCGGTCGCGCGGTCAAACGGAAGAGTCCAGTGCCAGGCCTCCTTGTTTTTCTCAGCAGGGGCATAGCCTTTTCCCTTCAAAGTGTGGATATGAAGCACAACCGGGTGGTCAATGTCCTTCACCTTTTCAAAAAGCGAAATCATCGAGCCGATGTCGTTTCCGTTTTCCTCATAAATATAGTCAAGCCCGAACGCGCGGAACATATTGTCGGAAGATTTTCCGTTTGTCTCACGCAATTCTTTCAGATTCTTGTAGATTCCGCCGTGATTTTCCGCAATCGCAATCTCGTTGTCGTTCACAATAATGATGAAATTTGACTTCAGCTCGGAACCTGCAACGCTCAACGCCTCCAAAGCCTCGCCGCCGGAAAGAGATCCGTCGCCAATCACCGCGATGATATTTTCATTTCCGCCAAGAACATCGCGCCCTTTCGCAAGACCTGCCGCCAGCGCAATCGAAGTTGAAGTGTGTCCCACATTGAAAAAATCGTGCTTGCTTTCATCAGGATTCGTGTAGCCGGAATTTTCCTCAAAATGCGCGTCGTCCAGATATCCGGCTTTTCGCCCGGTCAAAAGCTTGTGCGCGTAACTCTGGTGCGAAACGTCAAAAACAAACTTGTCCACAGGCGAATTAAAAACGTAGTGAAGCGCGATTGTTGCCTCAACCATTCCAAAGTTCGGTCCAAAATGTCCGCCGATTTTCGTAAGCCGGTTGAACAAAGCCTCGCGCATCTCTTCCGCAAGAGCCGTCATCTCCGGCAAAGAAAGTTTTTTCAAGTCAGCCGGTGAATTGATTTTTTCCAAGTACATAATTTCTCCATTTTTTGGGCGCTACCGCTGCGTTCGTTTCGCAAGCTCAACTGCCGCAACGGTCGGGCTATCCGCACTTCGCAAACTGCTCATCCGTCCGCTTCGCTACCAGACTGCTTCGCAGGCGCTACTATCCCTAGCGCACATACATAATAGTACATTTTATTTCTATTTAAGAAACATTCCGTTACTTAAACAGAATTTACAAACATTTTAGTTACTTGTCAATACTAAAAATTAAAATAAACAACGTTTTATCACTTATTCTTGAAAGAAAAATTGTTTTATTCTATTATATTTGCATGGCAGATTATATCCGCGCGCGAAGCTACGACCAGAAAGAAGAGCGTCTGAACCAGATAAAAAAAGCAACCGAAGAACTCTTTGAAAATTTTCCTTATACAGAAATCACTCTTTCTACGATTGCAGAAAAACTAGGCTGGTCCCGCGCAAATTTATATAAGTATGTAACAACAAAAGAAGAAATCATCCTTGAAATTGCCTCCGACAAAATGACCGCATACTTCAATTCGCTTCTTTCTGCTTTTCCGCAAAAAAATAATTTCAGCCTTGAAGTAATTGCAGAAGTCTGGGCAGGACTTGTAAACGCGCACCAGGATTATATGCGATACGTTTCGTATTTAAATCCGATTATTGAAACAAATGTAACAGTCGAACGACTCGCCTCATTCAAAAAAAAAATATTATAACTTTGCATATTTATTCCGCGACAGGCTCTCGCAAATGCTTAATATTTCCGCTGAAAAATCCTATAAAATTCAGTTGGATGTGCTTTTTTTTGCATCTTCAAATGCGGTCTGCTGCTATAAGAATCCGCTAGTCAAAGCCGCCCTTGATCAAATCGGCATTATTCCGCCAAAAATGGACTTTTACGAAGACATGAAAACTTTTATCTTGATGCGGCTAAGCTGGGAAAAATAAGTTTCTTTCTGGACGGAACTTTATGGAATATATAAGAATTACAAAAGAAAACATTGACTTGGAGCACATCTGCTGCGCCATGTCTGGAAAACAGAGCCTTGCTAAAAAGGAGTGGATGAAAAACCGCTTTGAAGACGGGCTTGTTTTTTACCGGAGCAAGGAGCGCGGCAAGTGTTTTATTGAATATATTCCGGCTGAAAATGCATGGATTCCGATTGAGGCTGGCGGTTACATTTACATCAACTGCCTGTGGATTGCCGGCGCTATGAAAGGACACGGTTATTCTGACGATTTGATTTCGGAATGCATTCGGGACGCAAAGGAAACAGAAAAAAAAGGAATCTGCATACTTTCGTCGGAAGGAAGAAAAAAAGAGTTTCTGTCGGATTCAAAATATCTTGAACACAAGGGATTTGCTGTCGCAGACACTTCCGAGCCGGGAATTACACTTATGTACCTGCCGTTCGACAAGAATGCCGAACCTCCGAGATTCAAAGAATGTGCAAAACACCCAAAAACTGACGAAAACGGCTTTGTTCTTTACTACACAGACCAATGTCCGTTCACATATTACTGGGTTCCAAAAGTTCAGGAAGCGGCGAAAGAAAACAACATTCCCCTTAAAGTAATCCACATAACAGATAAGTCATCCGCCCGGAACGCCCCTTCCCCGGTTACAACCTACGCCCTTTTCCACAACGGAAAATTCATAACGCACGCAATCCAGTCCGACAAAAAGTTTTTGAAACTTGCGGGGGAAACAGGAGAAATAAAATCTTTTCCGGTGGTTTAGAAAGCCGCCCTGGAATATAAAGCAAAATTATCCATCAGTCCGAAGAATAATGGGAAAGAGAGCGCACACCACATTATCCAGCGTCATAGAAAGCATTGCAGTCAATTTTGATTTGTTACCTGCAAGCCTTTTTCTATTTTTCTACATTCGATACTGTGAATTTAATTGCTTTATTGGGACAGACTGTCTTGCAGTCGCCGCAGCGTATACAGTCCATGCTGTTGGGATTCCGCCAGACGGGAATGTCTAATTTACAGATTTTCTGGCATGAGGCACACTCTGTGCATTTTTCAGTGTCGATTTTAAAGCGATAAAATGAAATCTTGTTGAAAATTCCGTAAACTGCGCCGAGCGGACAAACATAGCGGCAGAATGGACGGCATATTATAATAGAAGAAAACAGCGTAATTAATAGGATTAAAACTTTCCAGCGGAAGATAAAGCCCGCGGCCTCCCGCATTCCTTTATCTAACAGCACAAGCGGAACGCCTCCCTCAAGTGTTCCCACCGGGCAAATCCACTTACAAAACCAGGGCTCGCCCAAACCTGTGATATCAATAACGAACATAGGAAGCAGGATTACAAAAATTCCCAGAAATACAAAACGCAGCCAGCGCAGACCTTTTTCGCCCGGAAGACGACGGATTTTTTTTACGAATGGAATCTTAAAAAGCAAATCCTGAACAAGACCAAAGGGGCATAAAAAACCGCAGACAAATCGTCCAAGAATAATTCCGAATATCACAAGTAAGCCCGCAACATACATTGAGATGCGGTATTCGTGGGCATTGAGCGTGGCCTGCAGAGAGCCAATCGGACAGGCTCCCAGCGCACCTGGACAGGAATAGCAGTTCATTCCCGGCAGGCAGACAGCTTTCGAGCCGCCCTCAAAAATTTTTCCATGGAAGAAACCCTTGATGTAGCCGTTTGAAATGGCTGCAAAACATGCCTGAAATATTAGACGAATGCGGGAATGTTTTTTCAGTTTTGAACTGCCTGCCATAGAAAAATTCCTCTTCTATCCTATTCCGATACATTCCAGGCAGATTCTGCTGGCTTTATTGAAAACAGTTTCTGCCTCTCCCCGGAAAACACCTGCTATCACAAGACCAATTCCAAGACAGAGAGAGATTATTGCTATGATTTTACGGACTTTTTCATCCAATTTCATTTTTCCAGAATTCCATCGATAATCTTCTGCCAGTCTTTCTGGCTGCGTGAACCAAGATACGCATTTCCAACCTGATTTCCGTTTGAATCTACAAAAATCGTTGTCGGAACAGCCTGCACACCGCGCAGAAGACCGGAGAACATCTCGATATTCGGAATAACATGGGTATAGTCTGCGCCGGTATTTTTGATGATTTTCTCGCCTGAAGTCTTTACCCGTTCACTGACCTGGCCCTTGTTATCAAGAATATCTATTACAATTCCTATAACTTCAATTCCCTTTGCCTTATTCTCTTCGTTTATGCGGGCAAGATCAGGCATTTCCCGAATGCAGGGGCCGCAGAAAGTACCCCAGATGTTTACCATCGTAAGCTTATTCTTTGCAAAAATTTCGCTTGTTACGGGATTTCCCTCAAAATCTGTGGCAGTAAATGAAATTTTGTCACCCGCTTTTTGTGCAAATAAAAGTGTTGAAAGAGTCAAAAGCGCGATTACAGTAAAGAGTTTTTTCATATAAATTCTCCTGTGAAGGCGAGCCTCTCAAATCCTAAATCAAGACCGCCGCAGCCGCTGAAAAGACTTATTACTTTCATAAAATTTCCTTATAGCAAAATACTATATCACATTTCTTTTTATTTGTCTTTTAAGTCCAAAAAAAGTAGAAAACATAACCCAGCCGTTCATTTATCTTGGTCAGGTTTCAACTTTTCCGGGCAGCGCGGAAGGCAACAAGCCAATCACAATGAAATTCGCGCTTCATAGCCGTGTTCCTGACGAGCTTTTCAACGACTTCATAACACGCACTGACAAAATGGGAAAAAACAACGATAATTGACTTTACAAAAAAGGACTAAAAAAAATGAACAACGCAAATATAACAAAAAACGATTCTAAAACCCAAGCCACACCGCTCAAGAAAATCCATGTTTCGGCGGCGGTAATTTTACGCACTGCGGCTGGCGGCGAAAAGATGGTTTTTGCGACGCAGCGCGGCTACGGTGAATGGAAGGACTGGTGGGAGTTTCCGGGCGGAAAGATTGAAGATGGAGAAAGCGCGGAACAGGCGGTTGTGCGGGAAATACGCGAGGAGCTTGCGACGGAAATCCGGGCAGAACGAAAACTCTGCACGGTTGAATACGACTACCCTGCTTTTCATCTGACAATGGAATGTTTTTTGTGTTCAATTGTTTCCGGGAAGCTTACTCTGCTTGAGCACGAGAACGCGGCATGGCTTTCCAAAGAAAAGCTTAAAAGCGTAAAATGGCTTCCTGCGGATGTGGAAGTTTTAGAAAATCTAAAGGAACTTTTTTAGGCGGATGCGGCAGCGCTGGGAGCAATGCCGAAGGCAGTCCGAACAAAGTGAGGACCGCGCGCAGCAAGTTGCGGACATAGCGACGGCAAGCGCCGGAGGTGATTGCCGGACCGCCACGTATGCAAAGCATTGTGGGAACGCCAATTTATTGTATATATTATTTTTTCTTTAATTCTGCTATTGCTGCATAATGAAGAACGTCGAATTCTTCTGGTGCTATCTGTTTAAGAAGTTCTCTGTGTTCTGTTTCCCATGCAACAATTTCTTCTTTTGAAAGCGAAGCGCCGATTCCACGGCAGGCTTTTATCCGTCCATTCCATGATTCGCGAGTAAAATGAACCTTTAGTGGAAATTCTTCGTGATGTACAAGTTGAAAATATTCGTTGTAGATTTCTGGAATTTGGATTTGATGGATTGTTTCTCGTCCACCACTCCAATTTGGGCTATACTTTAGAACAAGATCCTCACTGGCTCTTGCAATTTTGTCATCGAAAGGAAGCCAAGCCATATAAAGAATCAAAAACCGGCCTTCTTTCTTTAGTATTTTGTGAAAATTTGGAGCTGTTACTTTGTGTTTGAAATACCAAAAACACTGGCATGCTGTTATAATATCGAAAGTTTCATTTGGAAAATTTAAATCTTCTGTTGAGCTTACAAAATAATTAATTTTCTTTCCAATTGAAAGAAGTTTTGCCTGTTCTATCTGGTTTTCTGAGATGTCCGCTGCCGTCCATTCTGCACCGTAGTGGTAAAGATTACGTGGAATAACTCCAGTTCCCGTTCCAATATCGAGTACGGACTGTCCTTTTATGCAAAGCTTGCGTTTTATAATTTTATCGTAAAATTCTTTCGGGTATATGTCGCGATATTTTGCGTAATCCGATGAAGTCCGTCCCCAGTCAAAAGCCTTTCCTTTGTCAATATTTTCGTCTTTTATTAACATTCTGTGCCTCATAATTTAAAAAGAAAATTAAAATCAAAATTTTTATTCAAATTTATGTTTAGTTTTATCCGCAGGTTGTTTTCTTATGCTTGTTATTTCTCCGCAGATTCCGCCTTTTTTAGTTCTGCCGCAAGGTCGGAAAATTTTATCGTCGCAAGCTTTTGCTCAAACGCTTTCTGTGCGTCCGCAAGGTGGGAGTCGAGTATGTTGTGAATGTTTCCGCCGACAGGGCACGCGGGATTCGGCTGCTCGTGAAAACCAAAAATATTTTCTTCCATGCTGCCCGAAGCCTTGTAAATGTCAAAAAGTGTAAAATCCTCCGGCTTTACCGCAAGCTCAGCTCCGCCAGTTCAGGCCGCAACGTTCACAAGACCCGCCGCCTTGAGCGAAATGAGCGTCCGCCGTATAATCACAGGATTTACACCCGTGCTTCCGGCAATAAAATCCGAGGTAACCTTGTATTCTTTGTTAAAACGGTAAATGCACAACAACGTATGAACCGCCACCGTAAATTTGCTGCTTATTTTCATTCGCCGATTCTAACAGATTTTTGATGTAACTTCAATTATTACAATTTACTTTGACAACTGCTACAGAGTCGCTGTCGCCTGGGGCATTTTTTGAGACAAAGCCCTTGATTTTTGCTCCATTGTTTTTACAACAAAGCCGTGTTCTATCATTTTTTTGCAAGAATCAAAGTGTAATAACAACCGTCGCTGACATTATTTGCTCCAGACTTATTTACACTGCTGACAGCATAACAATTCACATCTGGATTTTCAAGATTTTTTCTGGTTCGGGAATTTGAAGCCCAAAGATTTACAATTTCATCGGCTGCAGCATCATCCATAGTCATAATCTTGCTAAAAGCAACATTTTGAGCAACAAATTTATAGCCATCAGATATTTTTTTCACATTTATATTAAAAATCTGCTTTTTATTTGCCATTTTTTTTGAATGAGTTATGCAGATTTCATGCAAGCCCGAATCATAGTACATGATGGAATCCGGGCGTCTTTGTTTTATGTATTTATTGATTGCATCCAGAATTTTCTTATCATAAAAACCGCAATTATAGAAACCGTTTGTCGGAACACAGGCTTCATCCGCAAGCTTTTGTTCCTCCACGGACTGAAATTCTTCTGATGTTATTGAATTTATATATTCAGAGTTTTCCTCTGCCCATGAAACAGAATCGCATGAAACCGAATCGCATGAAACTAAAAATCCAAAGGAAAACAAAGAAATCAACAAGAATGCCAGCAAAAATCTTCTATTTAACACAGATTTATTTTAATGCAAATTGATACTTTGTCAATCTTGCATAATAAGCTGTTATTTTACAACCGTCAAAATCATCTTTAATTTTTAATTTTGTAAGCGCCTTCAGCGAATGTGAAACATTTTTTTGCATTACAATTATCTGGCCGGCTTCCAAAATGTGTGGAACTCCGAAGACTGTGATTTCAACTTTTCCCTCTTCGCATTGAACCAAATCTTTCAGAACAAGCGGAGCTGTGTCTTCAACATTTTTAATAAGTTTTTCTTCTATATTATTGCGCCCAAATCCACAGAAGAATTTTTATTTGATTCATAGTGATATACTATAGAAGAAAAAGATTTTTTCGATAGGTTTTGATAGCTGTCTTAAGGATTTAAAAGGTGAGCGCGCGAAAACAAATGTTTGAATTTGTTCTGGGGCGAAAGCCGTAGCCCGCAACAACGTAAAACCGCTTTTGAAACGACTTTTCAAAGAAAACCTGCGAAAAGCCTGCCAGCAACTTGTTGCCGGAAGCCCCTGAATTCTATCTTCTGAAAACTGCCTTGAATATTTTTTGAAGGTTGAATTTTAACTTTACGCCGAATCCGTTTCCGTTGCTTTTGATGTCTGCGACTGAATCTGGTAAGTCGCTGGAAAAAACAGAAAAACGGTAGCTGTAATAAATATCGATAAGGACGTAGTCGTAAATGCTTTGTTTCCAGCCGATTTTTGGGGCAAGTCGAATTAAAGAGTCCTTTTTGTGGTCGGACGGAACGTCGTCGCCTGAGTACATAAGAAAATCTGTTCTGCAGCCGAACCCGACGTAAAGAAAATTAAGACCTTTATTGAGTGGATAATAAAATGCGTTCAGAGAAATTCCGACTGTTGTTATGGTTAGGTCGTAACTTGTGGGGAAAATTGTCACGTGGGAAAAATCGCTTTTTATGGAAAGAAACGGAAGCACAAGCTGCTCGTAGCCAAGCCCAAAGCCCCAGCCGTTATTTTTTAAGCCGGAAAGAAGATACGCTGTGTCCAGGGAGAAAATCCGGTTTTCTTTGAAGTTGAAATTCTGGGAATTGAAAAATGAGATTTTTTGTTTTTGCTGAAGAGACGGAATTTCTTGGCTGGGACTTTGAATTTCCTGTGATTGCCCCGGCTTTTGCGAGTCTGCAAGAGATTGTCCTTCCGCATGGGCAGAAACTGAAGGAATAAAGAGCAGAAGAAATATTAGATTTTTTATTAGTTTTAGGGCTTTAAACATTTGCCATGTTTCTGTTCAATTTTTTACATCTGTTCCAGTTTTGACTTCAAAATATAAAGCCTTTCTTTAAGTTTTTGCACTTCGTCAAGGCTGTTCATGATTTTTGAAGTCATATATGCGTCCACGAAAACGCCGTCAAAGAAGAAATCGGCGAATGTCAGAAAGCCGCCGCCTAAAACATCAAGAAAACTCCAGTTGCGCGCGCTTTAAAAATGACGCTCTGCATCTTCCACAAGCGGAACAAGGCGATTTACAGTTTGCAAGGCATTTTGGATTTGCGGACTAGACATTTTTCCCCCGATATAGTTTTTAAGATACTTAAAATATACTAAAAAAACAGTCATTCTGAAAGGAAAATTTTTAATTGGGAAAGGGAAAAAGTTTAGAAGATTTTATAGAAATAATTTAAAATCCTCTCCTCCTCGTTTTTCATAAGCGAGCAGAATTCCTGCAAGTTTTCTGCGTTCCGGGGAATTTTT
>OIXL01000255.1_pt1 | contig 29677 bp, 17 predicted proteins | sample 1587761 | NCBI WGS metagenome assembly OIXL01 (sample SAMN03283246) | human gut metagenome | biome: human-associated habitat; material: feces | host: Homo sapiens | place: Peru | collected 2012 | reverse complement strand
GAGATGTTCCGTTAAAAAGAGATATAAGGTGTAAGTCTTTCTATTTCGGCTGGTGGAAAATCCTTTAATAGTTTCAGCTCTTCCAGACTTTTTATCGGACCTCTCTGTCGGCGGTAGTCACAGATTTCCTTGGCTTGATAGAAGTTGAGATATGGATGTTTGCGGAGCTGGTTGAGGTTGAGCTTGTTGATGTCAAGCTTATGAATATGGTTGGCATCTATGTGGATAAACGCCAAGGCAGATTCTGGAATGCCTTCTATTTCGTTCAACTGTTCGGCAGTAGCGAATCCACCTAGACGGTCTCTGTATCTTATAATCATTTTGGCATAATAACTGCCAATTCCCGGTATCTTCTGTAGTTCTGTAGTATCGGCTGTATTTATATTAATGTGTTGTCCTGGGTTCAGCTTGTGTGGATAACTGTATACTTTTTCGTTTTCCGGTGTTGTAGAACGGGTGGTTGCAGTTATATCAGGTCTGTTGTATCGTTTCTGCTGACGGTATGGCTCGTTTCCGTAAAAATCGGAAGCAGGCTTGTAGTCATCTGCTATTCTTATGAATGGTGCCAAAGCCTCGTATTGCCTTTTTGTCATACCATAGACACGTGCAAAATCGGAAGGTCTACTGTATACCCCTCCTTTGGCACGATAATGAAGAATGCTTCTTATTTGCCAAGTTTGCAGGCCAAGACGCTTGAATTGGACAGAATCTGCCGTGTTCGGATCGAATGGAAAAGCCTCTTTGATTTGATTTCCTTCTTTATAATAAACGGGTTTTTGACTAGTGGCATGTTCTATTCTGGAAGTTTGAATAGAGTCATTTTCTTGCCGGGCTGTTTCTGATGGTTCCCTATTGAAAAGAAAAATGAGTCCCATTAAAACAGTCATTGCTATTATAATCGCCAGTAAAGCATCGCGATCATTCCGTTGCAGATAAAAAATATCTCTTAATTTCATACGCCATTCTGCTTATATCTATAGGTCGGGATTACTGGACTCGAACCAGCGACCTCATCGTCCCGAACGACGTGCGCTACCAACTGCGCTAAATCCCGATACAGATTTTACTGTTTTTACCGAATGACGATGCAAAGATACATGAAAAATGGGATACAGCCAAACAAAAATGCATTTTTTTGCTCTTTTCTGAAATATTTTCTTGAAAAAATTTGTTGGAACCAAAAAAAATGTGTACCTTTGCACCCGCAAATGAGAAATCGTTTGTTATTCATAGTTGGTGCCATAGCTCAGTTGGTAGAGCAAAGGACTGAAAATCCTTGTGTCCCCGGTTCGATTCCTGGTGGTACCACTTCTATTGAAGCTGAATCTTCGTAACAAGATTCAGCTTTTTTTTGTTAATATAAAAACTCTGATAACGTTTTCGTATAAAAGTTGTAATGAAAAGCCTCTATGTAAGCAATAATTCTTTATCTTTGCAGGGAATCTATAAAACAAAGAATTTTTCTATAATTATTTTACTGACAATGAAAAAGACTTACTTAGTATTATTGGCTGGTATGTTATCTACTGTAGCGTATGCAGACAACAAGCAGATCGTTAAAATTGATGGCAATGTCATAGATAAGGTCGTAACAGAAATTACCTTTGAGGGTGATGATGTTGTACTTAATTATGCCAACAATACTTCGGAAACGAAGGATATGTCGCTAGTAGCCTTTTCCTTTACCTATGGAGGGACTACGGGAATTAACCATGTCGAAAAAACAACTAAGACATGGAATGGTAAAGTATATAACCTTAATGGACAACTGGTTGGTACATCTGTAGAGAGGTTATCTAAAGGTGTATACGTAATCAATGGTCAGAAACTAATTGTCAAATAAAGTAAGGGAAAAGCAAAATGAAGAAAATGGTATACTCTTTGGCACTCTTCTTGGGAAGTGCAAGTGCCATGTTGGCTCAGTCTGCTACAGATAAGGTGAATCATGCTGTAGCACGTGATAGTAAGGTAAATCAGATGTTTGTTACCACCAATTCTGGTGATGTGAAGTATTATAACACCGCTGATTTGGCAAGCGTGAAGTTTGAGGGTAATAAGACAATTGTTGCCCCTAAGGATGGAAGCGATAATGATGAGTATGATGCATCTGTAAGGGAAATCAACTTTGCAAAGAGATTAGAGCAGGGTGATAACGGAGGCGTTGAGAATCCTGCTGGTGTTGTGAAGATTACGGAAGCGAAGGCATGGCTGGAGTCTGCATATCTGAAGTGGGCGCCTTTCGAGGGAGCTTCTTCTTATCATGTATATGTAGATGGCAAGAAGATTGATGCGCAGCTCATCCGTCAGTATGCTTCTTATTTCCGTGCTGATGTGCTCGGCTTGAAGGCGGATACCTATTCTGTGAAGGTGGTTCCTGTGGATGCTGCCGGTAAGGAGATGGCAGGTGCCAACACTGTTTCTAATCTCACTGTAAAGAACTACAACCGTGAGGGCTTCGCTCATTTCAATTTCGAGGGTATTGGTGCTTACAACAATGATGGTACATTGAAGTCGGATGCCAAGGTTCTCTACATTACAGCAAGCACAGCCAAGACTGTATCTACTGAAGTCATCACCGGAGCCAACAACAAGAAAGAGACCGTGACAGGTTTGCAGGCCATCATTGATGCTTACCAGAAAGGATATGATACCACTCCTATCGCTTTCCGTATCATCGGTAAGGTGAGTCTGGCTGATTTGGATGGTATTTCAAGTTCTGCCGAGGGTTTGCAGATTAAGGGTAAGACTGGCTATTCTACCATGAACATGACCTTTGAGGGTGTGGGTGATGATGCCACCATCTATGGCTTCGGTTTTCTGGTTAGAAGTGCCAAGAGTGTGGAGTTCCGTAACTTCGCCATCATGCGTTGTCTCGACGATGCAATGTCGCTCGATACAGAGAATTCAAACATCTGGATTCACCATCTGGATCTGTTCTATGGCAGAAAGGGAAGTGCTGCCGATCAGGCTAAGGGCGATGGTACCGTAGATATCAAGGACAACTCCAAGTATGTAACCGTGGCTTACAACCATTTCTGGGATAATGGTAAATCTTCTATGTGTGGCATGAAGAGCGAGACAGGTGAAAACTGGATTACCTATCACCACAACTGGTTCGACCATTCCGATTCCCGTCATGCCCGTGTACGTACCATGACCGTTCACATGTACAACAACTACTATCAGCATTGTGATGTATATGGTGTAGGTGCCACTATGGGTTCCAGCATCTTCATGGAGTCAAACTACTTCGATGCCGTGAAGCGCCCAATCATGAGTTCTCAGCAGGGCACCGATGCCAAGGGTTCAAAGGGAACCTTCACTGGCGAGAATGGCGGTATGATCAAGGCGTATGGCAATGTGTTTGCCAATAAGCCAAGCGGATTCAGCTACGTTACCTATGCATCCAACAATACCAGCTTCGATGCCTACGATGTAGCCAAGGTCTCTGATCAGGTTCCAGCCAGCGTAAAAACATTGGTGGGTGGTACTTCTTACAATAACTTCGATACCAACTCAAGCTTGATGTATGCACATACAGCTGATAACGCAGCCGATGTGCCTGCTATCATCGAAGGCTTCTATGGTGCCGGCCGATTGAATCATGGCGATATAAACTTCGATATTCTAGATGAAACCGTAGTAACCAATGGTCATCAGCAGCCATTGCCAGCATTGGCAAGCATTCTCGATGCTTACAAGTCGGGTGTGGTAAAGGTATTCGGTGTAGAAGGTTCTTCAAGCGAAGGCGGTTCTACGGGTGGTGAGACAACAGAACCATCCACTCCAGAGACTCCGTCAACTCCAGATACCCCATCCAAGCCTGAGACTTCTGAGACTCCTTCTATAGAAGGTACCGTCTTGGTAACCTTTGCTGGTAAGACTCCTTCCAGCAGCATTGTAACCGTGAACGGTTCTTACTCAACAAGCAAAGGTGTAGCCACCATCGATGGTACAGCTTATACTACATGCGTGAAGATGGAATCTTCAACCAGCATCAAGCTTGTTCTTGACAAGAAGGTAACAGCTACCTTCTATTTCGCGGATAGCGAGACGGCATCCATGAAGATTGCAGGCACAAAGATCAAGGCAACTGGAAGCTCTTACACCACAACCCTGGAAGCAGGCACCCATGAAATTACAAAAGACAAGTTGGTAAATCTCTTCGCCATCAAGCTTGTTCCTGCGGCAGAATAGTTTTTCCTCCATTATAATATAACAAAACGGACAAAAGCGGATATATTCCGTCTTCTTGTCCGTTTTTTCTTTTCATTTGTCAAGTATCTGTCTGGCACTTTGTATTCTATTTCCTACTTTTGCAACCGAAACAAATCGTTGTCACAAGCGACTCCTTTAAATTGTCAACAGCTAGTGATTGTTGGGACATTTGGTTCAAGGATGATGTGACTGGAGGTGAGGTTATAGTTACTGCCGACATCAACGCCATGACATGGAAATATGAATAAATAATTCAGCTATCTTTGCAATATCTGATGCGTAAAAGCGTTTTTAGAATAAAGTAAAGATAGCTATAAACCCAAAGAACAATGAAGAATATTTTAGGAAAAGCCATATTGCTGGCTTCAGCACTCTTGTTTTCTATCACGGGCACGAGTTGCAGCAATGATGATAATGCCACTCCTGATAAGGAGAAGACCTACGATATGAGTGGCTTTGCCAAGGGAGCCGATGTAAGTTGGATTACAGAGATGGAGCAGAACGGAAAGAAGTTCTATAATGCTAACGGTAAGGCTACTGAGTGCATGGCGCTTCTCCGCGACCTCGGCATGAACTCCATCCGCCTTCGTGTATGGGTAAACCCAAAGGATGGATGGAACGGAAAGCATGATGTGGTGGCAAAGGCTTGGAGAGCTCAGCAGCTCGGTATGCGTCTGATGATAGACTTCCACTACTCTGATACCTGGGCAGACCCAGGAAAGCAGGGTGTTCCTGCTGCCTGGAAGAACTATGACTTCAGTCAGATGAAGCAGGCGGTTGCCGATCATACCAAGGATGTATTGAATGCCTTGAAGGCAAGAGGTGTCAACGTAGAGTGGGTACAGGTAGGTAACGAGACCACCGACGGAATGCTCTGGAATGATGAGGATGGCGATGCTGCCCTGAAGGTGACAGGCCGTGCCTCTAAGAACATGGCAAACTTTGCCGCTTATATCAATGCTGGTTATGATGCCGTCAAGGCGGTTTATCCGGAGGCTAAGGTGATTGTGCATCTTGACAAGGGAAACAACCTGAGCCAATATACCTGGATGTTTGATGGCTTGAAGCAGAATGGAGCCAAGTGGGATGTCATCGGTATGTCGCTCTATCCAGATTGGATTACCGACCAGACCTGGGAGCAGGTTTCTGATGACTGCCTCAACAACATCAAGACCCTTTCCGGCAAATACAGCTGCGATGTCATCATTTCAGAGATCGGTATGGTGTGGAATTCTGAGAATGCCGCTCCATTCCTCAAGAAGATGGTGGATGGCTGCAAGGCTATCTCTACCTGCGAGGGCGTGTTCTACTGGGAGCCTGAGTGCAACAGCGGCTGGAACGGCTACGACAAGGGAGCCTTCGACAACAGCGGCAAGCCTACCGCTGCACTCGATGCCTTCAAGTAATCGGGTAAGTTAGCTTTCTACGCTTCCTCTGGGAGCGATAGAAGCGAATTTTTAAATGGAATATTGTACTAACTTAGAAGAAAAAGATATGATCAAGAGAAGCATTACTTTCGTGTCTCTCGCCCTGGCACTTTCTACCATGTGTCAGGCACAGAGTAGAAAAGTCATTAATTTGCCATCGTGGGATTTCTCCCGCGATGGCAAATCGTGGTCGCAGGTAGCCGTGCCTCACGACTGGGCTATCTCGGGTCCTTTCGATAAGAAATGGGATCTGCAGATGGTGGCTATCGAGCAGAATGGAGAAAAGGAGAAGACCGAGAAGTCGGGACGCTCTGGAGCTCTCCCTTGGATTGGAGAGGGTATGTATAAGATAAATCTTCAGTTGCCGAAGGGCTACAAGCGTGCCGTCCTCGTATTTGATGGTGCGATGAGTCAGCCTGTGGTGAGCGTGAATGGCAAGGAGGCTGGAAGATGGGCTTACGGCTACAATGCCTTCCGCATCGACATCACACCTTACGTGAAGTTTGGTGGAAAGAAGAATCTCGTAGAGGTTCATCTCAACAATGTAGAGGAAAGCAGCCGATGGTATCCAGGCGGCGGTCTTTACCGTCCGGTTTCCGTGGAACTTTACGGTAACGAGAACTTCTCTACCTGGGATACCTTCGTGCGTACCCTGAAAGCTGACAAGCAGGAGGCTGAAGTAGAAGTGAACGCCCTGCTGGAAGGAAAAATCGGTAAGTCGGGCAAGACGGTCATCGCCTTGCTCGATGAGGCTGGTACAAAGGTTGCCGAGCAGACGATCTCTGGTGCCACCCCAGCCATCAAAACAACCCTGAAGGTAGCAAACCCTCAGCTCTGGTCTCCGGAATCTCCTTATCTCTATCAGGTGAAGTTAACCCGATATGAAGGAAAGAAGGTGGCTGATGTCCAGACGCTGAAGACCGGTATCCGTACCATCTCGGTATCCAAGAATAATGGTTTCCAGCTCAATGGCATCACCCGCAAGATCAAGGGTGTCTGCCTGCACCACGACCTCGGTCCGTTGGGAACAGCAGAGAATAAGGCTGCCCTCATCCGCCAGATCAAGACGATGAAGGAGATGGGCTGCGACGCCATCCGTACAGCCCACAACATGCCTTCTACCATGCAGATGGAAATCTGCGATTCTCTCGGTATGATGGTAATGGCTGAGAGCTTCGATATGTGGATTTATCCTAAGTGCAAGAATGGCTATGCCAAGTTCTTCAAGGACTGGAGCGACAAGGATATCACCAACCTGGTGAAGCACCATCGCAACCATCCTAGCATCATTATGTGGAGTATCGGTAACGAGATTCCTGAGCAGTGGAGCAAGGAGGGTATGGAGATTGCCAAGCATCTGCAGGATATCTGTCATCAGTACGATCCATCCCGCCCTGTAACCCAGGGTATGGATAGGGCTGAGGATGCCTTGAAGAGTGGATTTGCCCAGGTAATGGACGTTCCGGGCTTCAACTATCGCGTACATAAATATTATAAGAATATCGAGCAGTTGCCTCAGGGCTTCCTTCTGGGTTCCGAGACGGCATCTACCGTCAGCTCCCGAGGCGTGTATAAGTTCCCGGTTCAGGTGCGTGCCAGCAACAACAATCCATACGCCGACGGTCAGTGCTCCAGCTATGACACGGAGTATTGCTCCTGGAGTAATCTTCCGGATGATGACTGGAAGATGCAGGATGACTACAGTTGGGTAATCGGAGAGTTCGTGTGGACGGGCTATGACTATCTGGGCGAGCCGACTCCATACGATACCTACTGGCCAAGCCGCAGCAGCTACTTCGGTATCTGCGACCTTGCCGGACTTCCAAAGGACCGATATTATATGTATCGTGCCCGCTGGAACGAGCATCAGCATACCACCCATCTTTTTCCTCACTGGAACTGGAAGGGTAGAGAAGGACAGGTTACCCCTGTATATTGCTACACCGATGGTGTGGAAGGCGAGCTTTTCGTGAATGGCAAGAGCCAGGGCAGAGTGCGCAAGGACAAGTCAAGCCGACTCGACCGCTATCGCCTCCGCTGGAACAACGTGAAGTATGAACCGGGCGAGATTCGCGTGGTTACCTACAATCAGTATGGTGAAAAGGTGGGCGAGGACGTGAAGCGTACAGCTGGTGAACCTGCCCAGATGAAGTTCAGCGTGGAGACTCCAGACCATGAGCCTATCGCCTGCATGGTAGAAGGCTGCACCGATGAGCACAACGTGCTGCTGAATGCCGATGGCAACGACCTCGCTTTTGTTACCGTGAGCCTTCTGGATAAGGATGGTAATGAGTGTCCGCTCGCAGATGATGAGCTTACCTTCGAGGTAACAGGCGCCGGAACCTTCAAGGCTGCCTGCAATGGTGATGCCACATCGCTCGAACCATTCACCCAGCCGCAGATGAAACTCTTCTCTGGCAAACTCGTAGTTGTCGTGCAGAGTAGCAAACAGAAGGGTAATATCACCCTGAAGGTGAAGGATGTCAAGAGAAATATCGAAAAAATCATTCAGTTGCAGGCAATCTAGAATAATATGTCCTTTGTTTTCGAAGGATTCCTTTTCTTGTCAAATCCCTGGGAATAGAGACCACTCTTTATTCCTAGGGATTTTTCTTTCTTTTTATTTGGTTAAGTGACAATAATTGATTAATTTTGCAGCCAATAATAACTAATTTAACAAATAACTTCAAGATGAAGCAGTTTATTCATAGAGTATATGTCGTATGTTTGTTAGCGTTACAGGTTCTTCCGGTTGCGGCGCAACGATTCATAAATGTGTCGTTAGAAGGTGCGCAGACCGTGTGCTCCATCACCCAAGATGCACAGGGGATGATGTGGGTTGGTACTGATAACGGACTTTATAGTTATGATGGTTATCATGGCTATCGCCACTATCAGGATCATTCCTATAGCAATACTCGTGTCAATGCTCTCGCTTTTGATAATAATCTATTGTATTTGGCTACAGGTAATGGTATTTTGAAATTTGATACTCATGCCAATGCTTATTTGCAGACTCCAGCTGTCGCTGACTTTCAGAATGAGGTGAAGCGAAAAGCAATGAAGGAACTCCGTGTGCTAGACTTGCAAACCAGAAATGCCAACTATGGAGATGATGTCTACGCCTTGCTTCATACCTCAAAAGGATTATTGCAGGGTAAAATAAATGGATTGTATTTGAACAATCGATTATTGCCTCTTTCTGCTGGTGCTCAGCCATTGGTTAATGCCTTGGCATATGATGCCAAGCGCCATTGCTACTGGATCGGTTCTGAAGGTGCGCTCTATTGTGCAGATCTCAATCTTCAGTCATTCTCTAAAATTGCGGCTTTGGATGGTAACTCGGTGAAATGTCTGGCAGAAGAGTCCAATGGTAATCTTTACATCGGAACTGATAATGGACTCTATGTGATGGCAATGAATAATGCCATTACCCATTATTCGCACGATTCGCGCAATGACGCAACCATTCCTAATAACATTGTATGGACTTGTTTCGTGGATAAATGGCAGAATGTATGGATTGGAACCGATAATGGACTATCTCGTCTCACTACTCATACCTATTATAATTATGTGTCGCTCGACAGAATAACTTTTTCGGGTGAAGGTAACTGTCTTCATGCCATGCTTCAGACCCGAAACGGTGAATGGTGGATGGGTGGAACCAACGGCTTGATTCATTATTCTCAGTCAAAATCTTCTACGGGTGATGCTGTTTATCAGAATGTGGCTTGGTATAAGCAGAATAATCAGGCTTATCCACTAACTCACAACCGTGTGCGTAAAATTTATGAAGATAATGATGGAGATGTTTGGATTTGTACAGACCATGGTATAAATCTTTATGATCAGAGTTCAAGACAGATGCGTAATTTCATTGTCTATGACAGGACAGGAAAGTACTCTACAGCCTGGGCTTATGATATTCTTCAAGATAAGAAGGGTAGATTATGGATGGCATCTTATCAGGGTGGTGTCTTTGTGATGGATAAGGCTTCCTTGCTTGCAGGTAAGACCGTAGCCGACTATCATTTCTCTGATCAAGGTAAGAATGCTCTCTCCGGATTGCATGTTGGACAGATGGTCATGGACGGAAAGGGAAGAATTTGGGTTTCTACTTTTAATCGCCTAGATTGTATCAATCCATATGATATGAAGGTGGTTCATGTAGCTAATTCTGGTGTGGTTAACTATATGATGACCGACAGCCAGGGCAATATATGGGTTGGTGATAATAGCTCGGTGAAATGTTACTATGCTGCTGGTGAAATTCAGGGTTCCAACTTTGGCTCAAAGGAGTGGAAGATAGGGGGCAAGGTAAGTACCATGTGTGATGTAGATGGCAAAATATGGGTAGTGACAGGTAATGAGTGTTGTGTTATCAGCCATGAAGGAGAGAGCATGCGCTTTGTTATCCCTTCTATTACTCCATTTACCATTTATTACAGTAAGTCTACCCATGAAGTAGTGATGGGAGGTAATGATGGCTTTGTTGAGATTCGTTCAGATGCGGTTCTTTCTCCAAAGAAGCTCAACCAATTGATTTTGGCAGGTATTGTTGTGAATGGAAAACCATGGGATGAGCGTAGTGAGAAGCTGGTGCTCAAGAGCGATGAAAACAGTTTTATTTTGCATCTTACTGACCTTCCATTTGCTGATCATCCTTCTGCTGTTTATGCTTACAGGTTGGAGGGTAGTGATCATGATTGGCATTATTTGAAGTCTGGAGATATTGATATTGTCTATAACGGTTTGTCTTATGGAAACTATCATCTCAGCGTTTGTGTTGTAAATGGCGAAGGAAAGATAGGTGCAGAAGTTTATTCGCAGGACATTTCGGTTTTGCCGCCTTGGTATCTTACCATCTGGGCAAAACTGTTTTACATCACGGCTTTGATAGTTCTTATCTCCTGGGTGGTAAGTTACTATTTCTTGCATAAGAAATTAGAAGAGGAGCAAAAACAGAAAGCTGAAATCCTTGATCAGGTGCAGATGCGTATGGACTTCTTTGCCCGTTTGACAGAAGGATTGAAGGCGGCTGTGGCTCATCAGTCATTTGATGAAGTGAATGAATTAATGAGCCGTTTTTTGGATGTGAAACTGCCTTTGGGCAATTCTTCTTCATCAGTTGGAGGGCAAATAGAAAAGCCTTCTCAATCTGTTGCAGACGAAGATGTTAATGGGAAGCAGTCTGAAGCTGTTGTACCTGAATTGAGTGAGGCTGATCGACATTTATTGGATGAAATCAACCGTGCAATAGAGGAACATATGATAGATTCCGATTTTAATGTTACGATGTTACAGGAAGTAATGAGTATGGGTAATAAGCAACTTTATCGTAAGGTGAAGGCTTTAACTGGTAGTACACCGGTAGAATATATTAGAGATTTGCGAATGCGCAAGGCAGCTAAACTCTTAAGTGCCGGAAAGTTTAGTGTATCTGAGGTGATGTATACTGTTGGCTTCTCTAATAGTAGTTATTTCTCGAAATGCTTCTCTAAGGCTTTCGGAATGACACCGACGGAATACATGAAACAGAAGTAAAGATAATATGTTACTGAGCCCACTTTAAACAGATCTTACTTTTTAAAGTGGGCTCAGTTATTTACTTGTTAGAGAATCCGTATCCGTTTACGAATCCACCTGTTGCGATGATGTTCGGTGTGAATGGCCACAGATAGATAGGTGCTGATACGTAGTCGTAATCATAGAAGAGATACTTGTAGTACTCATCATCATTATCTACGAGCGTCTTTCCCCAATCTACCTTTTTATAACCATCCTTTGTCAGTTCTTCAGCTTCTTGGTCAGAAACCGGTGCAAACAAGCCTTTGATGGCAAGGTTGGTCTTTGGTGTCTTGGTGCCATAGTTGAGCCCCAGGTCATCCCAATTGTCTTTCTGACCGCGCCATGAAGGATAAAGCACAGGATCGTTCTCTTTGCCTTCTGGGCACTGGGTTGTCAATCGGTAACCGTATACTGTATTGCCGTTGGCATCTTTCATGCCTGCAGCATCTACGCTCTTGGTATAGATGTAGGCAGAAATGGTATTACCATTCTCGAAGGTGTATGAACCGTTTGTCTTCAAACCGTCAATCATCTTGCGGGTAAGGTCCTTGATAGCCTTTATCTTTTTTGGTAACAGACCCGTACGTATCAAGGTGAAACGGCGGTCGCCTTCGCCGGCAAACTCGAATCCGCGCTCGTCAATGATAGCCTTGAGCAAGGAACCTTCTTTGCTGATAAATCCTTCTACGTTTGCCTCATCAGCTGTGCGGAAGGCGCGGTTGCGAACCTTTGTAAGATAGGTCTTTGCTTCTGCGTTGTCGCCTGTAGCTGCGCAAGCCTCTGCATAGCCAAGATACATTTCTGATAATCGCATGTAAGGAGCATTGATACCGGAACGGCGCTGTGCCTGAGTCCAGACTGTAGCCTGGCGGTTCTCATCAAACTTGTTGCAGCTGATACCACCGGCACTTTGCTTGGAACCCGGTGTGAATGGAATCAGAGCCTCGATGCCCTTTCCTGTACTTCCTGTTACGGTGCATGCTACGTCTCGGCGTAGGTCCTTAGGATCGAAATCTCCATAATAGAAGGCTGGGTTGATACGTCCCTGTCCGTAGTTCTTGCAAGGGTATGCTACCTTGGAACCACCATTTGAAGGGCGCCCCAAAGAGTAAGGACGTGGGTCGTTGCCTGACGATCCTTGGGTGAAAGGCTCCTCGTAGATGCTTTCATCGGCATAGGTGGCATCTGCATCGTGCAATTGCTGGAAGAAGTACTGGTATGGATTGTTGTAGACACGTCCATTCTTGTCTTCTGAGCGCGGGTCTGTTTCGTGGAATACGGCAGTACCTGCGTTGTCGATGGCCTTCTTGAAGTACTCCTTAGCTGTAGCATAAAGATTCTTCCAGTCTGAACGGCGGCCATAAGTGGCGTTCTGGTTATCAGTGCCGAGGGCTTCGAAGGTGAGTGGATTGCCTTTGCCATCTACTCGCTTGATGTCGTTTCGGCGGGTCTGGTAACCACCAGCTTCCAATGCCATGCGGCCAATGAGACCATCTACATAGGTGCGTGAGTAATAGTTCTTCGCATTGTTGGCATAGGTTGGACAGGTGCCTAGAACATACATGTGAGGTTCCACTTTCTTGAGCTGTTCAATGCAGACGTCATAGATGGAATCGCGGCTGACCAATCCACCTGCTGCCACGCCGAATGTAGACTGGAACTGTACATCCCCAAAATATTTGATGAGTTCTCTGTAGCAGGTAGCACGGATAGCTACGGCTTCACCATAAAGCTGGCTCAACTCAGTAGGCTCCGACTGGCTCATCATATCTTCGAAGTTGTCTTTCTGTTCAAAGGCTGTAGTGATGGCATTACATTTACCAATCACGCTGAAAAGGTAGCCGTATGAACCATCTGTTCCTTCTTTCATATACGAGGTGAGTCCGTAAGCACCAGTCTCGGTTCCGTTGCGATAGAATGCTTCTGCCGGATGGCGGCCAGGCTGTTTGGCATATCCTTCCGGATGGCGCATGATGTCTGAACCGGCAATATCGGCTGCATAGTAGAGTCCGTCGCCGAAGATGTGTGAACTGTAGGCACCATGCATGGCAGCTTTGGCTCCTTCCAGTGCTGCCTTGGCTGTGGCTGTGCTGGAGAAGACGAAATCTGCATCTACGGTAGAAGGTGATTTCGTTTCCAAATAGTCGCTGCATGAGGTAGCACCCAGTATTCCTGCAGCGTATAGAGCGATATATAAAAATCTATTTTTCATATCTGTTTCCTTATTTGTATATTAGAATGATAAGTTTATACCGAATGTCCAAGAGCGTGTCTTTGGATATGCCTGGTAATCGTAATTAGGGGTAGGGAATCCGTTGCCACCAGCATCGAAGTTGGTGTTGACATCTGGATCGATACCGCTATAACCGGTGATGCAGAACAGGTTGGTTGCTGTTGCATACACACGGAGATTACTGATTCCGAGAGGTTTCATCCATCTCTTTGGGAAGGTGTATCCTACGGAGAGATTCTGCAGACGCAGGTAAGAGGCATCTTCTATGAAGTCGGATGTAACCAGACCTACTTCAGCAAATGGCAGAGCATACTTGGCGCCGGCATTGAGAGTCTTCAGCTCGGTTGGGTCTGTCACGGCGTAAAGATCGCCCTTGCTGTCTACATTGTACATCTTCCAGCAGTCGCTTACGATATTAAGCTTGGCTGCACCATACCAGGTGTCCTTACCACCCATCATATCATGAAGGGCATTGGCATTATATACCTTGCCGCCTATCTGATAAGTGAAGTTGGCGGTGAAGTCCAGGTTCTTGTAATGACCGGAGAGGTTGAAACCGCCGGTATGCTGAGGCTTGGTCTTGCCGATGATGGTTACGTCACTGGCGGTAATCTTTCCATCATTATCGGTATCTGCAAACTTAGCCATTCCAGGGAATGCCTTCTGCCCGTCTGGACGCTTATAGTTCTCGGCACCGGCAAAGTTACCGATGTTGTCTACATTGTCAGGAATGCCAGGTTTCAGGGTCCATATACCATCTGCACCGACATTGAAGTCGTCTACGGTGTAGAAACCCTGTGACTTGTAGCCCTGAATCAAACCTACAGGATTACCCTTGCGGATTACGTAGTCGTAGTATGGAAGACGGGTAGTTGAGCCCCAGTTGGTATGTGTATCTGCCAATACGCCATCGAAGAGATCATCGATGTTGTTATGGTTGAAGTTGTAGGTCATACCGAAGCTCAGGTTAAAGTCCTTGTTTCGGACAATCTCGTAGTTGAGTGCCAGCTCCACACCCTTGTTGGAAGTCTTACCTACGTTCTGGAACTGATAGGTGTAACCGGTAGAGGTGTCGATAGGCACCATCATCAGGATGTTCTTGGTGGTGTTCCAATAGAAGTCCAGGGTACCGCGAAGCTTTCCGTTCCAGAAACCGAAGTCAATACCGGCATTACGGGAAATAGTGGTCTCCCATTTCAGATCCGGATTGCCCATCATGCTTCCTGGTACGTATGTGTCAACGATTTCTCCATTTACGGTAGTAGAACTCTTCTGCCATGTATCCTTCCAGAGTGAAGAGTTGATGTTGTCGTTGCCTGCCGTACCGAATGAGAGACGGAGCTTCAGGTTGCTCAGCCACTTTTCTGTGCCCTTCATCCAAGGCTCGTCTGAAATGCGCCATGCGGCTGCTGCTGCCGGGAAGTATCCCCAGTGGTGATTTGGAGCGAACTTGGAACTGCCGTCGGCGCGGAAGGTTGCGGTGAACAGATAACGGCTCAGATAAGAATAGTTGGCACGGCCGAACCATGACAATGAGTGCTCTGGTATGGCGATGTTGTTAACGTATGTATCCTTATCAATTTTCAGGTCTGGGTCCTTGTTGGTCATGTCGAGCATACCGAATGCGGTGTTCATATCCCATTCTTCCGGATAGCCATAACCATCGAAGGTGGTAGAACTGCTCTTGCTTGCCAAAACCTCATTACCGGCGAGCAGGTCGAGTTTGTGGTCCTTGCCTAAACCTTGCACATTGTAGTTGATGGTAGAAGTCCACTTTACATGATAACCGTCCGACTTCTTCAGCTTGGCATGGCTATAGCCTTCTTCGAAACCTCCATCCCATGTCTTCTGCTCACTCCAGTTGCGACCCAGGGTCAGCTCAGTCTTTCCTGTCAGTCCCTTGATTGGTGTCCAGATTAATGAGTTGTTGGCACGCATTCTGTTGCGGGTATGGATGCTGGTATAGTTATCGTAAATAGATACAGGGTTGAAAGCCTGGGATACGTGTGAATCTCCCATACCGAGCAAGCTGCCGTCATCTTCTCCGAGTGGAGTGTCGATTGGGCGGAAGTTGTATGAACAGGTAGCATATTCAAACTTGGCTCCCTTAAACTGCATCTCGCTGTAGCGTGCATCCAGGTTCCATTTCAGTTTCTTGTTGATGTCCTGTGTCAGTTTCACGTTACCGTTCCAGCGTCGGAAACCGGTGTTGTTCAATGAACCCTTGTCGTTGATATAGTTCAGGGTTGCATAATATTTGGTACGCTCTGTACCGCCGCTTATGCTTAAGTCGTGGTTCCAGGAGTGTGAACTGCCCAGAAGGTCGTCCTGATAGTTGTGGGTTCCCATCGATTTGTATTCCTCTAGATGGTTGCCGTTCTCGCTGCCTACGCCAAAGTATTTGGCAATATCCTGCCCGTCTTTTGCATTATAGGCTGTAGCGTAGCTCCAGTTGCGCAGTACGTAGTCGTAGGCGCTCTCCTGTTTGTAGGTTTCCGGCTTTTCCTTTACTCTGAAATACATGTTGTATTTTACGTTTACCTTTCCCTCTTTGGCATTCTTGGTGGTAATCAGGATAACACCGTTGGCACCGCGGGCACCGTAGATGGCTGTAGAGGCTGCATCCTTGAGCACGTCGATGCTTTCGATATTGTCGGCTGGGATATCATCAATGCTTGATACCTGTACTCCGTCTACGATGAAGAGCGGATCGTTGCTCTGGGTGATAGAACCGCCACCACGCACACGGATACTCATGCTGGCTCCCGGACGACCGTCCTGAGAAGTAACGGTTACGCCAGGAAGCTGGCCTTGCAGCGCCTCGGCAATATTGGATACTGGGTTCTGTGCCAGCTTGTCGCCTGTTACTGATGCTACGGCACCTGTCAGGTCGCGGCGTTTCATCGTACCATAACCGATGACTACGACTTCATCGAGCGATTTGTCTGATGATTCCAGAACGATGTTCAGGGTTGGATTGTTGCTTACTGTGACAATCTTGGTCTTGCATCCTACATAGGAAATCGTAAGCTTTTCACCTACCTTTAGATTGCTAAGGCTGAAGTTTCCATCAATGTCGGTTACTGTACCACCACCTTTTGCTGTTTGGATGGTAACGCCAATCAATGGTTCTCCAGTTGCATCTTTTACTGTACCTGTGATGGTCTTCTGTGCGAAAGCACCGACACAGCACAAGCTTAATGATAAGGCTAATGCGCCTTTCTTGATTTGTAGATCCATAAAAGATTTTTTTGTTTAGTTATACTTAGTATTCTACTTGATATTTCAATACATGCCAGAGGCTTCTGAGTCTTGCCTCCGGATCCCATTTGCCCATGAAGGTCCATTTGGCTGTAACGGCATGGAATGCCGGTGAACCGGGTGCAGTGCTCAGGTTGTCGCTGAGCCAGCCGCTGTTGCCACCCTCACGCTCACAGCCGTAATAGTATACTCGCTGTCCCCATGGACATGGGTCGAGCACCTTGTCGGTGTAGGCGTAGCTGATGTTGCTGTCCAGAATGTTCTTCGACATCTTGCAGTTGATGAGGTAGAACTGGTGGTCGTGATGATATCTGCCCAACTTGGTAGGCGATAATGCATCAAACGATGAGTTCGTAATCACAAACTTGTTGTTGATGTCTCCTCTGCCGTCGTGCCAGATGATGGCACGGCTGTCGCCCAGGAACTTGCAGCGGGTAGCGTAGCAGGTGCCTCGAGGACAGATGAAGTCTACTCCCGGACAGCGCAGAAAGAGGTCAGCATGATAGTACATTCCATCCTCCTTGCACCAGAGCGACAAGGCGTCATTGCCATCTGCATAGATATTGCTGTTGGTGATGATGGTGCGTGTGCCTCTGCCGAAGATTGCCATCTGATGGGTAGTGGTCTTCTCTACGGTAGAGCCGTAGTTGTTGTATACGGTGATTCCGCTGATAACGCAGTCGTTGGCGTCTTCAGTCAGCACGATGACTCCCTGGTGAACATCCTTGCCTTTGTATTGCTTGATGGTTTGCGACTGGGCAGTCTCGGCATATTCTATGATGACGCTGTCTCTGTTTTCGCCTACCAGTACGATGTTTGGCTTGTCGATGATTACTTTTTCGTGATATTTGCCGTTGCGTACATATATAATATAAGGTGTAACGCTGTTGGCTGGAGCCTTCTCTATGGCAGCCTGTATCGTTTCACCGGCTTTTACGATGGCGTTGAAGTCTGACAGGCTTGGCTTGCTGAAGTGGGTGAGGTCCAGCCGTCCGGTTTCGTTCTTGCCTTTTGTGTTGAGGCTGATATTGAGCAGATGGGCTTTGTCATATTTCTCAGCCCATTTCTGATAGAGCGGGTAGAGTATGGCTGGTGAGTCCTGATACCAGCCGTATCCGTTTCGGCGTTCGGTTCCTATCTCCTGCATACTCTTGCGTGGAATACCATCGCGGTCGCAGACGAATGGTTCGCAGTTCTTCAGGTCGTAGAATCTTGCCCACAGGGGTGTGCCTGCAGGGTCTTTTACCAATGTGGTGTTGCGGTAAGGTGAGCCGTATTCGCCCGTTCTTACTACCTTGAGTCCGGTCAGTTTATAGTCATCAAACCATTGCATGGCTCCTCTTACGGCTTCCTTTATCTCTTCTGAAGGGTTAGGAATTTCGAGCAGGAGTTTAACGATACTGGCACTTTCTGATGAACAGAATGAAGCCAGTTCGAAGGCGCGGGCTGGAGCAGGAGCAAAGGTTTCACGGTCGTGCTGCTGGCACCATACGGTAGGTTTGCCGTTCACTCTTATCTGGCAGCGCAGGATGCAGTCTACTCCCTTGTCAAAAGCCTTTCTGGCTTTCTCTCTGAGGTTCTTGTCTGTAAGTCCTTTGTTAAATGGTGCTTTCTGCTGGTATACATCGCGTAGCAGTTTCATCGTATTTACCATAGCATCATCATTGAAAGTGATGTGGATTTGATAATCGCGCATCTTAGGCCAGAACTGTGGCCATCCTCCGTTGGCATATTGTCCGCTCAGGAGATATTCCACGCCTTTGCAGAAGGCTTCCTTGTATTTCGGGGTCTTGGTAGCCTGGTAGAGTCGTGCCAGATAGAGCATCTGCATGTTGGTGGCATCATTGTCGGTGGTGGAGTCGTCCTGTCGGGTCTTCTCGCTCAAGACTTTCTCCATCTCTTCATCGCTCATCGGTTTCACCATGTCGATGTTCTTTGGCCATCCACCGGTTATTCTCTGGTAGGCAAGAATCTGGTCGCCCACCTGCTTGGCCTGGGCTGTTTTGAAAAAGGCCATATTGGTTTCACGGAGCACATTCTTGTACCCCTTCTGCGCCTTGGCACTGAAGCATGTAGCTAGAGCCAGGACAACGGTCAAGTAGATAAATTTCATATCTGTTGTTTTATTTGTTTGCTTTATTAGATGCAGCAAAGATAAACAAAATATGTCAAACAACAGAAATATTTAACACCAAAATAGCTTTTTCAGCTATTTTATATAGGAATAATAGCATTTTTTCGTGTTGGAAAGCGCTATTCGTTGTTTTTTTTGTACCTTTGCCTTCGGCTTGTCATCGGCTTTCTAGTTCAATGTTTCAAGTTCAAAGATTCAAGTTCAATGTTCCAAGTTCAAAATATATGATATTGACAATTACAGGTTCCGACAGCACCGGTGGCTCTGGTGTGCAGGCGGATATCAAGACAATATTCGAATTGGGAGGTTATGCAGTTTCGGCGATAACCAGCATCACCGTACAGAATACCCTGGGTATCCAGGAGTTCTTCGATATTCCCGCCGAGATTGTTTCCGGACAGATAGAGGCAATCATGAACGATATGCAGCCCAACATCGTGAAGGTGGGAATGATACGCAAGGTTGAGACGCTGAATGTGCTCATCGATGCCTTGACCAAGTATCGTCCCGACCATATCATCTATGCCCCTTCCATCTGGTCGAGCCAGGGGGATGCGCTGATGACCGAGGATGTGGTGAGCCAGATCAAATACCGTCTGCTGCCGCTCTGTTCGGTAGTCGTGGCGAGAAAGAAGGAGAGCGATATCATTCTTCAGAACTCCCGACTCCTGGAACTTGCCGAGAAGCAGGGGCTCCGGATCTATCGCCTTGATAATGCCAATTCGCATGGTCTTATCAACCGCTTCTCTTCTGCCCTTGCCATCTATCTGAACCAGGGTAAGAAGATGGAGGAGGCGTTGGCGATGGCGCAGGATTTCATCAATATAGAACTGGCTAGGGAGAGCAATCTGCAGGGCAGGAGTTCTGAGCTTTACAATCAGTTTATCTCGCAGGTGAATAACTTCTGCCGCACCTATAGTGATGTGCATTTCTATGCCGACCAGCTGAATGTGAGTGGCCGCTATCTTGCGCAGGTTACCCGCCGCATCTCCGGCAAGACGCCGAAGGCAATCATCGATGAATACATCGTGAAGGAGATAGAGCGCGAGCTTTCTACCACCACGCATACGGTGCAGGAGATAGCCAATACCTTCGGCTTCTCATCCCAGGCGCATCTCACCAAGTTCTTCAAGAAGATGAGAGGGGTAACGCCTTCTGCTTTCAGGCTGCGGGTGGATAGAAAGCTACTTTCAAAAACACCCTTCACCCTTCACTGATACGGTATAAATATCTAATACACAGGTAATTATGCGGGTGAAGGGTGTCGCTGACCCTTCACCACCCTTCACCACCCTTCACCCAACGATGGGTATCCTCTCTGCGACTCGACGGGAAGTCGCTGTTACCTCTGTCTTCGAGTTCCCGATGGGGAGTTTATAGACAACAGTTCGGTCATCTATTATGACCAGCTCTATGCATAAATGATGTATGAGCTTCGTGATAAGCAGACCCCTTATTGGTTCACCAATGATGAGGTGTCTTGCATCCAGGAATCTCTTGGAGCTGTTTTTCTCGAAAAGGTGAAGGGTGGGTGAAGGGTGGTGAAGGGTTGAGCCAACCCTTCACCTCTCACAACCCCAGTGTTTATCGGGGTTTCCGGCGAAAAGGTGAAGGGTGAAGGGTAAAATTGAGAGTAAGGTTTTTCCCGGGCAAAACACGCTTCCTGCAGTCGGAAAGCATATTCCGAATGGCGATGGTAGACCTCCCGAAAATTTTCTCCCGACGCATCACTTTATGCCCGGCAATGGCAAAAAGTTGCCCCAGTAGAGGGCAATATTGTGCCATAGTTACGCAATAAATGGAATGAGGCTCTTTTCAACTCGTCAGGACTATCATGACGACTTCCGGGAGGCTTTCCGGCACCTTGTAAGTACCCCTATTCCCTCTGATGGGATTGAGCCGTCATTAAACTAGTTATCCATCCACATTTTGAATCCTTCGCCACGAAGGGTTTCCAGGTGGATGGAGGCATCCTTGGCGAAATATCGGCGCAAGTTATACATCACATTATTCAGACTTTCTTCGCTACACTTTACACCTCTCCAAACTGTATCCTTGAGGTCTTGGCGTGGCACGATTTCGCCCTTATTGATCCATAATAGCTTGAGTGTGGCAAACTCGGTATTGCCCAGTGTCTTCTCGCTGCAGCCACGGAAACTGAGCACATGAGTCTCTGTATCTACGGTGTAGGCACCCATGTTTATCATACGGGAATTGCTGAAGTCTTTGCGCTTGGCATAGCGGTTTACCCATCCCAGGAACTCACGGCTGGCGAAAGGCTTCTCGATGTAAATCATAGCACCATTATTGGCAGCCTCGGTTTTGAGTTCTGGATCATGTAACGAAGATACACACATGATAGGGATGTCTTCTGCGGCAAGACGGATGTCGTTGATTCTTTCCAGACTGTTCTCTTCTCCTATCATCACATCGAGGATGATGAGGTTGGGAGACAGCTTCATGATAAGGCTTTCAACTCCAAACAGCGTGTTTTGAAAATAGACCTCATAGCCTGCTTTTTTAAGTAGCAAGACTGCTGTGTTGCCGAAATCCAGGTCATCATCGACCAATAGTACTTTTATCTTTTCCATATTTCTTATTTTATATTGTTTTATCTTGTTTCTTGTTCCTTGCCCATTACGATTTGTTGCTTTTAGTTGAGCGGCAATGTAAATGTAAAGGTGCTGCCCTTGCCGAGTTCGCTCACCACCTTGATGGTTCCGCCATGTGCCTTGACGGCATATTTTACCATGGCAAGACCTATGCCATATCCGCTCTTATGGTGTGTGGCTGGTATGCGATAGAACTGCTCGAAAATCTTCTTCTGATATTTCTTGTCGATGCCTACGCCATGGTCAGACACGCTGATGATGATGAAATGTTCATCCTGTTTGATGTTGACTTCAACGTTTGCCTCCTTGTCTGAGTATTTAACGGCATTCTCCATCAGATTGTGCATCACATTTTCTATCAGGTACTTATCTGCATACACCAGTGCATTCTCTTCACGATGGTCGTGGATTCCGATGGCATGTGGCTTGCTGGCATAGTTGATGTCTATTTGTTCTTGTGCTTGTTGTGTCAGTTCGATGATGTCAACTTGCTCTTTGTTGATAACCAACTTGCTTTCACTAGCCTTAGAGGTAATCAGTATCGTCTTGATGGTATTGGCAAGATTCTTGATTTGTCTTTCAGAAGAAGCAATCATCTCCTGCAAGTCAGCATCCTTGATACAGTCTTTGATGAATCCCAACTTTAGCAAGATGCTTGCCAATGGAGCTTTCAAGTCGTGTACAGTTCCATGAAGGCTTACCTCACGATTCCTCAGAAGGTCTTCCTTGTATCTGATGGCAGTCATCTGGTATCCTACGCAAAATACGATGATGAGGGCTAGCAGTATGGTAGAGATTAGAGTCTCTATAGAATTTATGATGAAAGAAGATGGAGTTATATCTACCTTTGCCTGTACGAAACGGATAGGTTTGAGCCCGATGCCGATAGGCTTGCTAGCCTGCCAAGTCTCAATGTCCTTTGTTTGTCCATAACTCTTGATGACCTTTTTGTTCTCATCTAATATCAATAAGGTATAAGAGAAATCCTCATCAAGATTCTTCTTGAATATTTGAGAGAGTTTCTTGAGATTAATAGGATTGCCCTTGGTAGTAAGTATGTCTTTTGTCAATAATCCCATAGCTTCTGCTTCTGTTTCTGCAATGCCTTTGTCTCTTAGGTCTTGGATGTTTATTTCGTCAAAATCAATAATATCTTCTTTCTTGGGCTTTGCCTTGAGAAAGTCTTCTTCCGTCATTTCTTTATAGTAAACTCGCTGTTTCCCATCATTATGTGAGTGCTTGTTCTTATGTGCTCGAATTGCATATTCCTCATCGATGGCAACTTTAAAAATCGAGTTTATTTTTTCTATTTTATAGTGCAGATAGTCTTTGTATTGCAGGGAAATGTTATATCCTTGCAACAATGTGATGACTATGATTGCCAAAATCGTTATACTATAATACCTTTTCATACCTATGCGTTTTGTTGTCTGATACTATAAACTGCAAAAGTACTAATTTATTTTTAAACTCACGCACTTTTCTACATCATTTTTACATAATAATCTAGGGAGCAAATATTATGTGAGAAATGATGTAAAAGGTTTGGCGGTTTGAGTAATTTGCCGTAATTTTGCACCGAGATAATTTTAATGAATATAAAGAGTAAATAGTATGAATGTATTGATAAAAACAATAGTTGGCATGGCATTTTTTATATTTGTCATGCAGAATGTATCTGCACAAACAGGTGCTGATAGTCTCTCGATATATAAGAGTATTAACTTAAATGAAGTGTCGGTAAAAGGTAATCGTCCTATAATAAAGGATGAAGGGAGCCTACGAACAGTACAGGTAAAGGGAACTATGCTTGCTGAGATGGGTAGCTTGAATGATGTATTGCGTGCTACCCCTGGGCTAATCATGAAAGGTGAAAAACAATTTGAGGTAATTGGAAAAGGTACTCCTAAATATTATATAGATGGTAAGGAGGTAACCAAACAGGATGTGTTGTCTACAATAAGGTCTAATAATATCGCAAAGATAGAAATCGAGAGCGAGCCTTCTGCGAAATATCCTGTTGGGACTGAAGCCGTGATTAATGTCGTTACTATTAAACCGATAAAAGACATGATTTCCTTAAACCTAGGGGAGTCAATGAGTTTTAAGCGTAAATATTCCAATAATCCATCACTTAGCTTCTTGATGAAAAAAGGATTTTGGACAACTAGTATCGACTATGACTATTCTATAAGTAGAAATCTTAATAAGGAAACTTATTTTAAGGAAATATATCATCCAGAAACAACTTTCCGAACAGATGAGGCAAACCATTTGCTTATGAAAGATGATACCCATTCGTTTACTTGGGGTAATGATTTCCATTTGACGGACAAACATAGAATAAGTTTTGAATATTATTTTGAACATGAGAAAGAAAAGGATACCAACGACGAGATGATGTCGTTTAAAAATGGAACGGAACTAACTTATAGGGACATCTATAGGGTGGAAAAGGAACAAAGAAACTTACATAACTTTTCTCTTGCCTATAGTGGTGAACTTGGAGATAATTCTTCATTGGATGTGTCTGCTGATTACTCAAAACTTCATGGTAACAAATATACATCTAGTTATGAACAGAATCGAAAGGATATGAGTTCTACAGATGTTTTGACTTCCAGAAAGAGCAAGTATGACATTTGGACTCTTAATGCGTCTTATAGCACGACATTGTTTGATGTTTTGGATACAGAATTAGGTGCAAGGTACTATAAAACTCATCAAGTAACAGACTATCATACTAATAATCCATCTGCTGTTGAGGAAAATGCGCAAAATCAGCAAGAGTTGTCGGACGAGGTTACTGCTGCATATATTTCACTCACAAGAAAATGGAAGAAAGTCTCTTTAACATTGGGAGGACGTTATGAATATGCCAATACGAATATAACAGCCAATGCTGTTGGGAATAAATATTCTGACGGAAACTATTCTTCTGTATTCTTGCCTTCTGCCAGATTGTTGTATAAACCAATAAAAGGTCTTACAATTCAAGGTGTTTATCGTAGAAGTGTTGAAAGGCAAGGATATATGGGCTTAAATCCTTATCAAGTCTATGAAGACTCCTTGAGTTATAGTATGGGAAACCGAGATTTGCGTCCTGGAGTTACCGATCGATATGCTCTTTACTTCTATTGGAAGTATTTCAGATTATATGGAGGGTATTCTCATACGAAGGATGAAATCGTCGAAGTGGATTATTGTCAAAACTTAGAAACAAACCAAATAGCAAGTATGCCAGTTAATTTCAAACGTACAGAAAGTTATTTTGTAGGGATTGGGTATTCTCAGACAATGGGTAAATTGCGCCTGAGTGCAACTGGATTTGTAAGATTCCCTAAATGTTCATATCTCTATCAAGGAAATATAGAGGAAGCAAATAAGCCTCTGACGGAGTTGGCTCTGAACATATATTATACAATAAATCCTACATTCAAGGCTGTCTCTGTTTTTACTTATCAAAGTGCGCATGATCAATTGAACTATTATCAGAAAATGGCTAATTATTGGTGTGTCGGTTTACAAAAAAGTTTGTGGAATGACAGGCTGGTCTTGAACTTGAATGTTACAGACATATTACACAAGGCTCATTATAATAACATTACGAGATATTATATAAATGCTAAGACAGGAACATTTGGAACAAATGATATGAGAGGTATCTCTTTGTCTGCTTCTTTCAAGTTGTTTAATAAAGAAATTAGCGTGGAGGCATCTAGAAATAGTGATGATGTGCTAAATAGAACTCGCTAAGCATGGGGCATATTATCACTTGGTGAAGAATCTGTTGGAATTGGGAAGCTAAATTTCTTTTGATATGGAACAGAAGAAATAATTCGCAATCAAAGGGTCTGTATGCCACTTCTCATCGTAGCATATAGACCTTTCTCCTGCACTATCGTCACTTAATGGGGAGGTTTTCCGGCACATTAATAATTCATTCCGAAATACCAGAGAGGGATGATGATTCCATGTCCCGTCTCGATATCGTCTTTTACGATACGTCCGTTTTTTACATCCTCTATCTGCTTTTTACCTTTCTTCTTTCCGCCAATCTCAAAAGTATAATCACCAATGGTAAAGTCGGAAACTCTAGAGGAAGTAACATCCTGTTTTTCTCTCATCTGATTGTAGAAGAAAGTTTCCCTTATGTTTCCAATATTGGGATTAGGGGTGAGTACAGACATCAGGCTTGGGTTATCGACATAAACTTTTTCTACCTTTCCAAGATTGCGCATCCCCGAAGTATCATCTCTGAGCAGACCTATCATTCCGGCACGTTCCAGATAGACGAGATAATCGGGCACGTTGTTCTTGCTTACCCCGATTTCCGTGGCAAGGTTCTCTACGCTTGGCTTGTAGGGAGCCAACCCCGAAAGAATAACGAGCATACGCTTTAGCTTGCGTGCTGTTGAAGCTTTCATATCAGCATATTGCGGAATGTCAACTTCTATCGTCTGGTCTATCACCTGCAGCATTCTCTGCGTAAAATCTCCCTCTATGGCAAATGGGTAATAGCCATGGTCGAGGTACGCTCTGAAAACAGGCAATGGATGTTCTACCCCCGGAATCTCTACCTGGTGATTGAGTATTTCGTCAAGACTGAAGACTCTGGTCTTGATTCCTTCAAACAGTTGCAGGTATTCCCTGAACGACAAGCCTTGCATCATATACATCAGTGCCCGACGGCTCAGATCAGCTTCTCCCTTCTTGATGTCCAATACCGATGAACCGGTAAAGATAAGGTTCAGGGATGGGTGCATGTCGTAAATCTGCTTCAGTTCTCTGCTCCAACCGGCATACTTGTGAATTTCATCTATATAAAGATGTGTACCACCCTCCTTGATAAACTCGTCAGCGAAGTCAATCAAGGAATGATTTGAAAAATAGATGTTGTCGGCAGATACATACAGGTGATGACCTTCCTTAGATAGCTTGATGCGCTGAAGTATCATGGTGGATTTTCCAACGCCTCTCGGTCCCACGATACCTATTAACCGTCCATTCCAGTTGATTTCATCATATTTATATCTGATGAAATCAAGCGGAGTACGTTTCAGCAACTCCGCCATGTATTCATATAGTTTATTGTCTATCATATCTTGCTCTTTTAGATGAATATCATTAAAAACTGCAGCAAAGATACAAATAATCCCTCAATGAGGGATAAATTGTTTCAAAAATCTCCCTCATTGAGGGATAAATTTAATTATTTTTATCCCTCATTGAGGGATTTTTGAACGTTTTATAGCATAAGGGCTATTATTTACATTCATCAACATAGAAACGACAAACAAAAACGGCGTAGTTGTGTGATAATCATACAATAGAGTGTATGAATTTCATACAATCCACCTTTCGGGCTGCCGGAATTCTTGGCAGAAAGCAGGAGAATCCGTAACTTTGCAGCAGTTTTAAATAAATGACTGAACTTTCGCTTGTGGGGAAGTTAAGGGAAGTTAGGGAAGTTAAGGGACAAATGTCCTACGTTATACGACAAAAGACTATTGTCTCTTAACTTCCCGAACGAGCGAAGGGAGTGATAACTTCTTTAACTTCAATCAATTCCCTCACTTACGAAACTTGAATAATTAATATGAAAGTAAATAGTATGAAAGAATTGTTGTTATTGACTTTGTTGGCATCTTCGGCTACAGTTTCTGCTCAAGAGGTAGATTCTGTGAAAACTCAGCATATCAAAGAGGTAGTGGTCACTGCTAAGAATCACGTTGCAATCAAAGATGGTGTTTCATACACTCCAACTCCTGAAGAACGCAAGTCTTCATCTAATTATTCTGCATTGCTGGCTCGTATGATGGTGGCAGGATTGCATGTAGATGAATTTACAAATAAAGTTGAGACAAATTGGGGCAAGGAAGTTCATTTCTTTATCAATGGTTTTGAGGCTAGCGATTGGGAGGTGAAAACTCTTCGACCAAAAGAGGTGGCCCGTGTGGAATTCTTACAATCACCATCTGAGGCAAAATATAAAAACTATCAGGCTGTAGTCAACTTTGTATTGCGTGAATACAAATATGGAGGTTATGTAATGGCCGAGGCTAACCAAAGCTTTGGTAACTATGATAGTGGTGATTATGATGTAGCAGGAAAGCTGAAAAAGGGACATATGACTTATCAGGCAATTGTGGGAGCGTATTATAAAAATGCTCATGAAATAAGAGGTAACAGAAATATCACTTATACTTATAATGATGCTTCTACGCTTAATAAAAAGGTTGACTATGAGCAAGTTGAAAAACAGCGAATTTATTCTACAGGTATCAGTGCCAGATATGATTCCAATAATCTGATTTGGTTGGTTCAAGCTGGTGTGAAATATAACAAAACTCCTGATATTTATACCCGACAGGACATTAGATACAATGAGTCTGAAGAGACTTTTTCTGTTTCTGATGCTACCTCTCAATCTCTTACACCCTATGTGAGCTCACAATTCTATCTGGAGGGACTGCCTCATCGTGCTTATGTATATGGTGGACTTTCTTTCTCTTATAACCATAACAAGGGTAGCGAGGATTATCAATTAATGGAATCGGAAGGTCAAAGCATCATCAATGGAACAAGGGAAAATGCTTATTTGCCAAGCTTATGGCTAGGTTATGGATTGCCTGTTTATAAACAAAATTTTTTGGTGTTTACTGCTCAACTTAACTCTGAGATTTATCGCACGAACTATTATGGAACCGCCGATACTTATCAGAAATTAGTGAACTCTTACTATTCCTTTGACTTAAATTATAATCATAAGTTCTCTAAAAAGTGGAGTGGCAGTTTGAAAATGTCCATACCTGTACAGAGTTATAAGGTTCAAGATGAACCAACGATGACAAAGGCTTATATTAATGGAGGCATGACGCTTAGTGGACGGTTTGATGAGAAGCATTCCGTTTATGTACAGGCTAACATCACTCAAAGTTCTATTAATCCTACTTACTACAATACAGTAGTGCGCCAGGACGATGAGGTGACAGGCAGCAAGGGTAATGCTGATTTGAAAACTGTACGCCAGGCCTATGCCCTTTTGTCATATACATGGATGCCTTCTAATTTGTTCTCTCTTAATTCATCCTTTAGTTGGGATAATATCATCAATGATATTGTACCTTATTGGCATGAAATAAATGGACTGATGGTAAAGGAGATGATTAATAGTGGCTCGTTCAATCCAATATATATCAATGTGACTCCATCTTTGAACCTTGCGCATGGTAAGATTCGTTTGAGTTCTAAAATTTCGTATGTGCATGAATGGCATTCCGGTCTGTTTCATATAAACAACGGTTATTGGGGACTATATCCTACCTTGTATTGCAGACTAGGAAAATTCTGGGCTGTAAATCTCAATTACGCTTATAGTTCTGGAGAAGGATATATGCGTGGAAGTTCCAACCTTACTCGCTTCTCAGATAATTTGAAGTTAGGATTACAATATACCAAGGGAAATTTATTTGTTAAATTACAGGTTAATTCCCTCATACTTAAAAATGGTAATACGAAGAGTTGGCTTATCTCTGATTATATTGATAGTTATTCTTATCAAAGCCGTCCATGGGATAGACGCTATGTGTCATTATCTGCAAGTTATACTTTAGATTATGGCAAGAAGATTAATCATGGGAGCAATTTGAGATTTAACGGAACGACAAAAACGTCAGTATTGTAATTGTTTATGCGTAATTTAAAGGAAAACTTCCTGTCGGTTTATCTTAGCAGCACCATCTGTGCTGTGCTTTGCATATTTCGGAATATGGCTTATACTTTTGCGAATCATCCTTTATACAAAATGACTCAATGTTTGCAGAATTTGGAACATTTTTCTGCTGTTTCGACGAAAAGTGTTTCCTTTGCAGCCGTAAATAGATAAAATTAAAAGAATTATGGCAGAAAATAGACAAGAATTGAACCGCAACTTGGCTCAGATGCTCAAGGGTGGTGTGATTATGGACGTAACAACTCCAGAACAGGCAAAAATCGCAGAGGCAGCAGGTGCATGCGCAGTAATGGCGCTGGAACGTATTCCAGCTGACATCCGTGCAGCAGGTGGTGTTTCACGTATGAGCGACCCTAAGATGATCAAGGGTATTCAGGAGGCTGTTTCTATCCCTGTAATGGCTAAGTGCCGTATCGGTCACTTCGCTGAGGCTCAGATTCTTCAGGCTATCGAAATCGACTATATCGACGAGAGCGAGGTGCTCTC
>OIXL01000252.1_pt1 | contig 29968 bp, 28 predicted proteins | sample 1587761 | NCBI WGS metagenome assembly OIXL01 (sample SAMN03283246) | human gut metagenome | biome: human-associated habitat; material: feces | host: Homo sapiens | place: Peru | collected 2012 | reverse complement strand
ACAAGGATCGGAGATGCCTATGCCTATGTTTCAAAGAAGTTTGGGCGTCAGGCGGCAGATGAGATATTTATCGATAATCCGCAGGAAATCCTGGATAATGCGAAGCACTGTTTATCACTTTAAGTTGTTAAACTAGAAAGAAAACACACTTGACAAACAAAAAGTCAATTTGTATACTTTTAGAAGTATATGAAACAGCTTTGAAGGGAAGAAGTAACATAAGGAACACACACAGAGAGTTGCCGGACGGTGAGAGGCGCGTGCAGAACTTTTGTGAATACATCCCGGAGCTTCGCACCGAATTTTTTCAGTAGGCTGCGACGGATCGGCACTCGTTATCGTGCTCAATGAGGTGGGAATTTTTTCCTGCGAATTTAGGTGGTATCACGGGACCCGGTTCTCGTCCTAAGAAGGACAGGAACCGGGCTTTTTTAATAACAGGAGGAACATATTATGACAGTATGGGAAGAACTTAAGGCGAGAGGCCTGATTGCCCAGGTAACAGATGAGGAAGAGATTAAGGAATTGATCAACAACGGAAAGGCAACTTTCTACATCGGTTTTGACCCGACTGCTGACAGTCTTCATGTCGGCCATTTTATGGCTCTTTGCCTGATGAAGCGTCTGCAGATGGCCGGGAATAAGCCCATCGCCCTCATCGGCGACGGTACGACGCTCATCGGCGACCCCTCCGGCCGCACCGATATGCGCAAGATGCTGACCAAGGAGGACATCGCCCACAACGCCGCCTGCTTCAAGAAGCAGATGGAGAAGTTCATCGATTTCTCTGAGGGCAAGGCCCTGATGCTGAACAATGCCGACTGGCTGCTGAACCTGAATTATGTTGAGCTGCTGCGTGATGTGGGTGCCTGCTTCTCCGTCAACAACATGCTCCGCGCCAAGTGCTACGAGCAGCGCATGGAGAAGGGCCTGTCCTTCCTCGAGTTCAACTACATGATCATGCAGAGCTACGACTTCTACTACATGTTCCAGCACTACGGCTGCAACATGCAGTTCGGCGGCGACGACCAGTGGAGCAACATGCTGGGCGGCACCGAGCTGATCCGCCGCAAGCTGGGCAAGGACGCTTATGCTATGACCATCACCCTGCTGACCGACTCTCAGGGCAAGAAGATGGGCAAGACCGCCGGCAATGCTGTCTGGCTGGACCCCAACAAGACCAGTCCCTTCGAGTTCTACCAGTACTGGCGCAATGTGGGCGATGCCGATGTGATGAAGTGCATCCGTATGCTCACCTTCCTGCCGCTGGAGCAGATCGACGAGATGAGCACATGGAAGGATCAGCGCCTGAACGAGGCTAAGGAAATTCTGGCTTACGAGCTGACCAGCATGGTCCATGGCAAAGAAGAGGCCGAAAAGGCCCAGAATGCTGCCCGCGCACTGTTCAGCGGCAGCGCAATGGATACCGAGCACATGCCTTCTACTCAGCTGACCGAGGCCGACCTGACCGATGGCTCCATCGGCATCCTGACCCTGATGGTCAAGGCTGGTCTGGCAGCATCCAACGGCGAGGCACGCCGTCTGGTCGTGCAGGGCGGTGTTCTGGTGGATGGCGAGAAGGTAGCCGCTCCCACCGTTGGCTTCACTGCTGAGCAGCTGGCAAAGGGTATTGTGATCAAGAAGGGCAAGAAGATCTACCACAAGGTCACTCTGTAAAAATATTGAACATGAAAATGCCGGTGTACTCTGTTTTGGAGTGCACCGGCATTTTTTCACTTGATGGAGGATTGCTCGCTTGCTTGCAGAATTTACAGCTCGTAAGCCTTCTTCAATGCTTCGTAAGCTGCATCCTCATTCTCTGCGTGGACCAGCAGGGAAATATCCAGATCGCTGGTGGTGATAAGCAGTACTTCAATGCCGGCCATTGCCAGAGAATTCAGTGCACGGGCAGCTACGCCGCAGCTGGTGACCATTTCTTCACCAAACAGGTTCAGCTTGGAATAACCCACGCTGATCAGCGGAGAAGCCTTGGCATCCTTGTCCAGATTTGCAACGGAAATGGCCTTCATCACCAGCGGAAGATCACTGCTGGAAGCGGTAAAGCTGAAATCAATGGTGGTGCCATGGGGCGCACTCTGGCTGATCATATCTACGACCACGCCGTTATCTGCAAAGATCTGCAGGTAACGTGCCAGGCTGTTGCCCTTGAACTCTACATCCTGCACACTGATCATCATGAGACTCGGCTCAATATTGATCTTCGACACTCCGTACATAAAGATCCTCCATTCTGCCCGAAAGGCGGGCCTCAACGATACAAAAATTTATTCAGGTAAGCTGCAAAAACTCCGGGTCGATATTTTCCCGGGCAATGGACTGAATCATTTCCAGGCTGAAATCCGGATACGCCTGCCGTACTCCGTGGGCCTTTGTAAGGGCTTCGGTATAATCGCGGAACAGATAGGTACGCACATTGGATTTGCCTGCATCATAGTGGGTTACCGTCGGAAGAAGTCTGGGGGAGAGCACGCTGCAACGGACGGTGCCGTCCAGTTCGGTCGTTTTTTCAAGCTGAACCGATAAAATTGCGCCGATCAGCTGATCGGGCTTTTCCTGCGTGCTGATAAAATTGCCCAGAGAATAGGCTGTGAACACCTGCCTGCCGTCTGCTGCAGTCAGCCACTGTGCATTTTGCAGCACATGCGGGTGGGTGCCAATGATCAAGTCTGCACCCCAATCCGCAAGGCTTTGTGCCAATGCACGCTGCGCATCCACAACGGTATGACTGTTTTCCACGCCCCAGTGCACACCCACCACCACAAAATCTGCAAGCTGACGTGCCGCTTTTACCTGCTGCTCGATCACATCGGTCTGGCTGGTATAGATCACATTGGCCTGCATGGAGCTGTTCTGCGGGATGCCATTGGTATGCTCTGTATAGGAAAGATATGCGATCGTTACACCATTGACAGTCTGCAGCGGGATATGACCGTAGTCCTCTTTGCCCTTCCACAAACCGGTGGTCACTACATCCTCCGGCATACTGCCCCAGAAGCGCAGGGTAGCGGTAATGCCGGAAGCGCCTTTATCGTAGGTGTGGTTATTGGACAGGCTGAACACCCGCACACCCGCCCGATAAAGCGCACGGGCGCAATCGCCCGGAGTGGAAAAGCATGGGTAGGAGGATGGCTCCAATTCATCCGTGCAGAGCGTTTCCTGATTGATCCAGTTCACATCATGCTGTGCATAAAAAGGCGCAATATGTTCGTAACAGTAATCGAAACTGTAAGCTTCCTCCCCGGAAGCGCGGCGCTGCGCCTGCTTATAAATGGGAGCGTGGATCAGATTATCTCCTGTTGCAGAAAAGCGGACAATCTGAACCAGCGGCTGCGGTTCCGGCTCTGGCGCAGGCTCTGCTTCTTCCGGCTGTGATACAGTGGCAGAACCTGCAGAAGAACTTTCCGTGCTCACCGGTTCTGCCGTCGGTATGCTTTCCTGCAGAAAGAACTTTGACAGCAAAGGCAGGCAGAACAGAAATACGATCAGCATCGCTCCGGCTGTCCAGAAAGCCTGCCTTCTGGCGCGGCGTTTTGCAGTCGGTCTGCGCCGGTGCTGTTGCGGGGATTGTTTGCTCATCCGCGTCCACATCCTTCCACCATGTTTCTGCCAAAAGCAGAGCAATCAGGCTTTTTAAAGTGCAGCGATCATATCACCCATATTGTACAGGCCCGGCTCCTTTTTTGCAAGGTAAACTGCTGCATTCACCGCGCCGTTTGCAAAAATATTGCGGGAGTAAGCGGTGTGTTTGAGGGTGATCACCTCGTCCGGGCCGCAGAACAGCACTTCGTGATCACCCACGATGCTGCCGCCGCGCACGGAACTGATACCAATTTCCTTCGGGTCGCGCTTCTGGCGGACAGAAGAACGGTCGTAAACATAATGATATTCGCCATTGTTTTGCTCATTGATGGCATCGGCCAGCATCAGAGCGGTGCCGCTGGGTGCATCCAGCTTGTTGTGGTGGTGCTGCTCCACGATCTCAACATCGTAGTTCACACCCAGAATAGCCGAAGCGCGCTTGCACAGCTCCGACAGCACATTGATGCCCATGGACATATTAGCGCTCTTGAACACCGGCACCGTGCGGGATAGCTGCACCACCTTGAGCTGCAGCTCTTCCGAAAGGCCGGTGGTGCACACCACGATGGGCAGCTTGTGAGCTTCACAGTAGGGCAGAGCCTTTTCCACAGCGGCCGGAGAGCTGAAATCGATGATCACATCGCCCTTGCCGTCCAGCTTTTCCAGGCTGTCATACACAGGGATGCCGTTCTGTTCGCCATCCTTCAGGTCGATGCCTGCAATCACGCAGCAGTCCTCGCGCTGTGCGATCATATCACACAGCACATGGCCCATGCGGCCGCCGATGCCCTGAATCACAATATCCGTCATAATTTTTATCCTTTCCTGCCCGTTTTGCATATCGGCATATCGCAAAATGCCCGGACAGAGCGCTCCGCCGGGCATTTTGCAGCCAAAAACTTATTCTGTAATAAGACCCTCTGCACGCAGAGCCTTTTCAATATACTCTTTGTGTGCCTCGCTCGGCTCTACCAGAGGTAGACGGCACTCGCCAGCTTCCCAGCCCAGCACATTCATGGCGTACTTCACCGGAATGGGGTTCACTTCACAGAACAAAGCATCTGCCAGCGGCAGCATTTCCAGCTGCAGCTCACGGGCCTTTGCGGTATCGCCGTCAAAGAATGCCTTGCAGCAGTTGTGCACCAGCTCCGGCTTGACATTGGACACGACGCTAATCACGCCCTTGCCGCCCAGAGCCAGCAGGGGAACCACCTGGTCGTCGTTGCCGGAATAAATGTTCAGCTCGTCGCCGCACAGCTGTGCGATCTTGGCTACCTGAGAGATGTTGCCGGAAGCTTCCTTGATGCCGTTGATCAGAGGATGCTTGCTCAGTTCCAGAGCAGTCTCCGGGGCAATGTTCAGGCCGGTGCGGGAAGGCACGTTGTACATGATCACCGGGATGCCTCCGGCCTCAGCCATGGCGGTAAAGTGAGCAACCAGACCAGCCTGCGTGGTCTTGTTGTAATAGGGAGTCACCATCAGCAGAGCGTCTGCGCCGCATTCGGCAGACTTTGCGGCCAGTGCGCAGCCGTGGTCGGTATCGTTGGAGCCAGCGCCTGCAATGACGGGCACGCGGTGGTTGACAACATCCACCGTATACTTGATGGCGGCAAGCTGCTCCTCATCGGTCATAGTAGAGCACTCGCCGGTGGTGCCGCAGATGATGATGGCATCGGTATGGTGCGCGATCTGATCCTCAACAATGCGGCCCAGCTCGTCAAAGTTGATGCTTCCGTCCTCGTACATCGGGGTGATAATGGCAACACCCGCGCCGGTAAAGACAGGATTCTTCATAGCCTAAAAACTCCTTTGTATGCGCTTTTGCGCAAAATATACTTAGTCGAAATAGCCCTTTGCGGCCAGCAGCTCTGCCAGCAGAACGCCGCCGCCTGCAGCACCGCGCAGGGTGTTGTGGCTCATGCAGGCAAACTTGTAATCAAACAGGGTGTCCTCGCGCAGGCGGCCGATGCACACAGCCATGCCGTTCTCGGTGTTGCGGTCCAGCTTGGGCTGCGGGCGATCCGGCTCGGTGAAGTAATGCAGGAACTGCTTGGGTGCGCTGGGCAGGTCAAGCTCCTGCGCGGGGCCGCGGAAGTTTGCCCATGCCTCCAAAATCTGCTCCTTGGTGGGCTTCTTCTCAAAGCTTACAAACACGGCAGCGGTGTGGCCGTCGGAGACAGGCACGCGGAAGCACTGTGCGGTGATCACCGGCTTTTCGGCGTTCACGATATGGTCGCCCTCAATGTGGCCCCACAGCTTGAGCGGCTCGCGCTCGCTCTTTTCTTCCTCGCCGCCGATGTAGGGGATCACATTGTCCACGATCTCGGGCATACGGTCAAAGGTCTTACCTGCACCGGAAATGGCCTGATAGGTGCACACCAGAGCCTTGCTGACACCAAAATCCTTCATCAACGGGTGCAGGGCGGGAACATAGCTCTGCAGGCTGCAGTTGGACTTGACGGCAATAAAGCCGCGCTTGGTGCCCAGACGCTTGCGCTGTGCGGGGATGATCTCGATGTGGTCGGCGTTGATCTCGGGCACCACCATGGGCACATCCGGGGTAAAGCGGTTCGCACTGTTGTTGGACACCACCGGGCACTCAGCCTTTGCATAGGCCTCTTCCAGAGCCTTGATCTCATCCTTGGGCATGTTGACTGCACAGAAGATAAAATTCACCTGAGAAGCAACCTCTTCCACCTTGGATGCATCCAAAACTACCATCTTCTTGACACTTTCCGGCATGGGGACAGTCATGGCCCAGCGGGGACCGACAGCTTCCTCATAGGTCTTGCCGGCGCTGCGGCCGGATGCAGCCAGAACGGTCAGCTTGAACCAGGGGTGATTTTCCAGCAGCGTCACAAAACGCTGACCGACCATGCCAGTCGCACCTACGATACCCACTTTATACTGTTTTTCCATTTCCAGCACCTTTCCTTTCGTGAAAGCGAACTCAATAAATATTTCTATTACATAGATTCACGGCTTGCAAACCGGACAGCGATGCAATATAATAGATACTGTTTATACAGATTTTATGATATCATTGATACGGTGTCCGTGTCAATCATCGGAAAGGCAAATTGCACGCTATGTTAAAAAAAGATTTTTGGTATGATTTACCCAAAGAACTCATTGCACAGGAGCCTGCTGACCCCAGAGACTCTGCACGGCTGATGGTGCTGAGCCAGAAAGACGACAGCATCCAGCACAAGATCTTCCACGATCTGCCGGAATTTTTAGAGCCGGGCGACCTGCTGGTGGTAAACAATTCCAAGGTTCTGCCCGCCCGCATTGTGGGTGTCAAGCAGCCCACAGGCGCTGTGTGTGAGCTGCTTTTGCTGCGTCAGGTCAAGGGCGACCAGTGGGAGTGCCTTGCAAAGCCTGGCAAGCGGATGCAGCCCGGCACGAAGGTGAGCTTTGGTGACGGCAGTCTGACCGCCGTGGTGGACGAGACCATGGAGGACGGCAACAAGTACGTTACATTCTATTACGATACTGAGACCCTTTATGAAAAGCTGGATGAATTTGGCAAAATGCCTTTGCCGCCCTATATCACCAAGCAGCTGGAGGATCAGAGCCAGTATCAGACTGTTTACGCAAAGGAGCTTGGCAGTGCTGCAGCCCCTACGGCCGGCCTTCATTTCACGCCGGAGCTGATGGATACCATCCGCGCCAAAGGCGTGAACATTGCCGAAGTGACTCTGCATGTGGGTCTGGGCACCTTCCGCCCTGTACAGGAGGACGAGATCACGGATCACAAAATGCACAGCGAATGGTACTGCATCGACGAAAAAACGGCGCAGGTGATCCGCGATACCAAGGCTGCCGGTCACCGTGTGATCGCAGTGGGCACTACCAGCTGCCGCACGCTGGAAGCCGTTGCCGCAAAGTACGGCGAGATCCGCGCCTGCAGCGGCAACACTTCTATCTTCCTGTATCCAGGCGTGAAGTTCAACTGCATCGACGGCCTGATCACCAACTTCCACCTGCCGGAAAGCACCCTAATCATGCTGGTGTCGGCCCTGTATGGCTACGAAAAGACCATGGCAGCCTATAAGGTGGCTGTGGAGGAACGTTATAGATTCTTCTCTTTTGGCGATGCGATGCTGATTCTTTGATTATTTTTCCCGCTATTCTGTTGTTGATGAGCCTGATCCCGGGCTTTTTCATGAAGATCGCACGGCTGTTTTCCGTGCACAGAAAGGAACAAAAACTATGCCTTCTTTGACGACCTATAAGCTGCTCAAGCAGGAACACGACGCCCGGCGGGGCGAGTTCAAGACCGTGCACGGCACGGTGCAGACGCCCGCTTTTCAGAACGTGGCTACCGCCGGTGCCATCAAGGGTGGGTTGTCTGCTCAGGACCTGAAAGACATTGGCGCACAGGTCATGCTGTGCAACACCTACCACCTGCATCTGCGCCCCGGCGACAAGCTGGTAGCCGATATGGGCGGTCTGCACAAATTTACCCGCTGGAACGGCCCCATTCTGACCGACAGCGGTGGATTTCAGGTATTCAGTCTGGCAAAGCTGCGCAAGATCACCGAAGAGGGCGTGACCTTTGCCTCCCATCTGGACGGCCACCGCATCTTTATGGGACCGGAAGAGAGCATGCAAATCCAGGCAAACCTTGGCTCTACCATCGCCATGGCCTTTGACGAGTGCGTAGAGAACCCCGCACAGCACGATTATTCCAAGGCCAGCTGCGAACGAACGACCCGTTGGCTGAAACGCTGTAAGATTGAAATGGCCCGCCTGAAGCACGAGGGCATTTCCGTGAATCCCGATCAGCTGCTGTTTGGCATCAATCAGGGCTGCACCTTTGCGGATCTGCGTGTGGAGCACATGAAGCAGATCGCAGACCTTGATCTGGACGGTTACGCCATCGGCGGTCTGGCTGTGGGCGAGCCCACCGAGGTGATGTATGAAATGATCAGTCAGGTGGAGCCCCACATGCCCAAGGATAAGATCCGCTACCTGATGGGCGTTGGCACCCCCGGCAATATCATTGAGGCAGTTTCCCGCGGCGTGGATCTGTTTGACTGCGTGATGCCCAGCCGTAATGCACGCCACGGCCACTTGAACACCTGGGGCGGTATCATCAACATCAAGAATGCAAAGTATGAGCGCGATGAACGCCCTATTGATCCTGCCTGTGGCTGTCCGGTCTGCCGCAGCTATTCCCGCGCCTATATCCGCCACCTGTTCAAAGCGGAGGAGATTTTGGGAATGCGCCTTGCCGTCATGCACAACCTGTGGTTCTATAACCATCTGATGGAGCGCATCCGGGATGAGCTGGATGCAGGCACCTTCACGGCTTTCCACGATAAATATGTAAAGCTTCTGGATACCCGAATTTGAGAATAAGCCTTGCAACAGGTCGTTTAAAAAGGTATAATAAGCTTATCTGAATTTTGAGAGGAGATTTTGCCCCATGCAATTTCTGACTACCACTTCCGAAGGCTATATCAGCCTGTTCTTCACGCTGGCACTGATGCTGGTCCTGCTGTACTTCATGATCTATCGTCCCCAGAAGAAGCAGGAAAAGAAGGACGCCGCCATGCGCAGCAGCCTGGAGATCGGCGACCAGGTCACCACCATCGGCGGTGTCATCGGCCGTGTTGTTGCCATCAAGGATGACACCTTTGTTCTGGAGACCGGCGCTGACCGTGTGAAGATCCGCTTCACCAAGACCGCTATCGCATCGGTCGAGAAGCTGAACATGGACAAGGCCACTTCCGACAAGAAGTAATTTTTATCAAAGAGCATATCCGACGCGCTTTCCTGCATAGCATTGCAGCAGGGAGGCGCGTTTTTTATGTCTGATAGAAAAAGATTCCCTGCGGGATTTGGCGTCTGGCTGTTTGCCGGACTGATGGGCGTTCTGATGATGGCTGTATGCCTTGCAGGAATGGCTTTCCTGATGGTATCGCGGGAGCTTTCCGGTTCTTCTGCGGCGCTGCTGGCAACGGCTGCGGCAGGTGCCGGCAGCTTTTTCAGCGGATGGCTCGCCGCATTCCGGAATCGGGAAGGCGGCCTGCTCTGCGGTGCCGTACAGGGGCTGATATTTGCTGCGTTGCTGGCGATCCTGACTCTTCCGGCCGGTTTTCCAATGGAGCGATCCATCCTCACGCGGTTTGCTGCAGCTGTTTTGTGTGGCATTCTGGGCGGATTTTTGGGTGTCCGTGTCCCTGCAAAAAAGCATATCCATTGAACAGTCCGGAAGGAGACAAAGCAGAATGTGGATCTACCAGCAGAATTTGGAAACCGGACAGGCTTCTGTCCCGGATCCGGAAATAAAAGCCCTTGCGGTACAGAAAGATCATTCTGTGCCGGCTTTTGATAGAAAGCCGGCACATCCGCCCGGGCTTGCGGCCCCGCGGCGAAAGCAAAAGTCTGCTGAGATGTCAGTGCTCTGGATTCCGGCCATTGCCGTTCTGTCCGGCGCTGCAGCCGCCGGAGTGATCCGGGCGTTGTGCAGCGCCTTTCAGCTGGAATGGATGAACGTCTATCTGAATCTCTTGCTCAGCAGCTTTACGGCTCCGGACACACATGCCCTGAATCTTTTTGCTGCAGAGTATTTCACACTGGCCGGAGCGGCAACTTTTTTGCTTCTGTCCGGATTTTCGGCATTTGGACCGGTTATGATCTCGTTTTTCCTGATGTTATACGGTACAGGGAGCGGGCTGCTGATGCTTCAGCTTCTGGATGGGGCAAGCTTAACGGAAAAGCTGCTGGTGGTTCTGTTTACCGCATTTCCGTCGGCTGTTGCAACAGGCTGCTTATGCCTCCTTGCCTCCGCGGCAATGTGCGTGAGCGGAAGGATCCGGGAATACTCCTTCCGAAAAAACATTCCGGTGCAGGACAGGCCGGACACAGGCGTTCTGGTGCGGCAGTACGCTTTTGTTCTTGTGCTGATCGTTCCTTTATGCGGTGCGGCTGCCGGAATGGCCTGTATCGAAAATCGGTTTTTTTGATTTTTCTTGCAGAGCAGGGCATAGTATGCTACAATGAAGAAAATGTTTTATATGAAATAGCAGGAGAATTTCATGAAAGAGCCAAAACTGAAAACGGTATACGTGTGTTCCAACTGCGGAGAGACAAGTCCCCGCTGGATGGGCCGCTGCCCGAGCTGCGGCAGCTGGAACACCATGAACGAAGATGTGATCGCCGAGGCACCGAAGGCGGGCACAGCAGCGGCACGGCAGGCCGCCGCAGCACGTCCGGAAGGCGTTACAACGCTGACAGCCAAACGCCTTTCTGAAATCAGCACAACAGAGGAGAAAAGCCGCATCCTGACAGGGATCTCCGAGCTGGACCGTGTGCTGGGCGGCGGCATCGTGCTGGGCGGCGTTGTGCTTCTGAGCGGCGAGCCGGGCGTCGGCAAGTCCACGATGCTTCTGCAGCTGTGCGGCGCGATCTCCAACCAGCACAGTGTCCTTTATATCACGGGTGAAGAGTCGATCCGGCAGGTCAAGCTGCGGGCAGCCCGCCTGAAGGTGCCGCAGGATAACATCTTCCTTGCCGCAGAAAACGATGTGGATGAGATCTGCGGTCTGATCGAAAAAGAGAAGCCGGATCTTGTTGTCATCGACTCCATCCAGACCATGCGGTGCATGGATATCTCTTCCTCATCCGGTACGGTCAGTCAGGTCAAGGAGAGCGCGGCGCGTCTGCTGGCAGTGGCCAAAAAGCAGGAGATCCCGATGTTCATCGTAGGTCATGTGAACAAGGACGGCGCCATTGCAGGCCCCAAGGTCATGGAGCATATCGTAGATACCGTGCTTTACTTTGAGGGCGACAAGATGCTGCCGTACCGCATTCTGCGGGCAGCAAAAAACCGCTATGGTTCCACCAACGAGCTTGGCATGTTTGATATGACAGGGCAGGGCCTTGCAGAAATCGAAAATCCATCGCAGATGCTGCTGGAAGGCCGCCCACTGGGCGTTTCGGGCAACTGCGTGGCCTGTACCATCGAGGGCAGCCGCCCCATTCTGAGCGAAATTCAGGCATTGGCCACAAAAACAAATTTTCCTTCGCCGCGCCGCGCCTGCAGCGGCTATGACTATAACCGCATGAATCTTCTGATCGCTGTGCTGGAAAAGCGGGCAGGCTATTTCTTCGGCAATCTGGATGTCTATATCAATATCGTGGGCGGAATCGCGCTTCGGGATACAGCCTGCGATCTCTCGGTCTGCCTGAGTATGGTTTCGTCGCTTCTGGACCGTCCGGTCAGTGATAAGCTGATTGCCATCGGCGAAGTCGGCCTCGGCGGCGAAGTGCGCAGCGTACCGAACCTGGAACAACGTCTGCATGAAGCAGAACGGATCGGATTTGAACGTGCTGTGATCCCGAAACACAGCATGAATCACCTGAATCAGGCCGAATACCCGGGAATGCAGTTGATCGGAGCTGCTTATATCGGGGATGCCATCAATGCGCTGAAAGCCGACCGTTTATAATTATAAAGAGGAATTATGTCGATTTATCTGGATGAAAAAAATCCGGGCAAGCATAAGCCATTTGATGATGCTTCGCCGGATATTGTAGCCTATGTGCGCTATCTGGAAGTGATCGCAGGCAAAAGCGCGAACACCGCATTCAGCTATTACTGCGACCTGCGCGGGTTCAGCCGTTTTATGAAGCGCCGCCGCGGTCTTGTGCCGGAGGACTGTGAACTGAAGGATATTGACCCGAAAGGGCTGGATACTGCATTCTGGGCCGTCGTAAGCAAAGAAGATATCTACGAATATCTGTATTTTCTGAACCGGGAATGCGGCAACAAAAAGTCTTCGACTGCCCGGCGGCTGGCCAGCCTGCACGGCTTTTATGATTATCTCGTCAATCAGGTCAACAAGCTTGAGACCGACCCGACTGCGGCGATCCATCCGCCCAAGCAAGATAAAGTCCTGCCGAAATATCTGACGGCAGAGCAATCCATGGATCTTCTGGAAAGTACGCAGACCCAGAGCGATTTCCCGGAGCGGGACTATTGCATGGTCGTGCTGTTCCTGAACTGCGGGATGCGTCTTGCGGAACTGGTCGGCATGGATCTGGAAGATATTGACCTCGAAAACCGGCAGATCCGTCTGTTCGGCAAGGGCCACAAGGAACGCATGGTTTATTTAAACGATGCCTGTGTGGATGCACTGCAGCTTTATCTGAAAAAGCGGAACACGATCGAGGGGCTTCTTCCGCAGGAAAAAGCGGTGTTCATCACCCGGCGGCGCAAGGAGCGCATCTCAAACCGGCGTGTGGAGCAGCTTGTGACAGGGGCAATGAAGGCTGCAGGATTGAAGGGCTTTTCCACCCATAAGCTCCGCCATACGGCGGCAACGCTGATGTATCAGACCGGAAATGTAGACATTCTGACCCTCAAACAGCTTCTGGGACACAGCAATGTGTCGACGACACAAATCTATACACATCTGCAGGAATTTCAGGTGCGAACTGCAATTGAAGAAAACCCGCTCGGCAAAGTTGTCTTTAAAAAAGCAAGCTTGGATACAACAGAGCGAAAAGCAGGGGAGAATGTCATCGAAAACGCAGCGGAAGCAGAAGAACCAGACGAAGTATCACCAAAATCTTCTCCGATGGAGCCTTTGAAAGGCTCTGCCGGCACTGGTTTTGGGTTACAGCTCGATCAGGACGAACTGCCGGTCCGTGAATCCACACCTGACGGGCAGCAAGATAAACAGAAATGAATACCAGGCTTCCTGAGAGCAATTGATGGGATCCAGCGCCTGACCGTGACCGCTGTAAAGCTAGCGAACGGTCAGGCGCTTTTTAAATTGTTAAATTGCAATGAAGGATTGCGGAGCTGATGTTCGAAGATGTCCGAAGCAATCTGCTTTGCGGATGTTTCTGAAAGCCGAAACGACTGGATCCGGAAACCAATTTGATTTAAAGAAAATATCAATCAAACAATTCAAAACCCGTGCAGCAAAGGCCTCATGGACCGAGGTGGTTAAAAAAGCCCGAAAAGACAGAAATCCGGGAAAACAGGCTTTTTCTCTTCCCTATATTTCGCATAACGTGCATTATACGAAAAGTGCATTGTCAAAAAAATAAGGTCTCCTCTCTCGCGGATTGTGAGTTCAGAAACCTTATCTTTCCGATATTACAGCTGGATTGCATTTGATCCAAATTTGATTTTTCCTACTGTTTCTTCCCTTTTGCAGATGCTATGGAAATGCCAGACCGACACATTATTCATCCAGTGGCTGCGTTCCAAAATATTCACAGATTGCTTCGTAATAAACCCGTGCAGCTTTTTTGCAGCCTTCATCGCTGCCGAAATTTGCAACATCCGCCTCACTGGTCACAAAGCACTGCTCTGCCAGCACTGCCGGACAATCTGAATCTTCCAGAATCGTAAAGCTGCGTTCTTGGCGTACTTCCGTATGAGTACTTTCCACCAGCTGTTTCTGATCGTTTTCCAGATAATAAATGTAACGCACTCCTCCGCGTCCGCGAAGCGTAGCACCGGCCTCTTGCATTCTGCCGGCCAGCAGCTGCGCAAAGTAAAAACTCTCGTTGTGCCATGTCCGCCCCGGGACAGTCGGATAACATTCAAATCCGGAGGCTGTGGAGCCGTTAGCAGCAGAGTTGCCATGGATGGAAAGCAGCAGCTGCGGAGACTGCTCTCTGGCTTTTGCAGCGCGCTGTGCCGGTGTTGCAGTCTCATCGTAGCTTTCTCTTGTCCGGAGCGGAATGTAATGGGAATCTTTTTCAAGCAGTTCCAATAAAGCGGAAGCGGTGGCCGCAGTGAGGTCTTTTTCTTCCACGATTCCTCTTGCCCCCGGATCTGTTCCGCCATGTCCTGCATCGACCATCACCCGGTAAGGCGGATCTCCAACCTGCGGGCGGAATTCCTGCCCGGGAATGCTTTCTGCTGGCTGATATGTCTGCAGTCTGAGCGCTTCCTGCCAGAGCAGAAGTCCGAACCAGACAAGAACAGCACAGAATGCCAGAATCACAACATTCCGGAATATGCGGATTATATCTTTTCCCTTTTTTCGCCTGTGTGATAATTTGCGGCAATGTTTTGCCATAGGCAGCACTTCCCTGTTTTATCGATAAACTTCTCTTGCGGAATATGATGGATCTTTTCTGTTTCCTGCAAAAGCAGAAAAAGCTGCCCGGACAGATCCAGACAGCTTTGGGTCAGTTTATTTCAGTTCGACCACCGTCACACCGCTTTCGCCTTCGCCGTAACGGCCCAGACGGAAACTCTTGACCATCCGGTTTCCGCGCAGATGCTTGTGGATCGCGGTGCGCAGTGCACCGGTACCATTGCCATGGATCAGATAGACGACCGTCTGTCCGTTCAGGATGGCACGATCGATAAAGGAATCGACCTCCGACAGTGCTTCGTCCACCGTCAGGCCAAGCAAGTTGCACTCCATTTTTGCAGAGCGCTGCACCCGCTCTACCCTGCCGTTTGGACGGTTTGCATCGCCGGTCAGGCGGGAATAACGCTGCTGTGCCTTCGTCTGAGGCTTCTTCTCCTTGACAAGCTTTTCCGGCTGCTTCAGCCCCTTGAGAGGGACCTTGGTCTTGATAATACCGGCCCGCACCAGAACATCGCCGTTTTTATCCGGCAGTGCCAGTACCGTTGCCAGCTGATCCAGCTCGGCGATACAGACCTCCTGCCCTACCCGGACTTCTTTCAGCGGCACAAATTCCTTGACCGGATTGTGCACGACTTCGGTGCCGATAAAGAGTTTCTCAGACTCCTTTTTTGCGATCTCGCGGGCGCGCTGTGCCTTTTGCTGCGTGCTCATGCGCTCATCCTTCTGCAGCTGACGCAGTTCATCAGTCAATGCATAGGCCTGGCTTTCCACCTGCTGCGCCAGTGCGCGGGCTTTGGCACGAGCTGCTTCCAGTTCGTTTTCGCCCTGCCGGATCAGTTCATCCCGCTTTTTCTGTGCAGCTTCCAGCTGGTGAGATGCCTCATTCTTCAGCTCTTCCACCTCGTTCTGGCTTTCTTTGAGCTGCAGCTTCAGATCGTCCAGCTGGCCGAGAACAGCGTCCAGACGCTTGTCTTCAGCCGAAAGATGCTGCTGAGCGGCTTCAATGACCCGTTCCGGAATGCCGAGTTTTTCACTGATGAGGAACGCATTGGACTTGCCAGGTACACCGACACTCAGCTTATAGGTCGGGCGCAGGGTTTCCAGATCAAATTCACAGCTCGCGTTGACCACGCCTTTGGTCTCCAGAGCAAACACCTTCAACTCTGCATAATGGGTGGTCGCCATCAGCAGCACGCCGCGGCGGCGCAGTTCTTCGATAATCGCTACCGCCAGCGCAGCGCCCTCGGCGGGGTCGGTGCCGGCGCCAAGCTCATCCAACAGGACAAGTGTGTGCGGCATGGCCAGCTCCAGAATGCCGGTGATCTTTTTCATGTGGCCGGAGAATGTGGACAGGCTCTGTTCAATGCTCTGTTCGTCGCCGATATCCACAAGAAACTCATCAAAGACGCAGATCTCGCTGCGCTCGTCAGCCGGGATCAGGAAACCGCACTGTGCCATGGCGCACAGAAGACCGGCAGTTTTCAGTGTGACTGTCTTGCCGCCGGTATTGGGACCGGTAATGATCAGCGAATCGTATTCTCTGCCCAGTGCAATGTCCACCGGGACGCACTTTTTCGGGTCGATGAGGGGGTGCCGCGCCCGGATGAGCGAGAAGGAATTGTCCGTGCGGACGGCAGGCTTGAACGCCTTGAGGTCCAATCCAAGCCGTGCCTTTGCCAGCAGGACATCGATCTCCAGCATGGCCTTATAGCTGTACTGGAACTGCGGCTCAATGGCAGCAACCTGTGCGGTAAAGGCCACAAGGATGCGTTCGATCTCCTGCGCTTCCTGTGCGCGGTACTGCAGGATGCGGGCATTTGCCTCCACCACAGCCTGCGGCTCCACAAATACCGTTGCGCCGGTGGACGAAACATCGTGGATGATGCCGCTCACTTCACCGCGGTATTCGCTCTTGACCGGCACAACATACCGACCGTTGCGCATGGAAACGACACTTTCCTGCAGATATTTGGAAGTGTCCATATTGCGGACCATGCTTTCCAGCCGGTCGCGGATGCTGTTTTCGGTCGCACGGATCTTCTTGCGCAGATCGTTCAGCGTGTAAGAAGCCGTATCAGCCATGGCATCCGGCGCGAGGATCGCGCTGGAGATCTGCTGTTCCAGCCCCGGCTGCGGTGCCAATGCATAAAACAGGTCATCGGTCGGAAGCGCATCATGTTCCGATGCACCGTACCAGCTGGTCAGGTTCTGGAAATTGCGCAGAGCACCGGCCACCATCAGCAGTTCGCCCATGGACAGCACACCGCCCTTGACGGCGCGGGTCACAAGCTGGCTGACGCCCTCCACTCCGCCGAACCGGGGTGAACCGTTCTTGATGAGTAAAGTATTGATGGCATCGGTCTGCTCCAGTGCATAGCGCACTTCGTCCGGATCGCTCTGCGGCTCAATCGCCAGCAGATTTTCGCGGGCTTCCTTACACACGCAACCATCTGCAGCACGGGCAATGATCTTGTCCAGTTCCAGCGTTTTTAAGTAACTTTGTTCCATAGATATCCTTTTTGATCAGGGCAGCACGGATTTTAAAAAATCATAGCTTTTCAGCGGCTTATCCAGATGCACAAGTGCATACTGCTCTGCCGCAGCGGAAAGCTTTTCAAGGCTGCCCAATGAGATTTTGAATGAGAAGATTTTTTTGTCGTCCACAAGGCAGATATGCCGGAGTGCATACAGCGCGCCCTGATCCAGATTGCAGCGCTTGCCCGCCTTCGCAGCGCAGTCGGCGCAGAGCAAATGCCCTTCCTGCGCGTCCAGATAGAAGGCTTCCCCATCATAGGCGCTGCAGTCGCGGCAGCAGACGATCTGCGGCATAAAGCCGCATTCGCTCATGGTCCGCAGTTCGAACACCGCTTTGATGACCCGGAGATCGGCTTTGTTCTCACTGATCATGTACAGGCAGTTCAGCAAAAGCCGCAGCTCCCGCCCGGCTTCTTCCCCCGTAGGGGAAAGCGCTGCCGCCATCTCAGCCAGATACATAGCAAGGCTTGTGGCTTCGATGGAACGTGAAATGCCGTGAAAAACATTCTTTACAGACGCTTCCCGCACGGTGTACATGTTCCGGCCTGGGACAAGAACAAATTCGGAGTAGCAAAACAGCCCGCAGGCACTGAACAGCCTGCTTTTCAGCCTCAGGCTGCTCTGTGCGGAAGCAGAGATGACCCCAAGTTCCGGTGTCAGGATCGTCAGGATGCGATCCGACTCTTTATAGCGGGTCTCTTTCAGGACAAGCCCCGGCGTCACAAAGGTTTCCATTGTCTGTTTCTCCTGCTGAAGATTCCGGCTGCTGTGCCTGCTGTTTGTAGTCGATATAACGCAGAATATTCCCTGTTTCAGCAAACGCATTCCATGTTTCCTGCGGTTTCATCGAAGCAGCACCTCTTTTCGGCTTTAGTATCCGATGAGTGCCGCCGGATCATACAAGGAAACTCTGCCCTGCTTACTTGCCCGGGTTCTGTTTGAAACCGAAGTTATTCAGAAGGAATTCGTTGTCGCGCCAATCCGATTTCACCTTGACCCAGCACTGCAGGTTGACGCGGCAGCCCAGAAATTCCTCGCAGTCGGCGCGGGCCGCGCTGGCGATTTTCTTGAGCATCGCACCGCCCTTGCCGATGACCATGCCCTTATGGCTTTCCCGCTCGCAGTAAATGTTTACGTCAATGTCGATCAGATCTGTGCCGGGGCGCTCCTTGAAGCGCTCCACCACAACGGCAATGCCGTGCGGGATCTCATCGCGCATAAAAAGCAAAGCCTTCTCACGGATGACTTCCGCCACCAGCTCTTTTTCCGGCATGTCCGTATAGGCATCGTCATCGAAGTAATGCGGGCCTTCCACAGCATAGCGGCTCAATGCGTCAAACAGCACATCGCAGCCGTTGTTGTCGCGGACGCTGATGGTGTAGATATCGTCAAAAACACCCAGTGCCTTCAGCTCTTCTTTCCGGGCTTCCAGATCGGAAGGCTCCTTGACAAGGTCGGTTTTATTGATGACTGCGATGGCCGGGCCGCCGCTGCTGCGGAGCATATCGACCAGCACCATTTCCGATTCGTTCAAAGCACCATACGGCTCGAACAGCATCATGGAAACGTCCACATCTGCAATGGAGTCGCTGGCAGTTTTGTCCATCCGTTTGCCCAGCTTATTGCGAGCCTTGTGCACACCGGGGGTGTCCAGCAGCACATACTGCAGCGGGCCGCGGGTAATGACACCGGTAATGCGGGTACGGGTCGTCTGCGGTTTCGAAGTGACGATTGCCACTTTTTCGCCCACCAGCAGATTTGTCAGGCTGGATTTGCCCACATTGGGGCGGCCGATCACGGCAACAAAAACGGAAGAGGTATCATAGTGCCCCTGAATAGGCGTAGCGTTACTCAAATTGGACTCCTGTCTGTTCTGTGCAATTCTCATCTGCACAAGGTGATTTTATTCGGTATAACTGACTGTGCGGGGCAGGCCGAGCTGCAGAAGAACAGCCTCTTCCTTTTCGCGCATACGCATGGCTTCCAGTCCGCCGTTCTCATGATCATAGCCCAGCAGATGCAGCATAGAGTGCACTGTCAGGAATGCCACCTCGCGCTGCAGCGGATGACCATAGAGATTGGCCTGCTCCAGTGCACGCTCCATGCTGATGACGATATCGCCCAGCATCATGCAGCCGTTGTTCTCGTCGATATCGTACTTGCCGTTTTCGCCCAGAGGAAAGCTCAGCACATCCGTGGGCATCGGCTTGTTGCGGTACTGGTTGTTCAGCTCGGCAATGGCAGCGTTGTCCACGAAGGTGACGCTGATTTCTGCCGGAGCATCGAAGTGTTCATATTCCAGCACTGCATTGCAGGCGCGGCGGATCAGGATGCGAAGGCCGGAAGGCACCTTGACAGCCTTCTGTGAATTGGTGATCAGAACTTTATTGGACATATAGCAGTCCGCTCCTTTCTGTTCTATCATTCCGTTGTTTTTTATTTTTCAGGATGCGCCGCTTTTTCATACGCCTTGATGATTTCCTGTACAAGGCGGTGGCGCACAACATCTTTTTCGGTAAAATAGCACTGCGCAATGCCATTGACATCCTTCAGCACATGCAGCGCATCCACAAGGCCGCTCCGGGTACGCTCCGGCAGATCAATTTGGGTCACGTCGCCCGTAACGACCACCTTGGAGCCGACGCCCATGCGGGTCAGGAACATCTTCATCTGTTCCGGCGTGGTATTCTGGGCCTCATCCAGAATAATGAACGAATCGTCCAGAGTGCGGCCGCGCATATAAGCCAGCGGCGCCACTTCAATGATTTGTTTTTCAACAAGCCGCTCATAAGTTTCTGCACCCAGCATATCAAACAGGCCGTCGTACAAGGGCCGGAGGTACGGATCTACCTTCTGCTGCAGATCACCGGGCAAAAAGCCAAGCTTCTCGCCTGCTTCCACCGCCGGGCGTGTAAGCACGATGCGGGAAACATCTTTTGCTTTAAAAGCTTTCACCGCCATAGCCACAGCAAGGTAAGTCTTGCCGGTGCCCGCAGGGCCGACGCCAAAGGTAATGGCATTATTTCGGATTGCATTTAGGTATTCCTTCTGGCCAAGCGTTTTGGGGCGTATGGGGCGGCCCTTTACAGTAACGGTGACAAAATCCTCTGTCAGCTCTTTCACACGTTTTTCTGCTCCGTCGTGTGCCAGGCTGATGCAGTAGCGGACAGTCTGGTCTTCCAGAGGCGTGTGGTTTTCGATCAGAAGGAGCATGCCCTCCACTGCGCGGTTCGCCGCAGCAACATTCGCCGGTTCGCCCGAAAGACGGAGCTGCGTTCCCCGGCAGACTGCCGTAACGGAAAACTCTTTTTCCAGCAGGCGGATATTCCGGTCGCAATTGCCAAAAACGGCAGCAGCGATCTCTACACTATCCAGTTCAATGTTCTTTTCTGCCATGGATACCCTCCCGAAAAGGCCTAGTTTGATGCTCCTATTGTACCACCAAAACATCAATTAGAAAACTATGAAAATTGCACAAAAATTTCCGAGCGCTTCCATCGGTTTTTCCATATGCCATTTTCACTGACGTGATGAAAACAAAAACAGCTTCCGGATCCCGGAAAGATGCCCTGCCGGGAGCCGGAAGCCATTGTGAAAGATTCATGGAAGTCGGATCACTTCAGAAGCTGCGCGCAGACGAGCTCGAGAACGCTGCCGGCAATGCAGCGTGCCTTATCAGAAATCAGAAAGCAGTTGGCCAGTTCCTCCTTGCGCGGGTCCACGTCAGCAACCTTAAAGCCTGGCGTTACCGGGTACCCGCTGCGCAGAAGTCCCCGCAGGATCCCGGTAATCTGTGTTGTGACCGGTACCGTTGCCTCATCAACGGTCCGGATCTGTGCAATGGTCTCCCCGGCTTCTACCGAATCGCCGATATTGCGCACATCCTCAAATACACCTTCGGCCTGTGCGTGGATAACGCGCTCTTTGCCGAACCCAGCGATCACGCCCGGAATCCCCGTATTGGGGATGGCAGTTCCCTCCCGGATGATCCGGCCAAGACGGTGTCCGCGCTTCGTCTCGATCACAGCGTCCACATCTTTCCCTGCCGTAAAGCCTGGGCCGAGCGCGATCGTCAGCGGAGCCATATCCCGGGTCGTGCCGAGGTTCTTTTTAGCCAGAATGGCATCTACGACGGCTGCCGGCTTTGCAGACCGGATGCTCCCGCCGGCCGGATCAACAAGAACCGGGACGGCATTCTCTGCCCAGACAGCAGCAGCCTGTTCCAGCGAATCGATGCGGACGGCGCGGAGGCCCTCTACAATCGTTTCCCCCTCATAAACTGCTTCGCACAACGCAACCTGCCGCCGGATGGCTGCCGGATGTTGGGCCTCCAATACCAATACACGGAACCCGGCGGACCACAAACGATGGATCGTACCGGTCGCAAGGTCGCCGCCGCCGCGCACAATGATCAATGCATCCTGTTTCATCCGATCACCTCCCCGGGAATAACTTTTTCCAGCAATAATTCCATGGAGCCACCGCAGGCCGCTATGGCGGCATCTGCGTTCTGACCGTCTGCAGAAAAATGAACGACTCTGCTGTGCTGCAGGGAGTTCTCTGCCAGCATTTCCTGCGCAGCCAGGATCGTACGATGCTCCATGATACCGCCGCCCACGCTTCCTGCCGTTTGGCCGTCCGGACTAATCAGCATTTTTGCCCCGACCTCGCGCGGGGTGGAACCGTGGCGGGCAATAATGGTGGCCAAAACCGCAGGCCGGTTTGCTTTGTCTGCTGCATGCATCGCTTCCAGCAGTATGGGCGGAAAGCCTTCGGTCCGGGTCCGCTGGTTCTTGATGGAAACGATCTGCGCCATGATCGACAGTGCAATTTCTTCCGCCGTCTGGGAGCCGATGGAAAGGCCGATTGGCGCATACAGTGCTTCCACACGCTGCGCATCCGCTCCCTGTTCCAGAAGCTGCCGGCGCACCAGCTGCGCCCGTCCGCGGCTGCCCATCATGCCGACATAGGCAGCGGGCTTTTGCAGGATCTGCCGCAGACATACCACATCAAATGCGTGCGCCCGGGTCACGACCACAAAATACGTTTCCTCTCCGCCGGGCACCTGCTGCAGTGCCTGCTCAAACGGCAGACAAATCACCGTATCCGCTCCGGCCCCGCGCAGCATCTGCGCATATTCTTCGCGGTCGTCCATTGCAAGAACAGCAAGTCCCAGCAGCTTTGCCAGCCGGACTACTGATACCGCCACATGCCCGCCGCCGCAGATGACAAGCTGCGGCGGCGCACCGAAACGCTCCGCAAAGATGCGGATGCCTTCGATTTCACAGATGCCCGTTGCTGCGATCTTCTGCAGGGCATCCAGATGCTGCTGCGGAAGATCGGCGGGGCCGGTTTTCCATGCGGGCTGCCCGTTCCGCAGTAGCATCTGCCCTCCGGCAAAGTCTCCCTCCAGAATATAAGCCAGTGTAAAGTTGCCGTTTCCTTTTTCTGCCTGCAGCACCTGATAGAGCGGCATTTTGTTCATCTGATCTTCTCCTGCCTTTTATTGTTCCACGGCCGCAGCCTTGTCATACCCGGCTCGGTCCAGACGATGCTGCCAGAGTTCGAACTCTTCCGGCAGCATCCGCCACGCAAGACCGCAGCCGGCCGAGATCTCCCGCGGGAGCGGGATCAGCCGGCCGGGTACATTCTGTGTCATACACTGCTTTTCCCATTCCATCGCTTCCAGCGTAGTCCGGAATGAAAGAACGATATACGTTTTCCGTGCTCTCATTCAGGCCTCCTGCGCCAGTTCCTGTACAGCCTGTGCCGCCTGCAGAACTTCCTGCTCGGTATTGAAATGTGAAAAACTGAACCGAACTGCACCCTGTTCTGCGGTTCCAAGTGCTTTATGCATCAGCGGAGCGCAGTGAGCGCCGGCGCGCACACAAATACTGTAGTCTTCCCACAGAAGGTCAGCAATACGGGCAGAGTCCTCATCACCGATATTCAGCGATACGATAGGCGCATGCTGCTTCGCAAGCGGATCCCCATAAATTTTCACGTTGGGAATTGTTCGGACCTTTTCGTAAAACAGTTCGGTGAGGGCCGTCTCCTTTTTCTGCAGATTTTCGATTCCTTGCGCAAGGAGCCACTCCGCACCAGCGCGCAGCCCGGCCAGCCCGGGAACATTCAGCGTGCCAGCTTCCAGCGCAGTCGGCATCTGCGAAGGGTGGTGTTCCAGAAAACTCTGTACGCCGCTGCCTCCCACAACAAGCGGACGCACTGCCAGACCCGGACGCACATAGATGCCGCCAGTTCCCTGCGGGCCGAGAAGCGCCTTGTGCCCGGTAAAACACAACACGTCGATTTCCATTGCCTGCACATCGATGGGCTGCGCTCCCGCCGTCTGGGATGCATCCACGACCAGAAGCATTCCGTTCCGGTGCGCTGTTCGTGCAGCCTCGGCAAGATCCGGCTCGTTTCCGGTGACGTTAGATGCCATAGTCAGGACGAATGCGCGGGTGTCCGGCCGGAGATATTCATCCCATTGCGTATCGCAGAACCGGCCTTCCGCATCTGTTTCGATGAAATCCAGCCGTGTGCCCTGCTCCCGCAGACGATACAGCGGCCGCAGAACAGAGTTGTGTTCGCAGGTGCTTGTAATGATGTGATCGCCCGGCCCGAACAAACCGCTGATAGCCAGATTGAGCGCCTGCGTGGCGTTAGAAGTAAAAGCAATACAGGAAGGATCCGGCACATTCAGCAGCTTTGCCATTGCACAGCGTGCCTGAAAAACGATTCGTGATGCATGCAGAGTCGGTTCATGCGCACCGCGCCCCGGGTTGCCCGCTGTACGAAGTGCATCCATCATTGCCTGTTCCACCTCAGGGGGCTTGTGCAGGGTGGTCGCCGCATTATCAAGATAAATCATGGTTTCACCACGTTGCCGGCCTGCGTCAGCTTTTCTACGATGGTGTACATATTGGTCACGCTGCCGACGGCAAGTTTCTCGGTCAGGCCGTAGAAATTCAGACAGGTGCCACAGGTCATGATCTCCACACCCTGTGCTTCCAGTGCCTTCAGGTCTTCCAGCATGGGGGAACCTTCGCAGGTCAGGGATGCGCCGCTATTGTAGAAAAGAATGGTCTTGGGCAGCTGATCCTGCTGGGTCAGTGCAAAGACAAAGGCTTTGAGCAGGGTCTTGCCAAGCTCTTCTGCACCAATGCCCATTTTGTCCGAGCCGATGGCCACGACTGTATCCGTGCGGGTGTCCGGCACACAGGCGGGCGCTTCCTCTTGAGGCTCTTCAGCTGCTTCGCCAATGGTGAACAGCACACGGTATTCCTGCTCTTCCAGCTTTTCTGCACTGTACTGGTAACCCTTCTGCTGAGCCATTTTGGTCAGATTCTGTACGGCAATCTCGTTGTCTACGAGCACCTCCACCTGTCCGGCGCCTTTCAACTCGGCAATAGCCTTTTTCGCTTTTACAACAGGAAGCGGGCATGCGTCTCCGCGGGCATCAACATTCACCATCATTTGGGTAGCTCCTTTCAGTATTTCACAAGAATTTCCTGTTCCGCCTTGGGCAGAATTTCGCCCACGATCCGTGCAGGAAGCCCTACCGCCTGCAGTTCCGCTTCCAGCGCGGCGGCTGCTTCCGGCGCAACAGCCAGAAGCAGCCCGCCGGAAGTCTGCGGATCGAACAGAACCTCCTCCATGGAAAAGGAAACATTTTCAAACGTAACAAACGGACCGGTATGGTTGCGGTTGCGCTGTCCGGCGGCAGTGTACAGAAAATCATCTGCAGCCTTTTCCGCCCCCGGCAGCACCGGTACTGCACGGGCATTGACGACGCAGGAAAGCTTCCCGCCCATCATCTCGTGCAGATGACCCAGAAAGCTGAAGCCCGTCACATCTGTGGCAGCATGAACCGGGTAGCGGCGGCTGATCTCAGCAGCAGCCTTGTTCAGCGTTGTCATGGAAGCAACGGCGGCATCCATATGCTCCGGCGCTGCTTCGCCCACGCGGTTTGCCGTGCAGATCAGCCCAACGCCCAGTGCCTTGGTCAGGATCAGCTTGTCACCGGGGAGGCCGGTATCGTTTGCGTAAAGACGTTTCGGGTCTACAAGCCCCGTCACAGACAGGCCGTACTTTACGCCGCTGTCAGCGATGGAATGGCCGCCCGCCAGAACACCGCCGGCTTCTGCCACTTTTTCGGCTCCGCCGCGCAGGATCTCGCCCAGAATGTTCAGGTCTATGCTTTCCGGAAAACAGACGAGGTTCAGTGCAGTTTTCACCTCACCGCCCATGGCGTAGACATCGCTCAGCGCGTTTGCGGCAGCGATCTGCCCGAAGGTATAGGGATCATCCACCATCGGCGGAAAAAAGTCCACGGTCTGAACCAGAGCAACGTCATCCGTGATGCGGTAAACCGCTGCATCGTCCCGGCTGTCGTACCCGACCAGAAGGTTCGGGTCTTTTTCGCCCCGGGGCAGCTTTTCCAGAATACGGCTCAGTACACCGGCCCCAAGCTTCGCCGTACAGCCGCCTCCGGTGCAGAACACGATCTTTTCTTCTTTGCTCATGCGCGTTCTCCCTCTTCAAAATGTGTCAAAACGCCGGTTATCTGATAGCGTTCCTGCAGGATGCGGAGCGTCTGCTTCCCAAGCAGTTGACTGTCCGGCGTATCCGCCTGATTGAGCACAGCATAAAATGCTCTGCTGCCCACCAGCTTGCGCCCGCCCTGTTCACTGGCCAGCAATTCCGCCAGCAATTCCGGCGTCAGCGCAGCATCCAGCGGAGCACCCAGAAGTCCGGCCGCCAGCTCTGCCCGGAAGCAGACTTTTTCCAGCGGACGTCCCAGTGCCGAAAGGCCGGCCACTGCCAGCACGGTGTCGCACTGCGGCAAAATTACCGGTTCGTGCACCGCCGGAGCTTTGCACGGCATCCGCTTTGCCCCGTCTGCTTCAATGAGCGTCAGGTCGGCAAGCTCCATCCACCGGGTCAGCAGCTGTGCAGGCGGAACGGTCAGCTTGCCTTCCGGGGCGGCTGACCCTGCAACGGCATAGCTGCCGTCAGCCCACAGTGCATCCCGGGCAGCATTGTTATCCGCCCAGACACCGCCGGGCGGCTTCATGATATGTGTTGTTGTCGTAGCCAGAACTTTCCAGTCTTTGCGGGCGCAGCAGGACGCCATGGCATACATCAGAGTCGTTTTTCCGCCGCCGCCCACAAGCGAGACGATATGTCCCTTTTCTGTCAGGAACGGAAAGCAGCGTTCCAAGTTCATTCTTCGTCTTTTTGGGCGGCCACGGCCATGGCAATTTTTTCCGGCGTGATGGGCAGCTCATAGAACCGAGTGCCGATGGCGTTGTAAATCGCATCCGAAATGGCCGGAAGCGGGGTGTTGATGACCACTTCACCGATGGATTTGGCACCGAAGGGGCCGTTCGGCTCGTAGCTGCTCTCAAATTCTACCCGGATCCTGCCCACATCCGTGCGGGCCGGGATCTTGTACTGGAACAGCGAATTTTCCTCCGGATAGCCTTTTTTGTCGTAAGTGACGTTCTCGGTCAGGGTCATACCGATACCCTGCAGCAGGCCGCCCTCGGCCTGCACACGGGTCAGATTCGGGTTGATGGGCGTGCCGCAGTCCACACAGGCGTCAAACTCCAGCAGCTTCACTTCGCCGGTCTCGGTGTCCACTTCCACTTCTGCCGCGCCTGCCATATACGGCGGGGGCGACAGCGGCGAAGAATGCGTCTCGGTGGCTTCCAGCGGCACTGCATGTCCGTTCTGCGCCGCCGCTGCAACAGCGGCCAGCGTCACCTGATGAGAAGGCTCTGTGCTTTCGAATACCACTTTGCCATCAAACTCCACCGCATCCGCCGGGCAGTCCAGAAGCTCTGCGCCCAGCTTGCAGATCTGCTCCCGCAGCTTCATGGCGCACTTTTCCGTGGCCTTTCCGGTCACATAGATGGTACTGGACGCATAGGAGCCGGAGTCGTAGGGCGAAGAGTCGGTATCTGCGCCAAACACAGAGATCTCATCCAGCGTGCAGTCCAGCACTTCAGCCGCGATCTGCGCCAGCGTGGTATCACAGCCGGTGCCCATATCGGCTGCACCGATCATCAGGGTATACGAACCGTCATCGTTCAGTTTCAGGGTGGCGCTGCCCACATCCATGCCGGAAATACCGGAACCCTGCATAGCCATGCCCATGCCGACGGCACGGACTTTGCCGTTTCCCATGTCCCGGACGGGGTATTTGTGCTCCCAGTCGATCATCTCACGCACCTTGACAAGGCAGCGGTCCAGCGCACAGCTGGTGTTCACGGCACCGTAGTAGGCGGGCATCACGTCACCTTCCTGCACGGTATTCTTGAGCCGCAGCGCAAAGGGATCCATGTTCAGCTTATGGGCCAGCTCGTTCACGGCCGATTCCACCGCAAACAGACCCTGTGTTGCGCCGTAGCCGCGGTAGGCACCGGCAGACATATGGTTGGTATATACCACATCGCTGACAAAGCGGAATGCCTCGGCCTTGCCGTACAGCGGGATGGATTTATGTCCGGACAGGCCGACCGTCGTGGGGCCGTGTTCGCCGTAAGCACCGGTATTGGACAGGGTGTACAGATCAATGCCCTTCACGATGCCGTCTTTGGTGGCGCCTAACCGGACATGCATCTCCATCTCATGCCGGGGCGAGGAAGCGATCTGGCTTTCTACGCGGCTGAAGATGATCTTGGAGGGCTTTTTGGTTTTCCATGTCACGAACGCCGGGTACACTTCGCACACCGCCGTCTGCTTGGCGCCGAAACCTCCGCCGATACGGGGCTTGGATACCCGCACCATGGTCTTTGGAATATGCAGAGCGTTGGCAATGTTGCGCCGTGCATGGAACACGATCTGGGTCGAGCTGAGTACGTTCAGACGGCCGTAGGTGTCGATGGAGCAGTAAGTGCGGAAAGTCTCCATCATGGCCTGCTGGCAGGCTTTGGTGTGATACACATGGTCGATGACTACATCGCACCCGGCCAGAACGGCATCGATATCGCCGGAACTGCTTTCGTCGTGAGCGCACAGGTTCCGTTTGTTATCGGCTCCCACCGGGCACAGACTTTCCCAGTTATCCTCCGGATGGACGAGGACCGGGTTGTCCTTGGACGTGTGGTAATCCAGCACAGCTTCCAACACGTCATACTCGACCTTGATGAGCTTCAGCGCTTTGTCTACGCATTTTTCATCCTTACCGGCCACAATGGCCACCACATCGCCCACAAAGCGCACATGGCGGTCGATGACCAGCCGGTCGTAAGGGCTGGCTTCCGGGTAGGTCTGGCCGGCCTCGGTATAGCGGCGGCCATTCTGATCCACATCTTCCCAGGTATAGATTGCTTCGATGCCCGGCACCTTTTTTGCCACAGCAGTATTGATGGTCTTTACGATGGCATTGGCGTGGGGAGAACGCAGCAGTTTGACGATCAGGCAGTCCGCTGGGATCACGTCATCCATGTACACGGGCTGGCCTGTGACCAGCTGCATGGCGTCTTTTTTGCGGAACGGCTTGTTGACGGTATTCATTCAGCGGCCTCCTTCTGCTTTTTCCATGCAAGAAAATTCATGATGCCACGCAGCTGGCCCTCGTAGCCGGAGCAGCGGCAAAGGTTGCCGGACAGATATTCTTTAACCTCTTCCTCGCTGGGGTACGGATTTTCGCGGAACAGCGCCAGCGCATTCATGATAAAACCGGGATTGCAGAAGCCGCACTGCTCCGCGCCCTGATCGGCGATGAATCCGCCGAACTCTGCTGCTTCTTTCTGCAGGCCCTCCAGCGTGGTGACCTTGTGGCCGTCGGCGCGGGCAGCCAGCACCGAGCAGGACAGCACCGGCTTGTCATCCAGAAAAACGGTGCACAGGCCGCAGTTGGATGTTTCACACCCGCGCTTGACACTTTTGCAGCCATGGGCGCGGACAAAATCGATCAGGAGCATGTCCGGAGCAACGTCCTCCGTTACCATGATCCCATTCAGCATAATACGGATCTGCATTTAGTTTTCCTCCTGTGCGGTACGTTTTTCCAGTTCCAGAACAGCACGCTTCGTCAGGACACCTGACAGATGGCGGCGGTATTCGGCACTGCCGCGCATGTTGGCTCCAGTCACAATCTGCTGCTTCACCTCATCTGCCATTGCCTGTGCAAGCTCTGCTGCAGGAGCCTGCCGCACAGGCAAGTCAAACCGGACCGCCTTCAGCGGACGCGCACCGATCGCAATGCGGTAGCTGCCGTCTGCAAGACGGGCAGCAGCGCAAGTGAGCACCGGGATATCGGTCTGGCTGTTGCGAACAGACTGATAGAAAAATTCCGCTTTTTCCTTTTTGACGATCAGCCGCACAAGGATGTCCCGGTCATAGGGACGCTCAGCGTACTCCCGCAGGGACACGATGCCACCCTTGTACAGCTCTACCGAACAGTCCATGGCCATGAACAGCGTGAGCACATCGGAAAAGCCGAAGCGGCTGTAGATACTGCCGCCCACGGTAGCCAGATTGCGCAGCTGCACACCCACGATATGGCGCAGCGCTTCCCTGACGGCTCCATGGGTATAGGCTGCAAGGCCGGGGTGCTCTTCCAGCTGGCGCAGCGTGACCATGGCACCGATGGAAAAACTGTCCTCGGTCTCCTCTATGGTGTCCAGTCCCAGACCGGACAGGTCGATGGCTGTGCCGACATTGATGTTCTCCATTTTGAGCCAGATCATGCCGCCCAGCACACGGTTGGCCTTTTTCTGGTTCAGCTGCCACGCTTCTTCCAG
>OIXL01000251.1_pt1 | contig 29983 bp, 25 predicted proteins | sample 1587761 | NCBI WGS metagenome assembly OIXL01 (sample SAMN03283246) | human gut metagenome | biome: human-associated habitat; material: feces | host: Homo sapiens | place: Peru | collected 2012 | reverse complement strand
CATGGACGCACCCAGAATCTGTATGGCGAAGCCATATATATCTGATGCTCGGTAATTCAATTACCGATGTAGTTCACGCGAGAATATCAAAAAATACAAAAAAATACAATTTATTCGGTTGACCAAATGATACTTTTGTCATATAATCTAATCAAAAATAGTAATAATTACTAATTTAACTGGAGATTATTAGCAGGAGGTACCTATCATGGACAAGAAGATTACAGACAGCATTATTTACATCGGTGTGGACGACAAGGACATTGATTTATTTGAGAGCCAGTATGTTGTTCCAAACGGTGTTTCATACAACTCATATGTGATTATGGATGACAAAATTGCAATCATGGATACAGCAGATGCAAGAGTTACGGATAAGTGGTTTGCCAATTTGAGAGAGGCGCTCGGCGACAGAAAGCCGGATTATCTCGTTGTTTCCCATTTGGAGCCGGATCATGCTTCCAATATCCAGAAGGTTGCAGAGACATATCCTGATATGCAGATTGTAGGTAATGCAAAGACCTTTAACATGATGGGACAGTTTTTCGATATAGACTTAACGGACAGAAAGGTTGTAGTGGCAGAGGGAGATAAGCTTTCTCTTGGAAAGCATGAGCTTACATTCGTCATGGCTCCTATGGTTCACTGGCCGGAGGTTATGATGGAGTACGAGTCAACAGACAAGGTGCTTTTCTCGGCAGACGGCTTTGGTAAGTTTGGTGCGCTCGATACTGATGAGGACTGGACATGTGAGGCAAGACGTTATTACTTCAATATTGTTGGAAAGTATGGTGCTCAGGTGCAGGCAGTTCTCAAAAAGGCAGCAGGGCTTGACATTGAAAAGATTTGTCCTCTTCACGGACCGATTCTCACAGAGAACCTTGGCTTCTACATAGATAAATACAATACATGGAGCAGCTATCAGCCTGAGGATGAGGGAATCCTTGTGGCATGTGCTTCTATTCACGGCAATACAAAGAAGGCAGCAGAGCTTTTAGCAGAAAAGCTCAAGGCTACAGGTGTAAAGGTTGCATTTACAGACCTTTGCAGGGATGATATGGCAGAGGCTGTTGAGGATGCGTTCAGATACGACAGGCTTGTGCTCTGCGCATGCACATATGATGGAGGCATTTTCCCACCAATGGAGGATTTCTTACATCATCTCAAGGCAAAGGCTTATCAGAATCGTAAGATTGCCTTCGTGGAAAACGGTTCATGGGCTCCTACAGCAGCACGCCAGATGAAGGCTATTGTTGAGGGCTTCAAGAACATAGAGTGTGTTGAGCCTGTTGTTACAATTAAATCTACTCTCAATGAGGCATCTGAAAAGCAGATGGATGAGCTTGTTGCAGCACTTACCAGATAGAATAATTCATGTGCATGGATTAGATGATATATACTAGATGATATAGATCAGACATAGTTTAATATGGCATAGTATATATGGATCAATGAAGACCCGGGCGTTTGTCCGGGTCTTTATATTAAAGGTAACTATTCAGAATCACTCCCACTCACATTCACAAAACCGCACGATACTCGTGCTTTGTTTACAAAAGTATATATAAATGTGGTATCATACAATCAAAGAAAAAAGCCATAATAGTACAATGTCAAATGAGGTAAACTATATGCAGCAGCGAATTACCATAAATCTTAACACAGATAGCAAAAAAACCGACAAAACCACTATTCTTGAATACTGCCGCAGTCACGGCATTGCAGGGATAGAAACACCGTGCGGTGGAAAAGGCACTTGCGGTAAATGCAAGGTGACGGTGACAAAACCATACTATAAGGATGTGCTGGCCTGTCAGACGAAGATTTGTGACGGTATGGAAATTATTGTTGGGAGAAAAGAAAGCACCGGAACCAAAGAAAACAGCATGGTTGTTCTGACAAATGGAGGAAATGTATCGGAAAAATTTAATGAGCATGTAAATGAGCATGTGAATAGGAATGTTGAAGACACTCTGGCGGCCTGTGATATCGGAACCACAACAGTAGTCTGTTATCTGATTGATAAAGAGACCGGGCAGATTATCTCAACCAGAAGCGGTGCCAATCCACAGCGCAGCTTTGGAGCAGATGTACTTTCCAGAATTGATGCGGCAGCGAGGGCGGATGATAACGATAAAGCGAATGGCGGCCTGCAGATGATGCAGACACAGATAGTGTCCCTGCTTAACGGCTGGATATCAGAAATGCTCATGGAATGTGGCAGAACTAAAGTAAGCCGGTTTTCAGTTGCCGGAAACACGGTTATGTGCCATCTGCTTATGGAAATTTCACCGGAAAAGCTTGGCAAGGCACCGTTTATGCCGGATGAATATTTTGGCAGAGTATTTAATCCTTTGGATATAGGACTTGAGAATTGTCAAGCCATGATTATATTTCCGGCTGTATCAGGCTTTGTAGGCGGAGATATTACAGCGGGTATGATGGAGACAGTGAACCGCAACGAGCTGACACTTTATCTGGATATCGGAACAAACGGTGAGATGGCGCTTGGAAAAGGCGACAGATATGTTTGCTGTGCCACCGCGGCAGGACCGGCTTTTGAGGGTGCGCAGATTGAGCTGGGCATGCCGGCGTCTAAGGGAGCCGTGGATAAGGTATGGCTGGAAGGTCGCAGAATTAAGTATTCGGTTATCGGAAATGACAGACCTGTGGGGCTGTGCGGTTCGGGGCTTATCGATGCGCTTGCCGTTCTTCTGAAAGCCGGAATCATAGATGAAAACGGCACGATTTTAAGCGGACAGGAGCTTCCTATACTGTTTAGGTCGTATGTGTTTGAGGTGGAAGCGGAGGAGACTGCACAGAGCACAGAGCTCTCTCTCGCCGTTCATATTGCACCTGGAGTCTACATTACGCAGGAGGATATCAGGAAGCTGCAGCTTGCGAAGGGCGCGATAGCCGCCGGAATAGAAGTATTGTTTAAGGAATATGGCTGTATGCCTTGTAATATTGATGTTCTCACATTTGCAGGAGGCTTTGGAAACTACATTGACAAAGCAAGTGCGGCGGCAATAGGATTGTTTCCACAGGAGCTTTTGGACAAGGCAAAAGAAGTGGGAAATGCGGCAGGAAACGGAGCTGTTTCGGCAGCTTTATCGCAGGAAGACTGGGAAAGAGCACTGGAGATAAGCGGGAACATGCGTTACATCGAGTTGGCATCGTATCCGCATTTCAATGAAATGTATGTGGAGCATATGAATTTTTAAATAATTGAAAAATATATATTTTTACTTTATTGTTGAACAAAATTGTCATATAATGACTTCGGGTGAGATTATATTTTTAAAAGAAAAGCTGATAGGGTGATCAGCATCAGGAGGAATATTAATGCGTAAAACAAAAATTATCTGTACTATTGGACCGGCCAGTGAACATGAGGATGTCCTCACCAGGATGATAAAGGCAGGTATGGATGTTGCCAGATTGAATTTTTCTCATGGCTCACATGAGGAGCATCAGGGCAAAATAGATTTAATCAAGAAGGTAAGACAGAAGCTTCATATGCCAATCGCAATCATGCTTGACACAAAGGGACCTGAGTATCGTATCAAGACCTTTGAGAATGGCAAAATAGAGCTCAAGGATGGAGATACCTTCACACTTACCACTGACGATATTGTAGGAAATCAGGAGAGAGTATCAGTAAACTATGAGAATCTGATCAAGGATTTAAAGGTTGGTGACCGTGTGCTTGTTGCGAACGGAATCATCATTCTGCAGGTCAGAGAGCTTAAAGGAAACGATGCAATCTGTGATGTTATCGCAGGCGGTACACTTTCAGACAGAAAGAGCATGAACTTCCCGAATAAGGTCATGAAGCATGCATATTTAAGCAAGCAGGACAAGGACGATCTGCTTTTTGGTATAAAAAATGAGGTGGATTATGTTGCTGCATCATTTGTTTCTACAAAGCAGGATGTAGCTGATCTGAGAAGCTTTTTGGATGAAAACGGTGGAGAGGACATTGAAATCATCGCAAAGATTGAGAACCGCTCAGGTGTAGATCATGTGGAGGAAATCTGTGAGATAGCAAACGGAATCATGATAGCCAGAGGAGATCTCGGTGTTGAGATTCCGGGAGTTGAGGTACCGGCAATACAGAAGTATCTTATCAACAAGTGCCGTATGCTTGGTACACGCGTAATCACAGCAACAGAGATGCTTGAGTCCATGATTCACAATCCACGTCCTACAAGAGCTGAGGTTACTGATGTTGCCAATGCTATTTATGATGGTACAGACGTTGTTATGCTTTCAGGTGAGACAGCTAATGGTAAGTATCCTCTTGAAGCATTAAAGATGATGGTTAAGATGGCAGAGACAGCAGAGTATACAGAAAAGCAGATAAACTACGGCAAGAGATTTGCCAATGCTGAGTTCCAGACAAAAAGCATAGTCGATGCCATTTCACATGCTACATGTGCCATGGCAATAGATGTGGATGCGAAATGTATCGTAGTCAGCTCGCTGACAGGACGTACAGTGCGCATGGTCAGCCGTTTCCGCTGCCCTGTTGATATAATAGGCATGACAACCTCTGAAAAGGCATGGCGCAAGCTGAACCTGAGCTGGGGTGTAAAGCCGGTTCTGTGCGAGGAATACAACTCAATGGAGGTTATGTTCTACAATGCGATGAACGAGGCAAAGAGTGTCATGAAGCTCAAAAAGGGTGCTCATATAGTGCTCACAGGAGGTCTTATCAATGGTAAGACAGGCAACACCAATGTAATTAAGGTTGAGACGGTTTAGTACATTTATACTATTGATTAAATCGTATATATGTCATATAATTCTTAACGATTAATAAAAACAATAAATTTAAAATAAACAATTTCGAGATGAAGTTTGCAGGAAAACGGCAGCGATTTTACCTTATCAAAGCCTACCGAAGGAGTAAAACTCTCAGGTGCCGCAGCAGGCGGTGCAACTGTAAATGGATCGACTCTCTGGAGACACCCGCTTGGCGGGGGCCGAAGGTGCAACGTACGAATAGGAAGCAGTAGGAGTGCAGTGACTATGAATATATCATGGCACAGGCTGCTTCTCGTACGAATCTCTCAGGCAACAGGACGGAGAAGATATTGGACAGATATTCTTAAGATAATCTTCTTAATCCCATGTATCAGACTGTATATGCAGCGTATATGGGGTTTTTTATTTCAATTCACGTAAGTGCTGCTAAGCCTGCTTTTTCAATTGTTTCCGGATGTCATAAATGAGGGGCAAAAATACCTTTTGACCCTCATATCATTTATATTAATAGTATTTGCTCAAAACACAAAGACTTTGTGTTTAGATAAAAAAGAGAGGCAGGAGTATTTCAATGTGGAACACAATCAACAATTTTCTTAGTGCAGTGGACAATTTCGTCTGGGGAGTGCCGCTCATGGTGCTCATCATGGCAGGAGGTATAATGCTCACAGTTCGTCTGGGGCTTCTTCAGATAAGAAAACTTCATCTGGCACTAAAGTGGATGGTCAAAAATGAAGAGGGCGGCGATGGCGAGATTACGAGCTTTGGCGCACTCTGTACCGCGCTTAGCGCAACAATCGGAACCGGCAACATAGTCGGTGTAGCAACTGCAGTCGGTGCAGGAGGACCGGGAGCGCTTTTCTGGATGGTGCTTGCAGCCTTCTTTGGCATGGCAACAAAGTATTCAGAGGGACTTTTGGCTGTAAAATATCGTGTCATCGGCAAGGACGGACATAGTCTCGGCGGACCATTCTACTACATAGAGCAGGGAATGGGTGCAAAATGGAAATGGCTTGCAAAGATATTTGCATTTTTCGGCGTATGCGTTGGACTTTTCGGAATAGGAACATTCAGCCAGGTAAACGGAATATCAAGTGCTGTAAACAACTTTTTTGACCCTAAAAACCAGCATACAGTAAAGGTTTTACCGTTCCTTGGTGAGTATTCATGGTCAGTTGTCATTGCTTCGCTTGTACTGGCATTCTGCGTGGCAGCAGTGCTTATCGGCGGAGTAAAGCGTATTGCAAGTGTCAGCCAGATAATAGTTCCTTTTATGGCTGTTATATATATTGTATTTGTGCTCGTGCTTGTGGTATGCAATATCACAGCGGTTCCGGCAGCGTTTGCTACAATAGTAAAGGCAGCGTTTTCACCGAAGGCCATAACAGGCGGTGCCGTGGGAAGCTTTCTTGTTGCAATGCAAAAGGGTGTTGCCAGAGGAATCTTTTCAAACGAGGCAGGACTTGGTAGTGCCCCGATTGCAGCGGCAGCAGCCCAGACAAAGGAGCCTGTACGTCAGGGACTTGTCAGCATGACAGGAACCTTCATTGATACAATAGTTATATGTACACTTACAGGACTTTCCATCGTGCTCACAGGCGCATGGCAGGTTGACGGACTCGAGGGCGTGCAGGTTACTACATACGCATTCCAGAATGGTCTTCCTTTACCGAAAGAGTTATCAGCATTTGTACTTATGCTGTGTCTTGTATTTTTTGCCTTTACAACTATACTCGGTTGGGATTATTATAGTGAACGGTGCTTAGAGTATTTGAGTGGCGGAAGGATGAAATATGTAAAGGTTTATCGCTGGATATATATACTTGCAGTTTTCATCGGACCTTATATGACTGTAAGTGCGGTGTGGACTATCGCTGATATCTTCAACGGTCTCATGGCTCTGCCAAATATGATAGCGCTGTTTGCTCTTAGTGGTGTTGTTGTTAAGGAGACAAGGCATTTCTTCGAGAGACATAGAAATGGAGAAATCGAGGATTAATTATGTTTTATATTTTGCGACATGGAAGAACAGATTGGAATGAGGAGCACAGACTGCAGGGTGAGGTGGATATCCCACTCAACGAAACCGGCAGGCAGATGGCTTACGATGCCGCAGAAAAATATAAGGATATAGATTTTGACATATGCTACTGCTCCCCGCTTAAGAGAGCACAGGAGACGGCAAGGATTTTTCTTGCAGACAGAAACCCTGCAGTAGAGATTATCACTGACAACAGGCTTCACGAGATGTGCTTCGGTGATTATGAGGGAGTGAAGAACATCAGGCAAAAGCCCGAATGCCCTGTCTACCTGCTCTTTGAGGAGCCGGAAAAATATGTGGCAAAGGACGGCGCAGAGAGCTTTGAGGAGCTATATCACAGAACAGGCGAGTTTATAGAGCAGGTGCTAAGACCGCAGCTTGAGGCAGGCAAAAATGTGCTTGTCGTGGGACACGGTGCAATGAACTGCAGCATAGTCAATCAGTTTCGCGGCACACCTATAAAGGATTTCTGGAAGGATATGCAGGGAAACTGCGAGCTGCTTAGGGTTGAATAAATTTAGATTATTCTGAATAGTTATATCGTTTGTAATAGATAGGGCATACCGGTTATGGGGTGCCCTATTGCTGTCAGAAACTAATTTCAATAGCATTTATTTATAAGTAAATGGATATTATATTATAAGTAATACTAAATTGACCACATAGCCTTATGCTCGTAAAATAATTTTGTAAATTTTTTATTAAATTAAGAGTATAATTATTTGGAGGAACCAATGAAAAAGACAACGAACTCTTCACCTTACCAGTTTGAGGGCAGAATACCTCTGTCTCAGGCTATTCCGCTTGGACTGCAGCATGTTATGGCTATGTTCATCGGAAACCTTACACCTCTTATCATTGTTATGGGAGCGTGCGGACTCACAGCGGACGCTGGTTTTGCGGAGCTTAGAACAGCTCTCTTACAGAATGCAATGATTATCGCAGGTATTGTAACATTAGTACAGATGTTTTCCATCGGACCTGTCGGCGGAAAGGTACCTATCGTTATGGGAACCTCTTCGGGCTTTCTTGGAGTATTAAATAATACAGTTGCAGCGTGTGGCGGCGGAGTTATAGCATATGGTGCTATTATGGGAGCCTGCCTTGTAGGAGGTATCTTCGAGGGCATACTCGGAGCCTTCTTAAAGCCTTTGCGCAAGTTTTTCCCGGCAATCGTTACAGGCTCAGTTGTTATAGCAATCGGACTTTCACTCCTTGGAGTGGGAATCAACTACTTCTGTGGTGGAACAGGCAAAAATGATTACGGCTCACTGCCAAACCTTTTTATTGGAATGGTTGTACTTATAGTAATCGTGCTTCTTAAGCATTTTGCACCATCGCGCAGTATTTTTTCATCATCTGCCATCCTTTTTGGTATCCTGGCAGGATATGTTGTAGCAATCATTATGACACTTACCATGTCACACACAGGTGTGACCGCTGACGGTGTTAAATACACATACTCATGGGTTGTAAACTTTGATGAGGTTAAAAATGCGGCATGGATAGCAGTTCCAAGCTTTATAGGCTTTGGAAAGCTGTCAGATGTGGGAATTTCCTTCCATGCCAATGCAATCATCCCAATCGGCATCATGTTTATCGTTACTGCAATCGAGACAGTTGGCGATATCTCAGCCTGTGTGGAGGGTGGAATGGACAGAGAGGCTACAGATTCAGAGCTTTCAGGCGGTGTTATCTGTGATGGTCTTGGTTCATCATTTGCAGCGCTTTTCGGAGTACTGCCAAATACCTCATTCTCACAGAATGTAGGTCTTGTTTCAATGACAAAGGTTGTCAATAGATTTGCTATTTCAATGGGAGCTATATTCCTCGTTATTTGCGGCTTCTGCCCAAAGATTGGAGCTCTCATGTCAATCATGCCTCAGTCAGTGCTCGGCGGAGCTGCTGTTATGATGTTTGCTTCTATCCTGATTTCGGGAATTGAGCTCATCACAAAGGAGCCAATCGGCAGCCGTGAGATTACAATTATCTCAGTAGCAATCGGTTTAGGCTACGGACTTGGCGCTACAACCGGTGCTACATCACATCTGCCATACTATGTACAGCTTATATTTGGCGGTTCAGGTATCGTGCCTTGCTCACTTTGCGCTATTCTTCTCAATATTATTTTGCCGAAGAAGTCAAAGAACGCGCCATATATGTGGGATATGGACGAGAAAGACGATGTGAAGCGTGTGGATGACTAACGCTTAGGATTTTGAAGCCGTCCGGTGCATTAAGTACACCGGCGGCTTTATTGTTTGTGGGAAAGTATGGAAATATATGGAAAAAGTGATTTCAATAGTGGGCGCAGGTGGCAAGACCACACTCGTTCATAAGCTTGCAAGGGAATATCACAGGAGTGGAAAAGGTGTGCTTGTCACAACGACAACGCACATGTATGTCGAAGCTGACACTGACCTATCCTGCGATTTTTTTGCGTTAAGGGATAAAATAATAAAAGATGGATATTGTATGGCGGGGCAGAAAATATCTGAACAGTCAAAGTCAAAGATGTGCGGACTGCCGTATGATTTGCTTGATAAACTGATTAAAGACATGCCACAGGCGTTAGATTATGTTATAATCGAAGCAGATGGGGCAAAGCACCATTCCCTCAAATATCCGGCAGCGGATGAGCCGGTCATATATCCGGGTACCACAGATGTTATCATAGTGCTTGGCACATGGGAAAAGGGCAGGTCATGTAAGGACGTTGTATTTCGATATGAGCTTATGCAAAAGGAACTTGGAACGGCAGAGGATGCAGTGGTTGATGATTCGGTTATAGATACGTTGCGGCAGGTCTATGTCAGAAAGCTGCGCGATAGCGGGTTTGAAGGACGAGTATCGTGCGTTTTTGCGAATGAGCGTGGGGGCTGAATAGTTGAAAATATGGAAATAATAAGGTAACAGGGTAATTAATCAGATGAGCATGAATCAGAGCAATAATCAGATAATAAAGAAAAATTTGTTAATCATATGCCGCGGTGCAGGAGACCTTGCGACCGGCATCATCCACAGACTGCACCGGGCAGGGCATAGGGTGATAGCGCTTGAGACAGACTATCCGGCTGCCATACGGCGCCAGGTGTCCTTTTGTGAGGCAGTGTATGATGGAAGCGCAGCTGTAGAGGGTGTGACAGCCAGACTTGTTCCTGCCTTGGCTGATGCAGAGTCTGATACAGAGACATATTCAGGGATAAATGACACACCGGCAGCTCATATTGCATCAGAAAAGTGGGATAGTTCAGCCATCGAAGCTGTGCTTGAAGCCGGAGAGGTCCCACTTCTTATAGACCCAAAGGGTGAGTCAGTTGCACTTTTAAAGCCGGATGTTGTGGTAGATGCCATAATAGCAAAGAAAAATCTAGGCACCACAATCGATATGGCACCGCTTGTGATAGGAGTAGGCCCGGGCTTTACGGCAGGGCAAGACGTGCATCTGGTGATTGAGTCCATGCGTGGGCACAATTTGGCGCGCATCATTACCGATGGCATGGCACAGCCCAACACAGGTGTTCCGGGAAATATCGCCGGCTTCACAAGTGAGCGTGTGATTCACGCTCCGGCGGCAGGATATATTCATGACGTCAGAAAAATCGGAGACATCGTGCAAAAGGGCGATGAGATAGCGCGGATATATCCGGATAAAGAAAGCTATGACAATGCATTGTCTGAATATGTCCCTGTGAATGCTACAATTACAGGCATCATACGAGGCCTTATCCGTGAGGGTTATTATTTCAGGAAAGGCTTCAAGATAGCGGATATCGACCCGCGCGAGAGTGAGATAACAAATTGCTTTACAATCTCTGACAAGGCAAGGAGTATAGCAGGCAGTGTGCTTGAGGCGGTATCGGCATTTGAGCACGGCGTAAAGATTTATTAAATAATAAATGAGGGTAACTATTAAGGTGTTTTAGTGGTTCTGAATAGTTACAGTGAGGATAAATAGATTGACGCAGGAAAACGAATTAGATATCAATAATCAGAAACAAAATAAAGGAAAGCTCACACATTTTAATGAGGCAGGGGAAGCTCACATGGTGGATGTGCATGCAAAGGATGACACATACCGCGTGGCGAAAGCCTGTGGCACGATAAAGGTAAATGGCGCCGTATACAGGGCGGTATCTACGGGCACAGCTAAAAAGGGCGATGTGCTGGCAGTAGCGAGGATTGCGGGAATCATGGGCGCAAAGAACAATTCCATGCTCATTCCGCTCTGTCATGCTATTGCCATGACAAAGTGCGATGTTGAGTTTGAGCTGGATGAAAAAAACAGCAGTATCACGGCAATCTGCACGACAGCCTGTGTGGGAAAAACCGGTGTAGAGATGGAGGCCATGACAGGGGTCAGTGTGGCGCTTCTTACCATATATGATATGTGTAAGGCACTGGACCGTGGCATGGAAATCGGGCAGATACATCTGCTGGAAAAATCCGGTGGCAAGAGCGGACATTACGTTACTGATCACAACTAACAATGTGACCGGCAACGATTACAGCTCATTTAAAATGCTGAGAAGTTAAAAATACACAATTAATCAAGGATAACAGGGTGATGTAATGTATACTGTAGGGATTATAACGATAAGCGATAAAGGCGCAGCGGGCCAAAGAGAGGATAAAAGCGGTCCGAAAATAAAGGAACTGCTTCCCAAAGATAAGTATGATGTGGTTTCATATAAAATAATACCGGATGAGAGGAAACAGATTGCAGACGAGCTTGTCAGGCTGTGTGATGATGTGAAATGCAATCTGGTGCTTACAACCGGAGGTACCGGTTTTTCACCGAGAGATATCACACCGGAAGCTACAATGGATGTTGCAGAGCGTAATGCACCGGGTATCGCTGAGGCACTGAGAGCGTACAGCATGAGTCTTACACCTAAAGCCATGCTTGGCAGAGGAGCTTCAGTTATCAGGAAAAACACACTGATAGTCAATCTGCCCGGCAGTGTGAAGGCAGTGTCGGAGAGCATGGATTTTCTGATGGGAAATATAGAGCATGGGCTTGATATTTTACTGCAGTATGACAGTGAGTGCGGCCGGTGACAGAAATGCACGGGGTATGGTTTAGGACAGTAACTATTTACAAAAATAATATTTGGAGTGTGGGATTATATGAAGCTTATGAAGACAACGGAGGCAGTCGGACAGGTGCTCTGCCACGATATCACACAGATTATCCCCGGTGTGAAAAAGGATGCGGTTTTTCGCAAGGGGCATATTATAACAAAAGAGGATATACCGGTGCTGCTTAGCGTCGGAAAAGACACCATATATATATGGGAAAATGATGAGACCATGATGCACGAAAATGAGGCAGCAGAGATGCTTTATCGCATGAGCGCATGTGGCACAAATAGCAATGAGACCGACGTCGAACATCATTGTGAAGCCGCAGAATCCGGCATTTTTGGTGGCACCACAAGTAAAATGCATCCATCCCCTGTAAAGGAAGGTAAGATAGAGGTGATTGCTGACTGTGACGGACTGCTTAAGGTGGACAGCGAAAAGCTGAAAAAGGTCAACTCCTTTGGTGAAATGATGATAGCCACGAGGCACGGCAATACCACTGTGAAAAAGGGGGATAAGCTCGCCGGAACAAGAATCATACCGCTTGTTATAAAAAAGGATAAGCTAGAGGCGGCTTCACACATATGCGATGACGGACCGATTCTTGATATAAAGCCGTTTGTGGTCAGAAAAGCAGCAATAATCACAACCGGAAACGAAGTGTACCACGGCAGGATACAGGATGCGTTTACCCCTGTCATCGAGAAAAAAATAGCAGAGTTTGGTGCACAGATGATGTTTCATGAGGTGTTTGATGATGATGACCAAAAAATAACAGACGGATGCTTACGTGCAATAGAGGCAGGAGCGGAGATTGTATTCTGCACAGGAGGAATGAGCGTGGATCCTGATGATAAAACACCGCTTGCCATAAAAAATACAGGCGCGCGGATCGTGTCGTACGGTTCACCGGTGCTGCCGGGAGCCATGTTTTTGCTGTCGTACTATGATGCAGGTGACAGGCTGGTGCCGATATGTGGACTGCCTGGCTGCGCCATGTATAACAAGCGCACGATATTTGATATTGTATTGCCGAGGCTTATGGCGTGTGATATGATTTTGGCAGATGAGCTTGCCGGACTTGGAGAAGGCGGACTCTGCCTGAATTGTGATGTCTGTACGTTTCCTAACTGCGGTTTCGGGAAGGGCTTTTAATATGCGCGATAGATTTGGCAGAGAGATTGACTACATGCGCATATCGGTGATAGATAGCTGTAATCTGAACTGTTATTATTGCAACCCACAGGACAATGATAAAAAGTGTCAGGCAATAAATACACTTAGCGTAAAAAAGGTGTTTTGCATAGTCCGCGCAGCCACAAGGCTTGGAATCACGCATTTTCGTCTGACAGGCGGTGAGCCGCTTCTGCATCCGCAGATTGATGAGATGGTTTCACAAATCAAAAAGATACCCGGTGTCAGGAGTGTATCGCTCACCACGAACGCAGTACTGCTTGCGCAGCATGCAAAGCAGCTTAAGGAAGCCGGCATAGACAGTATAAATGTGAGCCTGGACACGATAGATGCGTCAGAATATGAACATATCACAAAAAAACCGCTTTTTCATAAAGTGGAGCATGGAATCGATGCCGCCATAGAGTGTGGAATAAGAGTGAAAATCAATGCAGTGCTCACACCTCAGACAGATGTGGTAGCTCTCACACGGTATGCTTCAAAAAAAGGCACAGATATCCGTTTTATAGAGATGATGCCGGTAGGTGAAGGGCATACCAACGGAGTCGAGCCGTATGAGAAGGTTATTAGCGCACTTTTAGAAGTATATGGAACTCCTTGCCATATAGATACTGAAAATAGAGAAGAAATTAATTCGGGATATAATAATGCGGATAACGGTCCGGCAGAGTATTACAGTTTTCATGGACTTGATATCAGAGTAGGGCTGATTCAGGCAATCCATGGGAAGTTCTGCGATACCTGCAACCGCATACGGGTTACGGCTGACGGCAGGCTTATGCCATGCCTGGGAAGCAGCGTGACGATGGATTTAGTACCTGATTCATGCGAATTTACAGATGATTTGGAAAAAGATTTTGTAATAGTTCAGGCACTAAAGGCTGCCATAAAGGCAAAGCCGGGGTGTCACAATTTTAATGATAATGCAGTGACATATACAAAAACTACAGAGACAAAGACTGTGGAGACAAAGACTACAGAGCTGAAAGCTGCGGAAGTAAATGCAGCAAGAAATATGAGCCGGATAGGAGGCTGATAGCAAATCATGGGAAAGCTTCTTGCAATCAATATAAGCAAAGAGAGAGGAACTGAAAAGAGAGAGGTGCCACAGGCAGAGCTTGTTGCGGACTATGGCATCATGGGAGATGCACATGCCGGAAAGTGGCACAGGCAGGTCAGCCTGCTTTCAGCGGAGAAAATATATGCCTTCAGGGCAAGAGGAGCGCAGATAGACAACGGCGCATTTGGCGAAAATTTAGTTATATCAGGATTTGATTTCAAGAATTTACCGCTTGGAACACGCTTTTGCATAGGAGATGCCATTCTGGAGATGACGCAGATAGGCAAACAGTGTCATTCGCATTGTGCTATCTACAAGAGGATGGGCGAGTGCATTATGCCAAAGGAGGGCGTGTTTGCAGTAGTCATAAGAGGCGGTCAGATTCATACCGGTGACGAGGTGAAGCTGATTCCGGCAAACATATATGCTTCGATAAAGGACAGACCGGCGGACAGCCGCTGTGAGCTGTTGACAGTCATAGAAGGAGCACATGCCGGTGAAAAGGCGCTTTATATAGATGGCAGAATAAGAGTGGCATCAGGCAGTGCATGGGCAGATGAAATAAATGACAATGATAATTCCATTGTGATGTTTAAACAGCAGATAGGCAGCAGACCACGCCTCATAATCTGCGGAGGAGGTCATGTATCGGCGGCACTTGTACGCATGGCATCGCTTTTGGCCTTTGACATATGGGTGATAGAGGACAGACCTCTGTTTGCCGATAATGCAAAGCGCCAAGGAGCAGACCATGTAATTTGCGGCGATTATAAAAAAACTCTCGCCAGGCTGGAGCCACAGGCAGATGATTACTATGTATGCATGACAAGAGGCCATCGCTTTGATATGGAGTGTCTTACAGAGATATTCAGAAAGCCATACGCCTATGTGGGGATGATGGGCTCAAAGAAAAGAGCTGCCATAGTAAAAAAAGACCTTGAAGAATCGGGATTTTCACAGGAAACCATATCCGGATTACATTCTCCGATAGGCCTTGCAATAGGTGGACAGACACCGGAGGAAATTGCGCTTTCGGTGATAAGTGAGATAGTAAAGTGCAAAAATGAGCGTACCGGCTGCACACAGGTGGATAAGGAAGTGCTTGATGCACTTATTGAGGCAGCTAAGCAGGAAACAGATACACAGGCATCAGATGAGAAGTACATACTGTGTACCATCATAAAAAAGAATGGCAGTGCACCGCGCGGAGTCGGAACACAGATGCTCGTGAGCTCAGACAATCGGATTATCGGAACTATAGGCGGCGGTTGTGCGGAGGCAGAGGTTATAAGCTATTGCAGGAGACTGTTTCGCAAGCAGGAGTTCAAATGCGGTTTGATGGATGTGAGCATGAACACTGACGATGCCGAGAAAGAGGGCATGGTGTGCGGAGGAAGTATTTCGGTGCTGCTGGAGCAGATTGGATGATGAAATTATCATATATTAATAAATCAAGACAAGCCGAATATGAATATTAATCACATGTATATTTAATTTAAATAAAGGAAAAGAAAGGTTAAAAGTATGAGCTTAAGAATAGCGACAGGTACTGACGGAGCAGTAAAGGAGCGCAAGGGCTTAAAGAGAAAATTTAAAGCATATGCAGGACTTGCGTTTGGACTTATCCTTATAGCAGGACTTTTTGCGGGCTGTGGAAAAAAGGATACACCAGATGCAGATGTCGATTTATCAATTTTTGCGGCAAAGAGCTTAAACGGTGTTATGGATGAAATTTGTGCAGCCTACACCAAGGCGCATCCAAATGTAAACTTCCAGAACAACTATGACAGCTCCGGAACTCTGATGGCACAGATTAAAGAGGGTGCGAAGTGCAACATCTTTTTCTCAGCAGGAGTGGCACAGATGGATGAGCTTCAGAATGGCTACGACGGAGGAAGCGTGGTGGACGGTACTCGTGTTGACCTATTAAATAATCAGGTGTGCCTTGTTACATATAAGAATAGTGGCACGGCAGTTACCGGCTTTGCAGACATCTCAAAGGCTAAAAATATGGCGCTTGCTGACGGAACAGTTCCTGTAGGACAGTACACCAGAGCAGCGTTAGTAAATTCAAAAATGGTTGAAGGTGATGCTTCAAAGCCACAGGACATTTCAGATTCTGATATCTCAAAGGCACTTGACGGTCTGGAAATAAACAGCTGTGCCAATGTAGGTGCGGTTGCATCTGCCGTAGCTGAGGGCGCAAACGAGATAGGAACTGTTTACTACTCAGATACATTCGGATACGAGAACCAGCTTGATATTATAGAAAAGCTTCCAAACAGCTTAACAGGCGATGTCATCTATCCGATAGCAGCCTTAAAGGGAGACAGCACTACATCAGATGAGCTTGAAGCAGCAAAGGAATTTATCGCATACCTTCAGACAGATGAGGCAATATCAGTATTTGAGAAATATCATTTTTCGGTAAATAAATAATGGGACAGATTGATTTTTCACCGCTTTGGGTAACATTAAAAACAGGAATAGTAGCGTCAGTTTTTTCTTTTTTCATAGGAATAGCTTTTGCTGAGCTTGTCATAAACACAAAGGGCAGAGTGAGGGCATTCTGGGATGGACTGCTGACACTTCCTATGGTACTGCCGCCTACCGTGGCTGGATACATTCTTTTAAGGATTTTCAGCACAAGGCGTCCTTTTGGAAGCTTTTTAAGCCATAGCATGGGGATACAGGTAGTACACACGTGGCTTGGCTGTGTGGTGGCAGCAACCATCATTGCACTTCCTCTCATGTACAGAAATGCGAGAGCGGCATTTGAGCAGATAGACGAAAATGTCATATATGCGGCGCGCACTCTCGGCATAAGTGAGTGGAAGATTTTCTGGAAGATACGTCTGCCGATGGCAAAGCCCGGCATCATTTCGGGTGTCACACTGGCCTTTGCCAGAGCTATCGGTGAGTACGGAGCCACATCGATGCTTGCCGGAAATATAGCAGGAAAAACATCGACCATATCACAGCAGATAGCAATGGTCGTCCAAAGCGGTGATTACGCCACAGCGGGCTTCTGGTGCATAGTAATCATAGCGATTTCGTTTGCATGTCTTGTATCGATAAATATGATATGTGGCAAAAGCAAGGGCATAAAGAGAAAGAGAAAAAATAATGTCACTCATAGTAAAAATAAAAAAACAGTTGGATAATTTCATGCTCTCGGTTGACATGGAGCTTACGGACGAGGTTGTGTCCGTAATCGGTATGTCGGGCTCAGGAAAGAGTATGACATTAAAGTGCATAGCAGGGATAGAGACACCGGACTCAGGCTTTATATCATTAAACGGCCGTGTGCTGTATGATTCGAAAAAGCGTATAAATCTGCACCCGGGTAAGCGCAGGGTAGGCTATCTGTTTCAGGACTATGCATTATTTCCGACAATGACTGTGATGGAAAATATATGCATAGCAATGGGTCAGCGTAACGAGGAAAAAGTGAAGGGCTGGCTGAAGAGGTATGGGCTTGAGGGCATGGCATACACATATCCCAACCATCTCTCCGGTGGTCAGAGGCAGCGCGTGGCAATGCTTCGCATGCTTGCGGCTAAGCCGGAGTGCATACTGCTCGATGAGCCTTTTTCGGCACTGGATGAGCATGTAAAAAGAAGCATGGAATCAGAGCTTATGGAGATGCTGATAGATTTTCACAATCCTGTTGTTTTTGTGTCACACAATCGCGATGAGGTGTATCGCCTGGCCGAGCGTATCGGAAGCATGGAGAGCGGTGTACTGAGTACAGTCCGCGACAAAAAAGATTTCTTCATGCGGCCTATGTCTGTGGAGCAGGCACTGCTTGTGGGCTGCAACAATATATCAGAGGTAAAATGGCAGGATAAGCATCATGTGCTTGCCGTGGAATGGGATAGCGTATTTGAGGTCACTGATGAGCAGCTTGAACAGACTGCAATGGATATGGACGACATATCACACATAGGTGTTTTCCCACAGGATATAATAATATCGGTAGGCAAAGCAAAAACGGCACTTGTATATAATAATAAAAATATAATCAGGATTAAAGATTATAAAATGATTGAAGAGTTGAAAAGCTGGGAAGTATTGTGCAAATTAAATAACGATTCAATAATTTACGCAAGCCTTCCGAGGCATACAGAAGCAAATATGCTTAGCAAAAATATAAATGATGAGCTTTATATAAAGAATTTTTATCTGCTTGGATGAGAAGTAAATGAGGACATACTATGATTTACCTGGACAATGCTGCCACAACAATTAAAAAGCCGGATGCGGTATATGATGCAGTACTTGATGCAATGAAGCACTGCGGCAATTCCGGGCGCGGGGCATCGGATGCGTCGCTTGATGCGTCGAGGAAAATATATGAGGCCAGAATGTGTCTTACAGAATTTTTCGGAGGAGATGATGCGGCCAGACTCGTTTTTACGGCAAATGCCACTGAGGCACTAAACATTGCAATCCACGGACTGTTTGAGCCGGGGGAGCATGTGATTACAACACAGCTCGAGCATAATTCTGTGCTCAGACCTCTTTATATGCAAAGGGAGCGGGGCGTGGGTGTGGATATTGTACCATGCAGTGATGCAGGCATAAAAAGGGGGATAATTTCCCCATCGGACATAGAGGCTTTAATCCGTCCGGATACAAAAGCCATCGTATGCACACATGCTTCAAATCTCACAGGCAACGTGGTGGATATTAAGTCGATAGGGCAAATCGCACGAAAGCATAACCTTTTATTTATAGTCGATGCATCGCAGACAGCCGGTGTACTTCCGATAAATGTAAAAGACATGAATATTGATGTGCTCTGCTTCACAGGCCATAAGGGGTTGATGGGACCGCAGGGCACCGGAGGACTTTATGTGGGAGAGAGAGCAGATATAAAGCCGTTTAAGAGCGGTGGCACCGGCGTGCTAAGCTTTCTTGAGAACCAGCCTATGGAGCTTCCGACAAGACTTGAGGCCGGTACCTTAAACGGTCCGGGAATCGCAGGGCTTTTAACTGGTGTCATGGAGCTTGAGAAAATCGGCCTCGACAATATATACGCTAAAGAGCATGAGCTGATGCAGGCATTTATTGAAAAAATAAAGACAATCCCCGGAATCAGGATATATGGAGATTTCGATATGCTGCCCGACAAGGGTCTGCACTGTGCGATTGTTTCAGTAAATATAGCTGATATGGACTCGGCGGAGGTGTCAGACATACTTATGAATGAGTATGGCATTGCAACAAGGAGCGGCATACACTGCGCACCGCTGATGCATAAATTCTTTGGAACACAAAATCAGGGTATGGTGAGATTCTCATTTTCATATTATAATACAGTTGATGAGATAAATGAGGCCGCTGAAGCGCTTATGCAGATTGCGGGAATGCGATAAATAGTATTAAACAATTGAAAGGAGCAAAAATGCCACAGGAAATAGTGTTTTGCAAGGGCGGTGGCTGTACTGCAAAGCTTGGTCCGGATTTGTTAAGTAATGTTTTAGCAAAGCTGCCAAGGGGTGAAAAAGACAGCAATCTGCTCATCGGATATGATAGCTGTGATGATGCGGCAGTGTACAAAATTTCAGATGACACGGCGGTAGTCCAGACGCTTGATTTTTTTCCGCCGATGGTTGATGATCCGTATACGTTTGGACAGATAGCGGCCGCAAATGCGCTCAGTGATATCTATGCGATGGGCGGCACAGTAAAGACCGCATTGAACATTGTCTGTTTCCCTGAGAAAATGGATCTGAATATACTTGGCAAAATAATGCAGGGCGGTGCCGATAAGGTGATAGAGGCAGGCGGCACACTTGCGGGCGGCCATTCTATAGCAGACAGTGATGTAAAATACGGACTTTCAGTCATGGGTACGGTCCACCCGGAGCATATTTACAGCAACAACACAGGGCAGCCGTCAGATGTGCTTATACTTACAAAGAAACTCGGAGTGGGGCTTGTATGCAACGCAAACCGTGTAGGGGAGGCTCCGTTAGGTGCAATTGAGGATGCGGTAAGCTCTATGACCACACTGAATAAAGCAGCATCCGAAATCAGTCATGCTTTCGATATACATGCATGCACAGATGTCACGGGGTTTAGCTTTTTAGGACATTTGAGTGAGATGTTAAATGATGATATAACAGCACTTATCGACTCGATTTCCATACCGGTCATTACCGGAGCACTGCGATGCGCAGATGAGTTTTTCCTCACGGCAGCGGCCCAGCGCAACAGAAACCATGTAGGTGATAAGGTGTGCTTTGCAAAAAATATACCTTTCTCAATGGAGGAGGTACTTTTCGATCCGCAGACCTCCGGAGGATTGCTGTTTGCGGTAAAAGCTACTGAAGCAGATGCATTTTTGCATGAGCTTAAAGCCGCAGGGCTTCCGGCTGCAAAGGTGGGACGATTTGTTAAGCGTCGCGATGTGCCGATATATGTGAACTGATTTAAGCTGCCATAGCTTATGCAAATTTGCTGACAGGCTGCATGCCCTGCATTTTGAGGGCTGACGAGTTAAAATAATATAGGGAGGACGATAAATATGATAACAGTAAATGCAATAGGGGATACATGTCCAATCCCGGTAGTAAAGACAAAGAAAGCAATCGAGGCTCTCACACAGCCGGATACGGTTGAGACACTTGTGGACAATGAAGTTGCAGTGGAAAATTTAAAAAAGATGGCTGCACAGAAGGGCTATAGCTGTGATAGCAGTAAGCTCGACGACGGAAGCTACAGCGTAAAGCTGACAATTGAAGCTGTAAATGACGATGAGCTTTCGGATACAGACGAAGCTTTACAGTATACATGCAGGCCGGCCGCAGATAACAGGGTTGTTGTAATCCGCTCTTCATATATGGGAGAGGGCAGCGAGGAGCTTGGCAAGGTACTTATAAAGGGCTTCATCTACGCACTTTCGCAGCAGGACAACCCGCCTGAAACCATGCTTTTCTACAATGGAGGAGCGAAGCTGACCTGTGAGGGCTCAGAGTCACTTGAGGATTTAAAGGAGCTTAAGAGCCGTGGGGTGAAAATTTTTACCTGCGGAACATGCCTGAACTACTATGAGCTGTCAGATAAGCTTGCAGTCGGAGAGGTGACCAACATGTATGATATCGCAGAAAAGATGGCTGGGGCATCTCTTATTGTAAGTCCGTAGAGTTATACAAGGTGTGAGGTAATGGATAAAAATTTGGCAAGAGAAAAGAAAAAACGGCTAATCATCACCTTCGAGACTAACACAGCACCGTTGAAGCTTGATATCAAGGGCAAGGCATGTGGTATTCCGGGACGCACGATTCCTCTTCCGTCTGTCATATCGGCGGGCTGCGGGCTGGCATGGAGAGCAGAGCTTTCTGACAGGGAGTGCCTCATAGCCTTTATGAAGGAGCATGACATCAGGTGGGAAGCGATGTATGAAATCGAAATGAGGTAACTGATAGTTACCTATATAGCAGGATAACAGGAGAAAAATATGTTTTATTACAATCAATATGTGAGGGCGCAAAGCCTTGATGAAGCCTATGAGCTTTATCAGAAAAAACCGAATTTTGTGCTGGGCGGCATGCTCTGGCTCAAAATGAAAAATAAGACGCTTGGCACGGCAATTGACCTGTGCGATCTCGGACTTGACCAAATTGATGAGGATGAGAACGAGTTTAGAATCGGTGCATATGCAACACTCAGGCAGATAGAGACACATGAAGCACTGAATGCATATACACACGGCGCAATCGCAGAGTCGGTCAGACACATTGTCGGAGTGCAATTTAGAAATGTGGCAACTGTCGGAGGAAGCATCTGGGGCAGATTCGGATTTTCAGATGTCATGACGATTTTCAGGGCACTGGGAGCAAAGGTGCAGCTTCACAAGGCGGGAATTATGGATTTGGATGAGTTTGCGGCACTTCCAAGAACCACGCGCGATGTGCTTGTGTCAGTAATAGTACCGAAAAATGCAAAGGGCGTAGTATACTTAAGCCAGAGAAACCAGTCAACAGACTTTCCGGTGCTCACATGTGCAGTGGCAAACAGAAGCGGCAGGTATGTGGCGGTTATCGGAGCATCACCATATATGGCAGAGCCTGTGTGGGATGAGGAGGGCATACTCGATGGCATAGCAGATGCAAAGACAGATGGTAATGCAGCCTTGACAGATAACTCCGAAACCAATGCCAAAATAGATAGATTTGCCGAATATGTTGCAGAGCATATCCGTTTTGGAAGCAATATAAGGGCAGGGGCTGAGTACAGAGAGATAATCTGCAGGGTGCTTACACGCCGCGCTGTTACACAGTCGCTTGACATCTGCGATGATATTAAGCACGAGCATTAAGTAGGAAGGAATTCATATATATGGATGTTAAAATAAAATTAAATGGAAAGTTAATAACCGACTCGGTAGACCAGGATATGGTCCTTTTAGACTTTTGCCGTAAGCACAATTGCTTTTCGGTGAAGAGAGGCTGTGAGTCAGGCAACTGCGGTCTTTGTACAGTGCTTCTGGATGGAAAGCCTGTGCTGTCATGCAGCACGCCGATAGGCAGGGCAGACGGCAGAGCGGTGGACACCCTCGAGGGACTTGAGGAGGAAGCTAAGCAGTTTACAGGATTTTTTGCTGCACAGGGAGCGGATCAGTGTGGCTTCTGTAATCCGGGTTATATTGTAAATATTGTGGCGCTTCTGAGAGAAAATCCTGACCCGACTGATGAGGAAATTCTTGAATATCTTTCAGGAAATCTGTGCCGTTGTACAGGATATCAGAGTCAGCTGCGCTCAATCAGAAATTTCTTAAACAGTAAGAAGGAGGGCGCACCTCTTAATCTTGAGGCAGGCGTCTACGGAGAGGATATCGGAAAGGAGTGGAAGGATGAGCACAAATCAAACTAACGAAAACGGCTTCAACCGCGCCAGAAGGGATTACCACGCGGTTGGAAAATGTATACCTAAAAAGGACTCGAGCCAGCTTTTACTCGGAAAGCCGGTATTTACCGATGATATCACACCGCGTGATGCGCTTGTCATAAAGCTTCTTAGAAGCCCGTATGCAAATGCAATTGTCGAGGATGTAAAGACAGATATCGCTCTTAAGGTGCCTGGCATGGTCGCAGTATACACCTGGGAGGATGTTCCGAAAAAGCGTTTTTCTATCGCAGGCCAGACTTTTCCGGAGCCGTCACCATATGACAGATTAATCCTTGATCGCCATGTGAGAAGCGTAGGTGACGCCGTCGCTATAGTGGTCGGAGAATCTGAAAAGGCGGTGGACAAGGCTCTTAACATGATAAAAGTAAAGTACACGGTGCTTGAGCCGGTGCTTGACTTTAGAAAGTCGCTGGATAACAAGGTGCTCGTGCATCCTGAGGATGACTGGTCATCCAGCATAGATACAGGCGATGTAAAGCGCAATCTCATTCATCACGAGGAGGATGAGCATGGAAATGTGGAGAAAATTCTGTCAGAGTGCGATGAGATTATTGAGCACACATATCGCATAAAGGCAGCGCAGCAGGCATATATGGAGACCTGCAGGGCATACTGTGAGATAGACAGATACGGCAGACTTCACTGTATCAGCTCGACACAGATAGTTTTCCACCTGCGCCGAATACTGGCAAATGCACTTGATATTCCAAAGTCTATGGTGCGCGCTGAAAAGCCGCGTATCGGAGGCGGTTTCGGTGCCAAGCAGACAGCGGTCTGTGAGGTGTATCCGGCATTTGTTACCTGGAAGACAAAGCGTCCAAGCAAGATAATCTACAGCAGAAAAGAGTGTCAGACTATCGCGTCACCGCGTCATGAGATGGAAGTTACCGTGCGTCTTGGAGCGATGAAAGATGGTCATATAAGGGCGATAGATCTTTATACGCTGTCAAATGGTGGAGCATACGGAGAGCATAGCACTACAACAGTAGGACTCTCCGGTCATAAATCGCTTCCTCTTTATACAGGAGGCTGCGAGGCAACCAGATTTTCGTGCGATGTTGTGTATACAAACGTGCAGGCGGCAGGAGCATACAGAGGCTATGGAGCCACACAGGGTATATTTGCACTTGAATCAACCGTCAATGAGCTTGCAGAAAAGCTGCATATAGACCCGGTTGAGCTTCGTTTGAAAAATATTGTACGTGAGGGCATGTTTATGCCGGCATATTTTGGCGAGACAGCAAATGCATGTGCACTTGACAGATGTATAATGCACTGCGCGGACAATTTCCACTGGGCAGAAAAGTATCCTGTCCGCGACATGGGAAATGGCAAGGTTCGTGCGGCAGGCATGGCACTTGCAATGCAGGGCTCCTGCATATCCAATGTAGATGTCGGCTCGTGTACATTAAAGCTTTCAGACTGTGGCACCTACAATATGATGATAGGTGCGGCAGACATGGGAACAGGCTGTGATACAATACTTGCGCAGATGGCGGCTGAGGTGCTCGACTGTGAGCCGGATGATATAACAGTGTTTGGAGCGGATACAGATGCTTCTCCTTATGACTCGGGTTCATATGCCTCATCAACCACCTACATCACAGGAATGGCCACACAGAATGCAGCACTTGAGCTTCGTGAAAATATAAAGAAAATCGGTGCACAGATGCTGGGCTGTGCTGCATCAGAGGTGGATTTCGACGGTAAAGAGGTGTATATCATAAATCCGGACGATGCAGACAATGGGGCAGTTTCCGTAAGTCTTTCCGATATAGCAACAAAATCACAGGTCAACAACACGATACCTGTAGATGTCACCGCCACATATTCATCACCTGTCTCACCGCCACCATACATGGTAGGCATGGTCGAGATAGAGCTTGATAAGGAAACAGGAGCAGTTAAAATACTTGATTATCAGGCTGTCGTGGACTGTGGAATCCCGGTCAATCCAAACCTTGCGCGTGTACAGACAGAGGGTGGCATAGGTCAGGGAATCGGCATGGCACTTTATGAGAATGTCACCTACAATGCCGGTGGTAAAATCGCAGAAAATGATTTCATGCAGTACAAGATACCGACACGACAGGATGTGGGACATATCAACGTCGAATTTGAGACAAGCTATGAGCCTTCAGGCCCATTTGGAGTCAAGTCAATCGGCGAGATAGTTATCAATACACCGGCTCCTGCGCTGGCACATGCCATTTATCGCGCAACAGGCGTATGGCACAGGACAGTTCCGTTTACCCCAGAGAAAATACTTATGGGAATGGCAGACCCTGACTGGCACGAAAAGGACCTAAGAGTGAAATGATTCATATCATATACATGGCGGCTGGAAACAGCCGCCGTTTTGGAAGTAACAAGCTGTTTTATGAGCTGGATGGAAAACCTATGTACAGGCATCTGCTTGACCACTTGATAGAAATTAAGGATAGATATAATAAATTAAAAAATACCGGAACTAATAAGCCTTTAGACAGTGATGAAATGGATGCTGATACTGTTATTGATACTTATATTGGCACAGACACCGGTTTATCAAAAAAGCCTGGAAAAAAGACAAAAAATGCAGAATCGAATAACCCGGTCATAGATATAACCGTTGTTACACGTTATCGGGAAATACTGGACTACTGCGCATGTATCCCGGATTGCCATGCAGTCTTAAGTCCGGACAGCGAAAAAGGCATATCCTACACCATAAAAGCAGGAATTATGGCGGTGCAGGAGCAGAAAAAGCTTAAGAAAAGCAGTGAAGTGACGCATCATACTGCCGAAAAAGAGGAATATTACATGTTTGCAGTAGCTGACCAGCCATATTTAAAAAGTCAAAGCGTGATTAAATTAATAGATAAAGTGCTTGAAAATAAAGGAAATATGAAATCAGTTTTTTCACTTCGCTGTGGAGATACCGTAGGTAATCCGTGTGTATTTCATTCATCGCTTATCCCGCAGCTTTTATCACTGGAGGGTGATAAGGGTGGCAGAAGTGTGGCAAAGAAGTATGACTGTGTATATGTGGATATCGCAGATGAGCGTGAGCTGACGGATATAGATACCTTATCAAATTCAAAACATACCGTGACATTATAAAAGCTATTATGAAAGAGCACTGTATCAGTGCATATCGAATGTATATTTTATTCAAATTCCCATATACTACCTCCAAAGCATGAATGCAAATGCAAAAAAGTAACCGGAGGACAATAAAGTGAAAATCACAGGATTGACCAGAAGAGTAGATTCCCTCGGCAGAATAGTCATACCAAAGGAGCTTCGCAGGATGCTGCATATAAAAGAGGGAAGCCCACTGGAAATATATATGGATGCGGACGAGACGATAGTGCTAAAGAAATATTCGCAGGTGGGAAGCCTGAAGAATATATCACAGGCATATGCACAGAGCCTGTCAAAGGTAACAGGAGCCATGGTATGTGTGGCGGATAGGGATGAGATAATAGCGGCAGCCGGCAAAAACCACAAAAATTATATAGGCAAGGCTTTGTCAAAAGAGCTCGAGAATATTATGGATAAGAGAAAAAGTGCATTGTACAGTAAAAAAGACGATAACCTGATACCTGTGGTAAAGGACGATAAAGCTGACTGTGAAGCGCAGGCAATAGCAGTAATAGTGCATGATGGTGATAGTGCGGGAGCTGTTATACTGTGTACTTACGATGAAAAAGCCGATAAGTCTGAGATTGCCGAAAAGCTGGCGGGTGCAGCAGCAGAATTTCTGGCTGACCAGCTTGGCTAGAGATAGCGAAAAGCATTGTAAAAAACTATTTACTTGACTACAACAGTAATAAAGATGTAAAATAGCTTGATAAAGGGAGCAATTAGCTTCCTTTTGTGCTATAAAGGTATAATAGAAAATTAAGCAATTATTAATTATCTGATGTAGAGGCATTGTAGTATAATAGACAGTACATATTGGATATAGTTGTCAATTATCTATAAAGTATGCCTATATACAATGGTATACCGATAGTTTGGAGGTAACGTTTAGAAATGGCAAAACAGAAAAAGAAAAAAAAGAAAAAGCAGCATCGCGTTTTCTGGTTTTTCATAAAGCTTCAGATTTTTCTGATGGTACTGATTCTTGGTGGATTATGCTTTTATTACTTTGGAGGCTATGCAGACAAGGTGGCGAAGCTTCACTCAGAGGCGGTAGAGCTCGTGCAGAAATCTGACAAAAACACATTTTTACCGGCGCGCACGAGTACGCTCTACGATACAAACGGTGATGAGATATCCGAGACGGCCACTACCAAAAAGGCTGACTATGTGAAGTATGAGGATATACCGCAGAACTTCGTAAACTGCATGGTCAGTATCGAGGACAAGAAGTTCTATAAGCACAATGGTGTGGACCTAAAGGCAATAGTGCGTGCCGCAAAGTCAATTATAAAAAACAAGAGAATTACCCAGGGTGGCAGTACCATCACGATGCAGCTCGCCCGAAATATTTATCTGGATACGAACAAGAACTGGCAGCGAAAAGTCAAGGAAATGTTCATAGCGATGGAGCTGGAAAAAAAATATTCCAAGAACGATATTATGGAGTTCTACCTGAATAATGTCTATTTCATGAACGGATATTATGGTATTCAGGCAGCGTGCCATGGCTATTTTAACTGTGAGCTTTCGGATCTTGATTTGTCGCAGACTGCCTTTTTGTGTGCGATTCCGAACAGCCCGACATACTATGACCCGATAAACAACAAGGATCATACATTGACACGTCGCAATCTCATATTGAAAAATCTAAGGGAAGATGGCAAAATCACACAGCAGGAATATGAGGCCGCCATAAACGAGGAGATAACCCTCAACATGCCTGAGAAGGATGACACGGTCAAGTACAATTATGTGGATACCTATGCATATTACTGCGCTACGAGGGCGCTCATGGAGAATGAGGGCTTCAAGTTCAAGTATTACTTTGACTCAGACGATGAAGAAAAGGAGTATGATGCTTCATATGATGAGATGTATTCATATTGTCAGAAAAAGCTCTACTCAGACGGTTACAAGATTTATACATCAATTGATCTGACTATGCAGCAGCAGCTTCAGGATTCAATTGACCTGACGCTTTTGGACTTTACAGACACGACCGATGATGGCACATTTAAGCTGCAGAGTGCTGCAACCTGTATAGACAACGACACAGGCGAGGTGGTTGCAATAGTTGGTGGACGAAGCCAGGATGCGGTCAGTCATACGCTAAACCGTGCTTTCCAAAGCCATCGCCAGCCGGGAAGCTCAATCAAGCCGCTCATTGTGTATACACCATCATTTGAGCGTGGTAAGACACCGGATACCATCGTAAATGACCACAAGTTTGATGGAGGACCGTCTAACTCGGGTGATTCATATTACGGTGATGTGACTATCAGGTTTGCCGTTCAAAAGTCACTGAATACTGTAGCATGGCAGCTATATGATGAGCTCACGCCAAAGGTAGGCTTACAGTATCTCAAGGATATGAATTTTACCAATATTGTAAAGGATGACTATGTCACAGCAACAGCACTTGGAGGTTTTACAACTGGTGTATCCACACTGGAGATGGCATCTGCATATTCAACACTTGAGAACGATGGAATGTACAGGAATCCGACATGTATTAAGTCGATTGTAGATTCTGACAACAATATCATATATACATCATCGCAGAAGGATACCGTCATATATACAGAGACAGCATCGCGTATGATGACAGATGTCATGACAGATGTTATGAAATCAGGAACCGGACGTAGCGCTAATCTGGACAATGGCATGCCTTGCGCCGGCAAAACCGGAACCACAAACGATAAGAAGGATGGCTGGTTCTGTGGCTTTACCAGATACTACACCACATGTGTATGGGTAGGCTGCGATATGCCTGAGACAGTCAAAAAACTGACAGGAAGCTCTTACCCGGCAGAAATATGGAAGAACTACATGGATCAGATACATGCTGACCTCACACCAATAGATTTCCTGCCATATGCCCAAATATCGGATGATTATCAGGACAGCCAGGAGACACAGGATACACCTGCCGATGACCAGACGCAGAATAATCCTACAGATCAGACAGTGACCGCACCTGATGCAGGAACTACAACACCGGATAAGACCACAACAGACCCGAATAAGACAGATGCTGCTGGTGGCAACACCGGTGGAAATACCGGAGACAATACAGACGGAACAACAGGCGGAAATACCGGAGAAAACAACGGTGGTAACACAGGCGGAAATGGTGGACAAAACACAGGTGGCAACACAGGCGGAAATACCGGAGAAAACAACGGTGGCAACACAGGCGGTACAACAGGTGGAAATACCGGAGATAACACCGGTGGTAATACAGGTGGAGCTATCGGTGGTACCACCGGAGGCGGAGCAGCCCAGTAGATTTTTCTTTGCAGTGCTGTCGGGAGTTGTGTTCTTTGCAGCATACGCACCTGTCACGATAGGAAACAAGACGATAGATGCGCTCATATATTCAGTGACCTACAATGGTTCATACCTTGCTGCAGAGGGAATTATCACAATCATAGTGATATCAATCCCACCGGTTAAGAAGGCACTCGACTATGTGAAGCAGATGGCGAACAGCCGGTAGATAATCTATATCTAAACAATTAAATTATGTAAAAATAAGCAGAATAGGTAGAAATACTTGTCCTGCTTTTTTATTATTTGAAAAAAGCAAAACAAAACCTCGAAAAATATAAAATTGCAATCTGACAGACGAAAATATAATGACAAATATAGCTCACTATGCTACAATTATACAAAGCATTATATTTCTGTTGAGCGACACCACAATACACATTTTCATCGGTGCGTATCACTTTGAAGAGGGCAGAACCACTTAATATTTTTTCGACAAAGACATGGAAATT
>OIXL01000245.1_pt1 | contig 30385 bp, 24 predicted proteins | sample 1587761 | NCBI WGS metagenome assembly OIXL01 (sample SAMN03283246) | human gut metagenome | biome: human-associated habitat; material: feces | host: Homo sapiens | place: Peru | collected 2012 | reverse complement strand
GTACATGGTTGACCTCTATAGCCACAAGATCAAGGATGTTCTTCATTCTGACAACAAGTTGGCTAACCTCGACTAATCTTCGAGATTTATCAACCCAAAATAATAGCGGGAATCCTTCGGGGTTCTCGCTTTTTTTGTGTCTTTTTCTTTCTTTATCTATCATTTTGTCATGTAATTAAAGTGTTGTGTGCGTAAACGCTTTGTTCCTTTACATAATTTAACTTAAAAAGTTTGGAGCGTGTTACTTTTTTCTCTATATTTGCAGTCGAATAGATGTAAGAAGTACATTTTATACTCTTGAATATCATTTGTATATTGTAAAAGATGATTTAGGCCGAAAGGTTATTTTTGGAAGTCTTCCTAAGTACTGCCTCAGGGCAGATTCTTGTAAGAGGAGACCAGGTTTAAATGATTGAATAACAATTAGTAAATGATAAAATATGAAAAAGTTTTTTGGTATGGTCATCGCAAGTATGATGGCTTTGGGTTTAGTAAGTTGCAGTGCAGCTGACGATGATTTGACGGATACAACAACTAGCGCCAATACAGTCTCTGCTGGTTCAAATTACTCACTGCTCAGCTACTCACAGACAACCGGTGCTGAGGTGAATGAAACCTCTAACATCAATGGTGAGAACAATGAGAAGCTGGTGTGCAAGGTTCTTTCAGGTGGTCAGATGCAGTTGACCCACAAGAATGTAATCTTCGATGAGGGCACAAACATCAAGTTTGCCACTCAGATGGTTGGCAACAAGATAATCATCACTGAGACAGGCGATTACGGAAAGTCTGGTAAGTTTGGTTATTTCACACTTGTTGCGAAGGTAGGTATAGTGAAGGATGGTGACTATGTAATCGTGGTAAAGCGTAACGATCATACTCGTGAAGAGTTCAATATGCATTACGACTCTTCAAAGGCGAAATAAGATAGAATCATATATGCAATACCTTTTAATGAAATGTAATTGAATAATAGTAAATGGTAAATAGTAAATGGTAATAAGTTGAGAGTCGCTTAGACGACCAGTCTAGTTTTTTTTATTAATTATTGTTGATTATGCTGATGAGCATTTCCGGCGTACAGTCTTTCAAAACCACTATATTGTCTTTGTCCAATAAGTAAATTGTAGGCATCGCCTTGATGCTGTATGTAGTACTTATTTTATCATCTGCAATGATTCTGAGCATTCTGTATTCAGCAGGAATGGTCTGTTTTTTCAGCCACGCCGTAACCTTGTGGCAATTCTCGCATTCCGGATCATGGAAGTAGAGTATCACCTTTTCATTTTGATAGTCAGTCAGTTGATGCATTTTCCCATCTTCCAGCTTGAAGGAGATATTGGTAGCCATCGTGCCTGGCAGGTTTTTCCGTGCCGCCTTCCACTTGAAGTCGATGCGTTCCTTTTCTGTTTCATCGAAGTAAGGCGACTTCTTCATTTCTGCCAGGAAGAAGCTATACACCCTGTCGTTTCTCATCGGCGACTGTGGGTCGTCGAAATAATGCTCTATCAGGCTTTCGAATTTCTCCTTGGCAGGCTTCTGTGCGTAAGCCTTGGCGGTGAAGGCGCTGATGCCTTTCTGGGCAATCTCGTCGTTGAAACGGGCAAGGATATCGATGAAGTTAACGAATCCCTGTTCTGTAATCTCTTCGTTTTTCAGTTGGGTAGTATCAGCAAACTGATAGTTGTCCCAGTAGTGCTCGCTGAGGTAGGTAGCGCGCTGTTCTACGCTGCGCAGCGTATCAGGCAGAGCAGGGTAGGGGAATGCATTCTGTGCTTGAGTATTCAGGCTGCAAAACATGAGCATGCATGCGATAAGATAAGAGATATATTTTGCTTTCATCATTTTCTTCCTTTACTTCTTTACTTCTTGTTGTTGATATCTGTTCCATAGGAACTTCTGCCGCAAAAGTACGAAAAATAACCGAAAGTTCCAAGCATATTCCCGTTTTTTTCTTTTAAAAAATAACAAGCCACTTTCAAAAACACCCTTCACCCTTCACCAGAATGGCATAAATGTCTGTAGCTAAGTAACTTGTGCGGGTGAAGGGCTACGCTGCCCCTTCACCACCCTTCACCCGCCCTTCACCCGGAAAATCTGTGTAAATCTGTGAAATCTGTGGGACATAAAAAAGTGGTTTCGGCCCACGACCGAACAGGGCGAGCTTCCGTTTCAATTCCATGCGCAATCTGAAGGTGAAGGGTGGGTGAAGGGTGGTGAAGGGTCAGCGCAACCCTTCACCTCTCGCAACCCCAGTGTTTATCGGGGTTTCAGCCGATTTGGTGAAGGGTGAAGGGTAAAAAAGAGAGTGGTTGTTTTACTAGCTCCCGACGTATCATTTTGTGCCTGGCAATGGCAGATTATTGCCCCAGTTAGGGGCAATGTTGTGCCATAGTAAGGCAATTTTGCGATTCAGGCCTCTTTCGCCTCGTAAGTACCTTCGTTGCATCTTGAAAGTACTTTCGTTGCATCGCTTTAACGTATAAAGTCTTCGAAGAAACCTTTACTTGTTGCCAGAAGAACTAATAGTATAAGCCGGAAAAGCCTATATCTTCAGCCGCTAGGCGATTACTTATTCGTGATAACTTCCCCGCTTGTACCATGGACTGTGGAGGGTAAACCCTTATGGGCAAAAAATGTCGTGGAATCTTAGAGGGCGAGATCACCTCGGCAACTAAAATTCCAACGACCAGTCTAGTCTTGTTTCCGCATTCTTTGTATAATAGTAAATGATAATAATGTTCTATACTAATTAGGGGGAGGAAGTTTTCGCAACTTCCTTCCCTCTTACTGATATATATATTCTAAACTTAAGTATTTTTGCTCACTACTTATTGGTAGTTTATGTTCACCTGTAAAGGCTTGTTGCCATTGTAGTGCTTAGCCTTTACGAAGAACGTACCTTTAGTACCTGTTACGGCACGTACATTCTTCATAGTGATGGTTTGAGTATTTCCGATCACATTTGGATCTTCATACTTGGTGACAAACCAACAGTTCCAGCCAGCGCCTCCATCAACCTCTGCTGTAGAAGCTACCTTTACATCGCTGCCTATTGGGTTCACATCGTTGGATGCAATCTCAATTTCTATTGGCAACAACTCCTTAGGATAGTAACTTGGAATTGTGAAGGTCAGTTTGGCTTCTGAATTTACTGCCTTCTTCATTGTAATGGAAGATGAGAATTTGAAGTCCACATTGCTGATACTGTAGAGATGGATGTTTCTAGTCAGTCCATGCTTCTTATCTACCAGCTTGATGGTGGCAGTCTTACATTCACCGGCACTGATATCACCAATCTTGTATGTGATGGTTCCCTTACCGGTTGCTGCGTTATACTGTACTGTAGGTACAGGAAGCTTTCCACCATCCAGTTTTGTGAAGTTCTTGTTCTCTGTCCAGGAAACATCGAAGTCGGCTGCAGTTTGACTAGCCTCACCTTTGTATTCAAAGTCGATGGTCTGCTCGCTGTTTGCTGATTCCTGTGTCAACATCTGGTAAGTACCATCTACGATATTCATCGTGTAAGTACCATCAGAAATTTCTTGGATGATGTCTTCTACCGTAATCCAAGGATTGTTGGCAGGAGTACCATCGTATGCCATAGAAGAGTTTGTGTAACCCAGATTCTTGCCCAATCTCTTGATGTTGATTCGGTAGAGATGGTTTCTCTTGACAGGAATCTGAACACCCTCGTTCTGAAGCAGAACCTGGAACCATCTTGTTACTCCGTCCTTGTATGTCACTTCCATGATCACCTTGAGTGGCTTTTCCAAAGAGTTTTCCTGCTCAAATGTATATTGCATAGGCAGGTTGCTGCTGTTTGGCCACATCTCTTCATTTCCTACGGAGAATTTCTGTCCTTCAGAAGGCCATCTTGTTGGATCCTGCGATGGAGTTATGTAGGTGCATTCTGCTTTCCACGCAGCTGCATTTGTCAGCATATTGGTTTCTGGGAAAGTCAGCTTTGTATGCTCTCTATTGAATGGAGCTACCGTACCATGCTGCATCACGTTGCCCAGTGCATATCTGATGTTTTGGATGTTGGGATCCTCCCATTTCACTTCAATCTTGGCACGGTTGCGTAGCAGATGGATTACATTGTTTGCCACTACATCCTTGGTGAGGAATTCTGTCATTTCTTCAGGAGTATTCTTCTTGGCATAACCCCAATACACCATCTTGTCGTGCTGCTGATTGTTGTTTCTGTTATCGAAGCTGGTCATGAGATTGTTCTCATGTCTTCCAATCCATTCAGCAGACTTATTGAAATCAATCGGCTGGTTGCCCGTAGTTACTGTATTTTCTGCAGTGGCATTCGCCATGATGTGGATGCGGGCGGTTCCCGTAGGAATCGTTGCGGTGATGTTCTTCTTGTCCGATCCGCCATCATCCTTGATTTCATTGGTTGCCACCGACTCGATATTCAGATTTTTGGCAAGTCCCAGGAAATAACCATCTTTGTCAAAGCACAGCAGCTTCATATCGTTAGCGCTTGCAATACCTTCGGTTGCGAAGTTAGCTACTCTGCTCTCTACTTTTGAGTAGTTTGGAACGGAGATGGTGAAGTGGGCTTGATACGTGCCTGTCTCATTCTTGGAAGGAACGCCATTGTCCACCATGCTGTCGGAGCAGGCTGTCAACATTGTTAACAGCGCTGCCATTATTCCGATATATGTCTTTATCTTTTTCATTTCGTAACTTCCTTAAATGTTATTACTTCATTTGTTTATCTAACTCATCAACCTCTGCAGGGGTGAGGTCGCGAACGCAACGAACGAAAACTTCATTACCAGACTCAACACCGGTAGCTACCGTCTCGTTGTTAAGCGTATAATAATTTGCTCCTTCCAAAACTGGCTTGATTGGTTGTTTTGTCTCACCTTTATTATTCTTGTATGATTCCTTTTGGAAGTCAACAATGAATTGTATCTCTGTCTTTGTTGGGAGGCGCCAACCATCATATATAACTTGTTTGCCGTTTTCCTTCTTTACTTCCCGGTACGTTTCACAATGCGTCTTTGCTCCGGATTGATCAAAATTTGCCGATAGTACAGCTCCAAGCTGTGAAGCAATCATAAATGCAGGGGATACGACTTCGTCGTTTGTATAGCCAGTAGCTTTGTCGGTGTTTGGATGCGCAATATTATATTTGCTATCTTTCGTACTGGATACCTGTATGATGTACATTCTGTTATTCTTATTTCCGCTGGATTCCTTGTTGGCAAAGAATTTTATATCTCCATTTTCATAATACTTTGCTTTATATCCACCATTATAATCAGATTTTGTCAGCCCTTTTCTAACAAGATCCCCATTAGGTTTGCGGTATGCCCATCCGCTTTTACTTCTAGAAGAATAGTCTCCGAAGAAGTTCTGGGTTTCAATCAGAGGTGACTGCTTGTATTTTACTGTTGCTTGTTTACCTTCAGCATTTTCAAGAGTCAAGACGATATACTTGGAGAAGCGATTCTGCGGGATAGGAGAATTAATGGCGATCTTACCACCAAGATTTTCTCCATCCTTTTCATTCTGCAATTCCATTTTTGTTGGGTATGGATAGAATGGAATTTCTTCTTTCACCCTATATTCGTAATGTCCTCCAAATCCCAAAAAACCTGAAACCCATACTCTCTCTTTTTTGATTATAGTCTCCTTGTATCCCTCAGAATACACTTCAGTATTTCCTTCATTATCGATGTAGTACACCTTCTTGCTAAGGATCTTCACTGGGCTGGAAGACTTATAAGTCACGCTCATATCCTCATCTACATTCTTCATATAGACAACCTTTGGAGTAACCATCAGATATGAAGTATTGGCATCGATATCAGTAGTACCGCCATCCGACCAAGGAAGAACATCATAGACAACCTTACCAGTAGTGATGTAACCAATCTCAGAGCTGCCGCCCTTGTTGTTGATATTGGCTTCAATGGTATAGATGGTGTTGCGGTTCAGCTTCTTGGCATCCTCACCGGTAGCCTTTGGGTCACGGACAGGAATCTTGTAATAGTTAATCTCCGTATTGCCATCAGCTGTAAGAGGAACTTGGAGGTAGATGGCTGGCGCATTGGTATCGTCTGTCCACTGAGTGGCATAGCTGTAAGTGGTTACGGTATATTCGCCACTTCCACCCTGTGCTTCCACCATTTCACCATCCTTTAACTCAGATTCTGTATTGCTGCCGAAGATAGTAGTCTTGGCATTGTAGTTCTTCAACTGCCATTTTGCCTGACCAGCTGTATAACCTTCTACGTCAACATGAATGGTAAGGGCAATCTTGGCAGCAGCACGAGCCAGATTAACTGGAATGGTCTGTGTAGGTTCCTTGGTTACCTGGTAGTCCTGAATGCTACTCATCAGAAACATCTTGTTGCTGTTGCCAGTAGCATCGTATGGCTTCCAGATATCCACGTCGGTCTGCACATCGCCAGAACCTGTGGCATTAGCCACAGATTTCACGCTGTAAGTATTACCTTCCTGCAGATCATTATCTACTTTCCAGTTATTTTGAGCAATCACTTCCTCCTTGCCGCTCTGCAAGCCGGTAGTGAAAGTCTTATCTACCTTGCACTCATTATATTCACCAAACATCTTGATGTTGAAATTATAGAGCTTATCCTCGTTGAGGCTTGCGTCAGAAGCGGTAGTTGCTCTCGAAACCTTGTTGTCAAGGATGAGAGGCTTCACGCTCAACTGCTGAGCTCCCTGATAGATGAGCTCAGAGTCTTCTGCGCAACCCACAAGGGATAATCCCATGGTGAGAGCCATAAGTGCCAGTGTCGTATTCTTATATATATTCAACGTTTTCATGATGTTTGTCATTTATTGTTGTTTATATCTCATTGTTTACTTTACTTGGGTGAAAACCATATCGGTCTTCGATCCCGTTCCTGTGGCTGTACCTTCGCTTCCATCAGAAGGAGCATTGATGATTACCTTCATGTTTGGACTATAGGCTACCATATAGACATGGCAGGTATAGTTGTCACGCTGGGTATAGTCGAGTACCGATCTTGGAACCACATAGAAAGGAGCAACCTCTGTAGTGGTACCGTTGCCTGTAATCACGGTCATTACGTTAGCCAGATCGTAAGAACCATCAGCATTTACCTTGTCGGCATAAATGAATCCGTAGTCTGGGCTATCTGTCTGGAGCACCCAGCTCTTGCCATTGGTATTCATCTCGGTGAATGAGATTTTTGGTCCGAATGTTGCATTGTTGAATGCAATTTCACTACTATTTTCGCCAACCTTCTCGATGTTTGTCTTGATAGAGATGGCATCATTGAAAGTGTAATTTGCTCCGGTTTCCCAAGGCAATACTGTTGGTAAAACATTCAGTTCCGCAGGATGCTCAGGATCACTGCCTCCTTCTCTGTCCACCTTGGCTGTTACGTCGTAGATGGTGTTGCGGTCGAGGCGATAGAGAGGCTCGTAGTTTGCCCAATTAGGATTGCCGTCTGTTGTTGACTCATCGTTACCTTCGTATAGGCGCTTGTTTACCGGCACCTTGTAGAAGTAATCCTTGCCGTTGTATTTTGCCTTGAGCAGGATGTAGGTCTGCTTGCTGACATCGATTGGTTCTTCTGCCTTTGGATCCTTGCTTATGTCAATCCAACTGTTGGCGTATGAGTAGAACACAGCCTTGTTGTCTTGTGTTACGGCAGGAACTGTAACCTTGCTGCTGGCAGCTGCTTCGGTATTCAATGCATTGTTGGTGCTTGTACCTGCTGCGAGGATAGTGCCATCTGCTGCATAGTGCATCAACTGGCAGGCATACTCTGTAGGAGCTACTGCGTTGCCCTTGTCATTTTGTACGTTGAGGCGGATCTTGGCAAGTGCTCTCTTCAGCTGGAACTTGATGTGAAGCGTTCTGTTTACAGTCTGTGAACTCTCCATCTGGGCATCCATCACAAATGAAGTCTGCTTTGCCTTGGGATTGAAGGTGGCTGCCTTGTTGATGGTGGCAGCCTTTAATCCATCCAATGTTGTGATGCCGCTGATATTATCCAGATTTGCTACCAGATAGAGGGTGTTTCCTGTAATCTCCGAGCGCTTCAGCTGGTTGCTTTCCAACTGCTTGTGCTTGTATTCTGTAGTAGGACTACCCTGAACGGAAGCATCTGTAAGAGTAAGACTCTTGACGAGTTTTCCGGTTGCATCGAAAACGAAGAGGTCGAGGCGCTCAATCTTGTTTTCATTGAGATCTTCCGATCCGTCCTCGGTTTCTGCACGGGTAACAGCTGCACGGGTTTCAGTAGCAGAACCACCTACTTTATATTCCAGCACTACATCGTAGTCGCAACTCGGTGTGCTGTCCATATCGTCGCTCATGCAAGATGTGTTTGCAAGCCCTAAGAGGGCGATTGCACACATCGCAAAGTATTTTGATATTGCTTTCATTGTTTGCCCTCCTTATTTTAAATAATTAGTATAATGTCCACTATTGCTTTGAAGCTTATCGTAGGCTGTTCCCTTGATAGCCTGCAGCTGGAAGATGCGGATGCGGGTGTTGGTTCCTGCGAACTTTCTTCCTTTCTGATACATACCTCCTGCATTATCAGGATTGATTACTACTTCGTATTCATGGATTCCATCCAGTGATACGGTTACGAAGAGGTCGGTATATACAGGTTTGCTGCCTTTACCTATAGCCCATTCTGTCAACTGATCCCATGTAGCATTGCTTGTCCATGCCTTCACGGCTTCTACCTTGATCTGATAAGGTTTTTTTCGGGCGATGCCTGTAGAAACGCAGTTGGTGTTATCTGTAGATTTATTATAGTTGAAAGCAAACTCAGTAGGGTTGGTGAGATGTGCTTTCCAAACCAGTCCTGTAGGGCCATCTACTTTGATATAGAAGGCTGCTCCAGATTTCTTATCCTCCAATACCTCATGTTCTTTATCCTGGTATCTAGGATAGTTTACCAGACAGTAGAGACCTTCTGCGTCACCTTCCTTTGGTTTCAGGGTTTCTCCTGTCTGCCAAGCAAACATCTGGCAATTTACATTGCTCCAACTGATTTCGGAAGTTACCACGTTCCAAGGCATTACCTGCCAGTCGAGGCAGAGGGCTCCACCCTGGAGGAAGTAGCCGTAAACTACGAGCTCTCGGTTGCGGATAGCGTTGCCGCTGGATGGAATTTTGAATTCCTGATGTTTTTCGCTGCCGCCTTCTGCCAACTGATAGTAAATCTTACCTTTGATAGGCTTGTTGGTTTCACGAAGATAGCTCAAGTTATGTCCACCGATTTCATTATTCATGCGGTCCATATAAGTCTGAGCTGTTTCTCCTGGTCCTTGCACATAAGTCAGAGGGTCTTCCACTTCCTTGATTTCTGTACTTCCAACACCGTCAAGCTTGAGGGGAGTAGTTACATAAGAAGGAGTTCCGTACTTATTGCTTGTTGCAGCCTTGTTGGCATCGGCTTTGGTATATTCCTCTTCATCAGGGAAGATATAACTTGCAGTAGGGAAAGTTTCGCCATCTATTTCAATTTTTGTTACCTTTACATTCTCTGTATTGGCATTTGCCTTACGGGCGAAATAGAAGTGAAGCTTGGAAACGGCACGAACCAGAGGAATCGAAATGCCTTTGCCCTTTGCACCAGCCTCGGTATCAGCTACGTGATCGGCTATTGCTATGTTGGTAATGGCACGGGAAATAGGGAGACCCTTGCCGGTTGGAACCTCTGTTGTCTGTGCCTTGCCTTCTGCTGTAATGCCGAATGGATCATCGAAGGTTACACCTTGCAGGTCTGCACGGGTGATGCTACGGAGATCCTTGCCATTCAGCTTTTCAGCCATATTGGTACTTTCTGAGTTTGCCAGAATATAGAGGTCGATGTTATTGAGTTCTTCACCGTTGATCTTACGCAAGAATCTCAAGTTCAGCGTGTAGTTGCCGTTGACGGTGGAACCGTCAACAGCAGATGGTGTATCTTCCTTGTAAGCAATCGGATTGGCGCTTGCTCCTGTTCCTGATTTAAACACCCATACCTTGATGCTATGAATGTCGCTCTCAGCGGTAGGATTAGCCTGAGTCTCGTCGTTTCCGATGTTCTCAGCTCCGCCTGCTCTGGAAGTCGTGGCGCTGGCGGTAGAGAAACTCAGGTTGAGATAAGCTTCATCGCCAGTTGCAGGTGCCTGCGAATCTTGGTCTGAGCAAGATGCCATTGTGCTCAACAGGAGCAAGGCTGCGATAGCCATGCCTAGCCGGCGTGTCATCTTGATCAAAGTTGAGTTATAGCGTTTCATCTTTTTAATCTTTTACTTATACTTAATACTTTTCTTTCTCTCTATACAGTGTGGGTAGCACTGTTTCCTTATTTGGCTCCGAGGTCTGTGTTCTGCAGATTGAGAACCCAGCCGTTTACCTTGATTCTTGCATCCATGTGGTAGTCTGTACCAGGACTAGGAACGTAGAATACGAGAGTGTAGTGATCCTGGCGGTCTAGGTATTCCTGATCCTCCCAGCCCTTGTCGGTGCGCTCGCCGCAGAGAGCGAGGAACCATGGCAGTGAGTGGTTGAAGATTACCTTGCCTGTGCGCTTGTCGGTGATTACGATTCGCTTGTCGTCGTACTCCGTGCTTTCTGTGTTGCGGGTGCTTACATCGTTCTTGCGCTCGAACATTCTGGAAGAAGAAAGGTCGTAAACCAGTGCCTTGTCGATTTCTTCACCTTCTACCTGGGTATTACCGCTGGAGTTTACTACCAGTTTCTCGTTGTAAGGTACATAGGTGATAGGCTTGTTCAGTTCTACGCCATTGGCATCCTTTACCTTGTCGCCCTTGTAGTCGAGGAGTGCTGCCGAACCCTTGATTCTTACGTCGAAGTTTTCTGCAACGAATCCCTCTTGGTCGTTATCGTATGGAAGCATCACGATGCGGTAGGTCTTGGTACATTTCATCAGACTCAGATTGCCGTATGTGTCTTGGTTTCCTCTGAAGTCGAGAGATGTCTGGGCAGTGTAGAGAGCGGTGAACTTCTTGTTGTTGACCGAAGCTTCTCCGTCTTTCTTTCCCATTTCCTCCTGCAGGTCGTTGATGGTAGAAACACCTGGTGTGAGTTGGGTGAAGCTGAACTCCATCTCGTCGTCACCGTCGGCTCTGCTACCTGTAGGTTTCTTGTCACGAGCCAGACAGACGAAGGTGTATTTGCCTTCCTGTAAGTCTGTGATGTCCATGCTGTGACCTGTTTCGAATTTGTCGGCAGACTGCGTATAGGTATCGAAGTATTTACCGTTGTTGTCGAAAACATAGACGTTGAGGTTTTTCACTTCCTGGGAGAAGGCATCAGCGTTCTCAACATTATATGTATAATCGAACTTGAGCGACACCTTGTGTGCAGGACAATTCGTCAAATCGTCTTTCATGCATGATGAAAGCGATGAGAGTGCGATGGCTGAGATACAAACCACTTTGCAACCGTTTTTGATGATGAAATGTTTCATATCGTTTGTATTTTATTAATTCTTTTACTTATACTTATATCTAGTGTGCCGCAGGGCGTAAGAAGTGGGGTAGCCTCCGGCATCCTTTTTTTCTTGTTGAGTGGTGCTGATTCAGCACGATAGGGGTTCCCGCCATCTGTTGGCGGCAATATCATCTTTTTCTTTTTAAATCTCCCGGAGGCGGGGTAGCCCCCGGGAGATTGAGCGTATTGTTGTTTCAAGAATTATCTTGAGAACGGGGGATGGGGTACATCCCCGGATCATTCATTTTTTTTCTGTTTCTGCGGTAAAGCGAAGTGATTGGGATTAGTCACCCAACTCAACACCCTGTGTATTGAGAACCCAAGGGTTAACAGAAACAGTTACGTTGAGGTAGAACAAAGACTTCTTGTCAATCTCATCCTCACCATTAGGAACCTGTGCACCAATATTGAAGACATTGTTTACTGTCAACTTGTAGATGGTGTTGCGCTGGATTAATGGCAGACCTGTTGTCAAGAGGTTCTTGTCAACGATGTTCTGACGGTAGTAAGTCAAACCCTTATCGAATACTTCGATATCGTATGTCTCGCGGAAGTTTTTCAAAGCTGTCTCTCTATCTGTACCTGCTGGCATATTGAGAATAGCCTTCAAATCGTCCTTCATGACGTCAGCGGTCTTACCTGTACCAAAGATATCTGTAACATCTGCATACTGATTGAAAATCTGTGCAAAGCTTGTGAAGATGATGTTGTTGTAGCGATAGAATGTACCATCTGTAAAGTCTGCTGGCATAACCTCACCTGCCTTGTTCTTAAACTTTGTTTCATCCAAAGTAACCTTATACTCGAAGTACATCTTTGTAGGGTCTGTAGAAGTGTTCTCGAATACGTAGTTGTGTGCAGTTGCAGCTACAGTTGTGAAACCACCGTCTGCAAATAGCTTTTCTCCACCAAATGATGTTGTTGGCTGCCACATTGTAATACCAGCAGGGATAGAAAGTGCACTATTGCTCCAAGTCTGCATAACGTTAGCCTTGTTGGTCAGGTTTACAATCGCATATCTGCTCAATGTGATTTCCTTAACCTTATCTCTTGCATCCTTCATTGCTTCCTTTACAGCCTCAGTAAGCTCTTTGTCACCACTATAAGTTGCAGTGATATTTGTTACACCAGAAGTAGGAGCGTCGATACGAGCGGTAATGCGCTCAATTGCAATCGGAGCCTTCTCTTTTACTACAGAACCCTTGGTGTACTTTACAGTTGCAGGGTTTGCCTTGTCCTTATTATCTTTGGTGAAAACAACGGTGTATCCATTACCATCAACATTTGCATCATTCTGGTTGAACATAGCAAAGTTATTATCTGTTGCAAATGGGTTCGCAAACTTTGATGCTGCTGTAAATACGTATGTTGTAGGGTTTGTTTTCTCAGGAACCTTGTTATCACCTGCCAAGAAGTAAACCTTATAGGTTGTTCCTGCTACGACCTGATCAACCTTAATGTTAATGAGCTTAGTGCCAGTCTGTGACTCGTTTGCTCCATTCCATTTTTCATCTTCATTTTTAGATGAGCTATCTACGTAGCGGCTGAAAGCAACACTACCCTTCTGGTCAACCAAGAAGAATGTACCCTTGGTTACAGTCTGCTCTTCAGTTGAAGCTGATGTAGTTTTGTCTGCACCAGGTACTGTTCTTGTACCATTGTTGGTAGGAGTCTGGATAGCCAATGTCATATAGAAGCCATCAACCTGTGACTGTGTACCTGCGCCACCACCTAAATCATCATTGTTACTGCAGCTTGAGAAAGATAACGCTGCTGCTGATACTAAGCTCATAACGAGCAAATTCATTTTCTTCATAATCTTTTACTTATTAAGTGTTATACAAATTTTTGTTTTGAGTTGCGAAATGGACGGGTCTCTCAGACCTCATCACTTTTTTCGCCCGGGGTCATCAAATACTATTCTTTCTTTTCCAGTTCTTAAATTAAATTTTTTAGTTTATATTATTATTTATGTTTATTCTTTTACTTATACTTCATGTTCATTCTTACTCCACAATCTTGTTCACCTTGTCGAGATTTTCCTGAGCACCCTTCAATCCGCCGGCTACCGCCTTCTGGAAGTACTGCTTGGCAGCTACGTAATCCTCATTAAGAACAGCGAGACAACCACGGGTGTTATCTACTTCGGCACCGGTGCCAGCCTTCTTGAGATATTTCTCTGCGCGCACCTTGTCGCCTCTGTCGATGGCAGCAATAGCCGCATTCAGGTTAGCGAGTTTATCTTCTGGGAACATCTTGACAGCGGTATCGAATACATTGTTGTATTCCTCGCTTCCCTTCGGATAACTGTTTGCTACCATATACATCTCCTGAAGAGAGAGCTTCTGTGGACGTGTATTCATCACTTTGCGTGCCTCCTCGAGGTTGAATGCCTTTACGTCGTACTCTATGGTGTAATCGGTGCGGCGCAAGCTTGGCCAAACCTCGTCAATCAGGAACCGGAATGCCTCACCAGCCTTGGCTGCGAGCGTCTGTTCTTTCTGGTCAGGAGTCAGATTGCTGTTGATGATCTTGAGAGCAGCTGCCTTCTGAGGAATGTTGTGACTCTCAATGTACTTTAGTGTTCCTTCCCAATCCTCTGCGGTAGATTCTACCTTGAAGAGCTTCTTGTCTACCGGATAGGTCTTCAGCAGATACTGGTTGAGAGCCTGGGTACGGTTGCGTGACAGCTTGTCGTTGTTGGCATAGTTGCCGTCAGGTGATGCATAACCGTGAAGCGTAATGGAAGTGATGGTTACGTCAGGGTCGTTCTTTACGAGATCGAGCGTCTGCTTGATGGTAGCCAACTCATTGCTGTTGTTACCCAATTCCTTTACGATATCCCACTTGTTGATGCGGAAGTTGAGTCTTGCCGAACCATTTTCCTGTCTTACCTTCACAACCTCTGCCTTAGGTTCTCTATAAGCCTGGTAGAGCTGCTGAGGAGTAGTGAGTGCCTCAGTGTTATTGGTGAGCAGGTTTTCTGCCAGTAGCTTCTGGTTACATCCGCAGGCATCATTGCTAATGGCGAAGTTGGAGTTCTTCATCCATTCGCGGTAAGGGGTAGTGTAAGCGTATCTGAGAGTCTGAGACTTCTTGTTTTTACGCTTTGCTACGATGAGTGGATTTTCTGTAGCAGTTTTCTTGGTACGCTCATAGTAAACGAATCTCTTTCTTCCCATTACCTCCACAGCCGGGAGCTTTAGCGTATCTTCACCTTTATAGATGATTGGGGTAAAGACGAGTCCCTTATTGCTAGCCACTTTTACCTGATCTAGGTTGAGGTCCATATAAACGTTTACCTTATTACCTTTCTTCTTGATTTCCTTATTCAGGATTTTCATATCCTTGGCAGCCTGCTCTTGTGCGATAGCATGAGTGCTAAACAAAATGCTGATGGCGACGGCTCCAAGTGTTTCTGTTAAAATCTTATATGTGTTCATAATCTTCAGTTTTACTTATTAATATAATAATGTATCACGAATTAGAAGACATACACCAGGTTGAGTGCCGCCTTGGTAGGGCCTACGTAGTGATGATCCTTGTCATTCTCGAGTCTCTCACCGCATTGTGGACATTCGTATTTATCCGCTTTTGAATAAACGTATCCCACTCCGAGTTCAGCCTCGAAGTTCCAATGCTTAGATAGTGCCCAGGTATAGCCGTATGCAATACCTGCACCAACGAACCATCCTTCGTATCTATAATCTTTCAATTTGGAGAAGTCGGTACCTAGGAACTTGAAATCAAGATCTACGTTACCAATATTATGAGAACCTCCAAGAGCGTGGAAACCGATGAAGGAGCCCATCATCTTATTGCAGAACCAGTATCTGGCTTCTGGCTGAACAAGCCAATGCTGCCATTTCTTGTTCTTGGAAAATGTCCAAGGGTTGTAGTTGCCGGATACATCCAAAGTCCATTTTGGTGAAAGGCCGAATTCAAAACCGAGATTTATGGTGCTGGTTGCATCATAAAGGAGGTTTGTTTTCAAGGCCGCATTCTGAGCGATGGCTGGGCAGATGAAGCTGCTTACAGCCAGTAGCGCAATTAAAATCCTTCTGTTCATACTTAAAATCCTTTAATGATTTAAGAATGACAAATAGTTTCTATAAAGAAACGCATCATCATCTTTTACTTATACTTTTACTTATACTTATTTTTTTCTATTTATCAATAGGTTTTGAACTAGACTTCATTTATTAAAGAATAGTTAGCCTATCATTTACTTATCTTTTACTTATTATCATCTTTAACCATTTTATAACTCTGTTCTTAGATGCCTGTCAGCAACTTCGTGAGTTAGTTGAAAGTTCGTGCTTTAAAAATCGAACTTTGTTTTTTCGATTGCAAATATAGAGCTTTTTTGCTTAGCTTCCAACAAAAGTAGCGCCTAAAAATGCTGATCACCTGCAAAAAAGGGACAAATGAAACACTGAAAAACCCTGAAAATGCTCCTTTTCTGCATTTTTTTTGCACTTTTTTGATACTTTTTCCCTGAATTTCTTGGGCTGTTTCATTTTTTAGTTGTACTTTTGCAGCAGAGAAAAAATAGTAAATCTGCAAAAGGGTTTATGATGAATATAAATCTCTAATGGAATGTAATAAGTCCTGATAGGACAGGATAGTATTAATCAAACTGAATAGTATTAATCAAATAGAATAGTCTTAATAAGTAAGATAATGAAAGCTAAGAACAAACTTTGGGATTGGTGTATGCGCCTAGAACATCATTTATGCCCAGACTTTTGTGGAGTGGTGGATCGCCGCAGGGTAATCGCCTTCGTCCTCTTGTCACTGATAGAGATATTGATCATTCCCTATCATTTCATTTTATTTTACATAATGGATGCGTGGATAGGCTTTTACTATAACCTGGCTCATACCATCGGACTCGCACTTTTACTCTATCTTGTGTTAGCTCGCAAGGTTGTGTTTAAGAACGGCATCTCCATGCTCTATATCCTTGTATTCGTCAAATTGGCAGTTGACTGTATGTTATGTCTGCGTTATGGTGCCAAACAGGACAACCTCAGTGTAATGAGCAACATCTTCATCATGTTTATTCTTGCTATTACAGCCCAGAGCCAGCTACTCAACAAAATCAGTATTGGCTTTACCATTGCTCTGCTGCCTGTAGTAGCTGTAGCTATTTCGCATACGCAATTCTATGTACTGCTTTTTAGTGGTAAGGCGATTCTTGTTGGATTCTTAATGATTTTCTATGTGTGGTTATATAATATGGATCATGTCATCACCAAGGAGCTCCGTCAGCCTAACCAGTTGAGGGAAGAAGAGAAGAAGGCGCTGCATCTGCTTGCCGACCTGAAGGAGAATGAGAAGGATATGGCGGTAAATCTGATGAGCCGACTGAGACCCGAACAGCAGCAGAATATCCTGAAACGTGCCGCAGAACAGTTGAAAAGCAGTGAGCAGAGCAAGAAGGCTTGGGATCTGGTGTGTATTGACCTCACCAATAGCGAGAGACAGATTTGCCAAATGGTTTTGGAAGGTAAGAGCTTGAAGGAAATCTGTATAGAATTGAACAAAAGCGAATCGAATATCACCAGTCAGCGTAGTCATATCCGTAAAAAGCTGAATATGGATCGAAAAGACGATTTGAAGCGCGAACTTGAAAAACGCTTTTATGAAGCAAGATACAAAGTAGAATCATAATGCAATATTAAAAAAGGGTAGGCTTACAAGAGGCTTACCCTTTTTTTATTATTGTGGTTTTTCAAGTTTTGCCATTTTCTTATAATTCTTAGTCTTCCATTCTAAGGAATGCCTTTGGCAGATATTGTATGATATCACTGGCAATGAGGCTTTCCTTGCCCAGATCTTTTGCGGCAAGGTCACCAGCCAGACCGTGTAGGTGCATTCCCAGACGGCAGGCATCTGCCTGCTTGTATCCTCTAGCCAGGAGGGCTGTGATGATACCGGTCAGTACATCGCCGCTTCCTGCAGTGGCCATGCCGCTGTTGCCGGTAGAGCAGAATTCTACCTTTCCATCCGGATGGCAGAGGGCAGAATAGTGGCCTTTTAATATAATGTACGCCTGTAAGCGCTCAGCCAGTTCACTGGCTTTCAAGAGCCGTTCGCTGCAACTGCTGCTGGTATTGCCTGCCAGACGATCCAGTTCTTTAGGATGTGGTGTGAGGATGATGTCCTTTGGCAGTTGCTGCATCCAGGCGCGATGGCTGGAGAGAATATTCAGGGCATCAGCATCTATGACAACCGGGCAACTGGCACGGCGCAGTTGGGCAATCAGAGCGATAGCGGTAGTTTCGTTGGTTCCCAGTCCAGGACCGATGCCCATGGCATGGAAGCTCTCTGTTTCCACCGGTTCGCTGAAGATTGTTTCTTCTGAATCCATCTGCAGTACCGCTTCCGGTACGCTTATCTGCATGATTTCGTAGTTGCGTTTTGGCGTGTGTGTAGTCACTTTGCCTACGCCGCTTCTCAGACAAGCCTTGGTGGCAAGGACCGATGCACCGCACATACCGTAGCTTCCGGCAATGATGAGTGCATTGCCCATGTTGCCCTTATGCGCAAAATCATTGCGTGGATGCATCAGTAGTCTGATATCCTTTTCTTCCAAAATGCTGTATCTGCAATCTGTATTTTTGATATATTCTGTAGATAGACGGATGTCAAGCACTTTCAGGCGGCCCAGATATTGCTGGTTGTCTGCCATCATCATGCACAGTTTTTTCTGCTGGAGGGTCAGGGTCAGGTCTGCCCGGATGATGTTGGCGTGGATGTTGTAGGAATTATCTTCGGTCATCAGTCCCGTAGGTATGTCGATACTTACCACCTTGGCAGCACTCTGGTTGATATATTTTACCATAGCAGCAAAACCTCCAGCCAGTGGCTTGTTCAGTCCGCTTCCAAAGAGACCGTCAATCACAAGCATGCCTGCTTCGAGCTGTGGAGGATCGAAGTTGAGGACGACTTCCGTAAATTTCACTCTTTTTGCTTCCAGGAGCCTTTTCTTGTTGGCTGCACAGTCTGCTGAGAGTTTATTGTGTACATTGAACAGATATACATTCACCTGATATCCATCCTCGCTGAGCAATCTGGCAACAGCAAGGGCATCGCCACCATTGTTGCCGGGTCCGGCGAAGACGACCACGGGTGTGCGGTTGGTCCATTCCTCCTCGATGGCACGAGTCAAAGCTTTTGCAGCGCGTTCCATGAGGTTGAGCGATGAGATGGGTTCATGCTCAATGGTGTATTTGTCTAGCTCATGTATCTGAGCACTTGTGAATATTTTCATATCTTACTGTATGTTATGTCCGATTATCTGATTAAATTAATGCAAAAGTACTAAAAAAAGTCGATGAATGGATGAAGTTTCATGTTTTTTTCGTAATTTTGCAGAAAATATTATATCATCAAGACTATGGGCATAGTAAAAATCAAGGATAAGACCTTCAAGACCTCCATTCCAGAGGCTGAGATTCTGAAGAAGGTACAGGTCGTTGCCGACCGTATCAACAAGGATTACGAAGGTAGGATGCCAGTGTTCCTGGCTGTGTTGAATGGTTCGTTTATCTTCGCTGCCGATCTGATGCGAATGATTACGGTACCGAGCGAGATTTCGTTTGTGAAGTATGCTTCCTACGAGGGCACCAGCTCTACCGGCAGCATGAAGACCCTGATGGGCATCAACCAGAACCTGGAAGGCCGTGATGTCATCATTGTAGAAGACATTGTTGATTCCGGTTTTACCATGGCTCACATGATTGAGGATTTGAAGAAGAAGAATCCTGCCAGCATCGAGATTTGTTCGCTCCTCGTGAAGCCAGGCAACCTGAAGGTTGATCTGGACATTAACTATGCCGTGATGGAAATTCCTAACGATTTCATCGTAGGATATGGATTAGATTATGACCAAGAAGGCAGAAACCTCCGCGATATCTACACGATTGTAGAAGAATAGGGGGTGAAGCATGTGGGAGAAAATGTTATTGGTTATTCCATTTCTGGGTACATACATTATTTTGGCTATGGTGGGAATCCCTGCTATAGTATTCTTGTTATTTGTTATGACTCCCAAAGGAAAGCAATGGTTTAACAGTATAAATTAAGTTTCTGACACAACATAAAACAATTTATATATATTAAGGTAAAAATGAAAAATATCGTAATTTTCGGTGCTCCAGGTGCAGGTAAAGGTACACAGAGCGACAAGATGATCGAGAAGTATGGTCTCGGTCACATTTCAACAGGTGATGTACTTCGTAATGAAATCAAGAATGGTACAGAGCTTGGTAAGACAGCTAAGGGATTCATCGACAATGGTCAGTTGATTCCAGACGAGTTGATGATCGACATCCTCGCAAGTGTATACGATAGCTTTGGTAAGGAGCACGCTGGCGTTATCTTTGATGGTTTCCCACGTACTACTCCACAGGCTGAGGCTTTGAAGAAGATGCTCTCTGAGCGCGGTCATAAGATTGCTGCCATGATTGAGTTGGCTGTTCCTGAGGATGAGTTGATGGCTCGTTTGATTAACCGTGGTAAGGAAAGTGGCCGTTCTGATGATAACGAGGAGACTATCAAGAAGCGTCTCAATGTTTATCACACTCAGACTGCTCCGCTCATCGACTGGTATGAGAAGGAAGGTATCCACCACCACATTGAGGGTCTCGGTACAGTAGATGAGATCTTCGCTCGTGTTTGCAATGTTATCGACAACTTGTAATCAAGATAAAATAATCTTCCCCGCAGAGCAGTGGGGAAGATTTATTCGTTAAATAAAAGAAGAATCTTTCGCTCAAATTTAAGAAGATTTATTCATTCAATTAAAAAGAAAAAATAAATGGCTGAATCCAATTTCGTAGATTATGTAAAGATCAACTGCCGCTCTGGTAAGGGTGGTAAAGGCTCCATGCACCTGCGCCACGTGAAGTACCAACCTAATGGTGGACCTGATGGTGGCGATGGCGGACGTGGAGGAAGCATCTATCTTCGCGGCAACCACAACTACTGGACTTTGCTGCATCTGAAGTATCAGCGCCACTTCTTCGCCGAGCATGGTGGCAATGGAGGACGTGACAAGTGTCATGGAACCGATGGTAAGGACATCTATATTGATGTGCCTTGCGGTACCGTGGTGTATAATGCCGAGACCGGCAAGTTTGTATGCGATGTCGCATACGATGGTCAGGAAGTGCTGCTTCTCAAGGGTGGTCGCGGTGGATTGGGTAATTTCCAGTTCCGTTCTGCCACTAATCAGGCGCCTCGTTATGCACAGCCTGGAGAACCTATGCAGGAGATGACCATCATCATGGAGTTGAAGCTCCTTGCCGATGTGGGTCTGGTAGGTTTCCCTAATGCCGGAAAGTCTACCTTGCTGAGTGCTGTGTCAAGTGCTCGTCCTAAGATTGCCAACTATCCGTTTACTACGCTCGAACCGTCACTGGGTATCGTGGATTATCGTGATCACCAGAGTTTTGTCATGGCCGACATTCCTGGCATCATCGAGGGTGCGAGCGAAGGAAAGGGCTTAGGTTTGCGATTCCTGCGCCATATCGAACGCAACTCCCTGCTGCTCTTTATGGTACCGGGCGATACAGATGATATCAAGAAGGAATATGAGGTATTGCTGGGCGAGTTGAAGAATTTCAATCCAGAGATGCTCGATAAGCACCGTGTGCTTGCCATCACCAAGTGTGATCTCCTGGATGATGAGCTCATCGAGATGTTGAAGGATACTCTTCCTACCGACCTTCCTGTGGTCTTCATTTCTTCTGTTACCGGACAGGGTATTCAGGATTTGAAGGATGTACTCTGGAAGGAACTGAACTCTGAGAGCAATAAGCTGCAGGAGATTACTGCCGAGGATACCCTCGTGCATCGTGATAAGGACATGTCCCGCTTCCAGCAGGAACTTGAAGCTGAGGGTGAGGACATCGTTGAATATATCGATGAGGATGAAATCGAGGATGTTGATGACCTCGATGATTTCGAATATGAGTAGATTTAAGTGAAGAGTGAAGAACGAAGAGTGAAGAAACAACGTTCGGCGACCGCAGGGAAAGCCAATTCATTTGTTTCGTGAGCGTAAGCCTAATTTAACACTTAACATTAAATGATAAAGGAATATAATATAGCCGCTGGCGTCAAGGCTTTCTCTACTACCCGTAAGGATGGAGTAAGCCAGGGCAACTATGGCGAATTTAATATCAATGAGTTTTGCGGTGACAATGCAGAACATGTGGCTGAAAACCGCAAGCGTCTTGCCACAGAGTTGGGTATTGATACAGCTCATCTCATCATGCCGCATCAGGTACATGGAGTAGAGGTGCGTAATATCGCAGATGAGTTTTTTACCATGCCTGAGAATATCCGTAAGATGGTACTTGAAGGCGTAGATGCTATAATGACCGATCAGGCTGGTGTATGCATTGGCGTTTCTACTGCCGATTGCATCCCGGTGCTTCTTTATGATGAGGAGCATCATGCTGCCGCCGCCATCCATGCCGGATGGAGAGGGACCTTGGCTCGTATCGTTCACAAGACTCTTCAGGAGATGGCTTTTGCCTATAAGACAGATCCTAAGAAGCTGAAGGCGGTGATAGGTCCTGGTATTTCTCTCGACAGTTTTGAGGTGGGAGATGAGGTATATGAGGCTTTTGAGCAGGCTGCCTTTCCGATGGAAGAGATTGCTGAGCAGCGCCCTAATGCTGCCTTCTCTGCAGATCCTGCTGAGCGTGATCGCCTGGCTGCCGAAGGTAATATCGTTCAGCCCCTAAAGTGGCATATCAATCTTCCGCTCTGCAACAAGCAGATTCTTCTGCACTGTGGTGTAGCCGAGGAAAACATTCTGGATTGTGGCATCTGTACCTTCCTGCACAGCGATGAGTTCTTCTCTGCTCGCAAGTTGGGCACAGAGAGCGGCAGAATCTATACTGCCATCCTCCTGGAGAAATAAAATAAGATTTTCAAGATAACATCCATTTCTTTCTTTTCTATGAAACGAAGAGGGAGGAGTGGATGTTTTTCAATTTACAGTTAATAGTTTACAGTTAATAGTTTATAATTTATAGTTTATTTAGAGATTTAGAACGATAGAGATAATGAGTAGATTAAGACAGAGATTGGGGCTTGTAGCCGTCTCGGGCATGCTGATGCTATCCCTGAGCAGTTTCATGCCTGCCAAAAATGAGTTTACTGCCGCCGAGCAACAGCAGGTGAGCATCGCAACGCCAGGCCTCTTTGCCCAGAGTCAAGCCTTCAATGTTGACTTTGAGATATTCCGTGCCAAGGAATATTCCTTCCCGCTTCCTGTGGGCAAGGCTAGCCTTACCAATGGCAATAGCGTGATGCGCATCGAAACCTCGAAGGGCGACGCCGTCAAGGCGATGTTTGAAGGTTATGTGCGACTCTCGCGCAAAACCGAGTCGATGGGTAATGTCATCGTCATCCGTCACGACAATGGTCTGGAAACCGTGTATGCCAACAATGCCGAGAACCTGATGAAGGTGGGACAGCATGTGGATGCCGGACAAACCATCGCCATCGTGGGTACCAAGGAGGGTGAGACCTACTGCGATTTCTCCATCATGGTGAATGGTGCACGTATCAACCCGGAAACCATCATCGAACTGAAGAGTCATAAGCTCCGCCGACAGACCGTGCAGTTCCGCAAGATAGGCAGCCGCATCAACATTACGGTGATAGGCGGCAAGGATTCCTCCGTTTCTAGAAGCGATAAGAGTGATAGAAATGATAAGGGGGCAAATAAGAAGTCGGGCAGCCGGGCTGGCGATCATGGCATGACTCTCGACCCTGACGAGGTGAACGATCCGTTTACCATCACTAACACCTTCCGTCTCGATTTGGAGAAGATAGAGGAGAAGGCATGGTCATATCCATTGCCTGATGCCCGTGTCATCAGTCCATACGGAGGTGCACGCCGTCACTCGGGTGTGGATTTGAAGACCAAGCCTAACGACGAGATTTATGCCGCCTTCGATGGCGAGGTGGTTGCCTCGGGACCTTACTACGGCTATGGCAACTGCATCCGCATCAAGCATGCCTACGGCTTGGAAACGCTCTATAGCCATCAGAGTAAGAACATGGTGAAGAAGGGTGATAAGGTGAAGGCAGGCCAGGTAATCGGTCTTACGGGCCGTACCGGAAGGGCCACCACAGAGCATCTCCATTTCGAGGTGTCTTTCGGCGGCAAGCGCCTGGATCCAGCCATCATCTTCGACCACAGTAACCATAAGCTGAAAGCCGCTACCTTGCATCTTACCAAGGGAAAAGGCGTGAAAAGCGTAAAGAACTGATAAAGACCAAATCAAGGATTGATTTGAAACAGAACAGATAAAAAACTTCGCCCGTGTACTGTTGAAATCTCAACAGCGCACGGGCGAATGTTTTATCTGTATGCAGAGAGATAGAGATTATTTCTTCTTCTGCGATTTACGGTTGGCTCTCTGTTGGCGATACTTTGCCTTCTGACGGGCAGAGCCGCTGCCGTGAGCACCCGTAATATACTTCTTTTTCTTGGCTTTGGTCTTCACCTTGTCGTCGTCGTCCTTCTTGGGACCGCCTCCGCCTTTGAAGACCATACCACCCATGATAATATCGTCAATATCACTCATATACTTTGAATTTTGAACTTTATGATAAGTAAAGCCGTTGAATTCTACACTCTTCACTTAAATTAGTGATGGAAGAGGCGAACGTGAGTGAACGCCATGGCAATGCCGTACTTGTCGCAAGTATCGATAACATTATCGTCACGGATGCTACCGCCTGCTTCTGCTATGTATTCCACACCACTCTTGTGAGCACGTTCGATGTTGTCGCCGAATGGGAAGAAAGCATCGCTACCAACGCTTACACCCTTGTTCTGTGCAATCCAAGCCTTCTTCTCCTCGCGGGTCAATGGCTCAGGCTTCTCTGTGAAGAACTGCTCCCAAACGCCATCCTGCAATACGTCTTCCCACTCATCAGAGATGTAGACATTGATGGTGTTGTCACGGTCTGCACGGCGAATCTTCTCCTTGAAAGGCAGGTTCATCACCTTAGGACACTGGCGCAACCACCACTCGTCTGCCTTGGAACCTGCAAGGCGAGTACAGTGGATACGGCTCTGCTGACCGGCACCGATACCGATAGCCTGACCGTCCTTCACGTAGCATACAGAGTTGCTCTGAGTATACTTCAAGGTGATGAGCGAGATAATCAGGTCGCGCTTAGCCTCTGCAGTGAAGTTCTTGTTCTTGGTAGGGATATCCTCGAAGAGAGCTGGATCATCGAGCTTCACCTCGTTGCGTCCCTGCTCGAAGGTAACACCGAATACCTGCTTGTGCTCGATAGGAGCTGGCACGTAGTCAGGATCAATCTGGATGACGCAGTAGGTACCCTTGCGCTTCTCCTTCAACACCTTGATAGCCTCAGGGGTAAAGCCTGGAGCAATCACGCCATCGCTTACCTCACGCTTGATGAGGAGGGCAGTAGCCTCATCGCATACATCGCTCAGGGCAACAAAGTCACCGTAAGAGCACATACGGTCTGCACCACGAGCACGAACATAAGCGCAAGCCAAAGGAGAAAGTTCGAAATCTACGTCATCGCAGAAGTAAATCTTCTTCAATGTGTCGCTCAGTGGCAAGCCGATGGCAGCACCGGCAGGAGAAACGTGTTTGAAACTAGCGGCAGCAGGCATTCCTGTAGCAGCCTTCAGTTCCTTGACCAATTGCCAAGAATTGAAAGCATCCAGGAAGTTGATGTAGCCTGGTCGGCCGTTGATAACTTCGATAGGCAGTTCCCTTCCGTCATCCATATAGATGCGAGAAGGCTTCTGATTCGGATTGCATCCGTACTTAAGTGCTAATTCTTTCATCTTGTAAGAAATATAATTGAATTCTGCTGCAAAATTACAACTTTTTTGTGGTAAAAACAAAAATAATCAGGAAAACATTACCTTGTTTCGATTTTATTATGTACTTTTGCTCCCTGTTAGAATAAATGAAATTTGAGAAATAGAGAAATTGAGAATTTGAGAAAGGAAAATCACAATGAAGAATGATTTGAAAATTCTCGCCGTAGCTTTAGAGAAGAAGCTCGGCAAGTCACACGTACAGCACGATGAGAAGCATAGTAAGACAAAAGTGCTACACAAGGTGTGGGATATTTTAAAGGGTAAGGAAAAACCTTCGGCGCAGACACTCAACCGCTTGGCATTACTTGCCGGCTTCCAAAGTTGGGCGGATTTCCAGGGAGCATTGCATGGTACCGATGATGGGTTGACGAATTATAGCACCGGGGAATAAGCAAAACACTTCACTCAGGTTGAAGGGTATTTTTCTTGATGTAAAATTGATATAGAAATATAGAAAGGGCATCCTATCGGAAGATGGGATGCCCTTTTCAAATTCTAATTTTAATAGGTAACTAAGAAAATTACTCAGCGCTCTTAGCGATGGTCTTCTTCTCAGCGATACGAGCCTTCTTACCTGTGAGCTTACGCAAGTAATACAACTTAGCGCGACGTACCTTACCGTGCTTGTTCACCTCGATAGAATCGATAGCTGGTGACTCGATAGGGAAGATACGCTCTACACCTACTGTACCAGACATCTTACGAACTGTGAAACGCTTCTTGTCACCATGACCAGAGATCTTGATAACTACACCACGATAGAGCTGGATACGCTCCTTAGTACCCTCGACGATTTTGTAAGCGACTGTGATAGTGTCACCTGCCTTGAACTCAGGGAACTTCTTGCCGGTTGCAAATGCTTCTTCAGCAACTTTAATCAAATCCATTTTTTGTATAAAATTAAAAATTGTTTGTCGTTCCAACGCAACATGGACGGGTAACACTTCTACCCAGACAACAGCGGTTACGCCGAAAAGCGGGTGCAAAGTTACGACTTTTTCTCTTATCTCGCAAATTTTCAGATACTTTCTTTCGATTTCCTCGCAGTTTTTTTGTTTTCTTTACTACTGTCATTGAATTTTTTCGCAAATTTCGCAGATTTCGTAGATTTATTTTGTAACTTTGCACTCTAAAAGTATTTATTGTATTAAGTATGAAGGAAAAAAATAGTATCAAGATTTTGCTTGCTTCTGCAACCATGCTGCTGATGGCAAGTCCTACTTTTGCACAGAAATTCAAGGTGGCAAAGGTAGAGAGAACCCGTATATTGGTAGATAAAAAATGGGATGCTCAGCCTGATGCTGAGGCTGCAGGGTTTCTTGCCCCTTATAAGAGCAAGGTGGATAGCATCATGGACCCTGTGGTGGGTAGCATCGCTCATGATATGACCCGTCATCGCCCTGAGAGCGAGCTCAGCAACCTGCTTTGCGACATCCTGGTTTGGGGCGGTAAGCAGTTTGATGAGCAGCCGGTATTCTCTGTCTATAATATGGGTGGCATCCGGAGCAATCTTGCCAAGGGTAAGATTACTGTGGGTGATGTGAACGACATGGCTCCTTTCGAGAACAAGATCTGTTTCCTCACTCTGACCGGAGACAAGGTGCTCGAACTCTTCCAGCAGATAGCGCATCGTGGCGGTGAAGGCTTGAGCAGCGCTGTGAGAATGGTGATAACTAAGGAAGGTAAGCTGATGAACGTTACCATAAATGGTGAACCTGTTGACCCACAGAAGAGTTATCGTATTGCTACGCTTGATTACCTGGCTGAGGGTAACGACCAACTCGTGGCTTTCAAGAGCGGTACTGACGTATTGGCTCCCATGCAGCGTGAGAACAACGTGAGATATATCATCATGAATTACTTCCGTGAGATGATGGCGCAGGGCAAAGAGGTGGAATCAAAGATTGAAGGCCGCTGCGTGGTGGTGAATGAATAATTGATAATGAATAATTTATAATTGAGAATTCAGATGAAACATACATTATTATATATCGGTCTGGTTTTGGCATCTTTCGCGATGCAGCCAGCTACTGTACAGGCTAAGGCTAAGAAGGAGGCGAAGGTTGTCAAGCAGCTTGTGGTGCTCCATACCAATGATACCCACTCCTGCGTGATGCCTATCAATCCCAACCTGGCAGATACAGCGACTGCCAATCGTGGAGGTTTTCTCCGTCGTGTGGCTATGATAAAGGAGGAGCGCAGGCAGAATCCTGATCTCCTGCTCTTTGATAGTGGTGACTTCTCACAGGGATCACCTTATTATTCTCTCTTCAAGGGCGATGTAGAGGTTGGCTTGATGAACGAGATGAAGTATGATGCAGCTACCATCGGTAATCATGAGTTCGATTTCGGTATTGACAATATGGTTCGTCTCTTCAAGATGGCGAAGTTCCCAATAGTATGCTCAAATTATGATTTTACGGGTACAGAGCTTGCCGATATCGTCAAGCCATATGCAATCATCAACCGCAAGGGTTTGAAGATTGGCGTCTTCGGTCTTGGTCCGGAACTGGCGGGATTGGTAATTGAGAAGAACTACGGCTGCATCAAGTATCTCGATCCAATAGAAAAAGCAAGGGAGATGACGGAGATTCTGAAGAACAAGGAGAAGTGTGATGTCATTATCTGCATCTCTCATCTGGGATGGAAGATTGATGGCATTGACGATTCAGAAGTAGCACCAGCTACCCGCAACATCGACCTGATATTGGGTGGTCATAGCCACACCTACTTTAAGCAGCTGGAATACCTGAACAATCTCGATGGCAAACCTGTTCCGGTAGATCAGAATGGCAAGAATGCCATCTGGGTAGGTAAAATGACATTGGATATTGTGAAGAATAAATAAAACTTATACAAAGGAAAAATACAAAAGACTCCTCGAAAAGCTCGGGGAGTCTTTTTGTATTTTTATGTTTTATAATGATATCTGTTATTCCTTGTTGGAAGAGGCATAGAGTCCGATGCAGGCACCGATGAAGCCGCCGCTCTTCTGGGTGCTCAGGTTGCTGGCATCCACGCCTTTGGCGAGCAGCTGCCAGTCGCCGCCTTCCTCTGCATAATAGAAATCGTAGTATCTATCATGACCTTCAACCTTCAGCTTCAGCTTGCCAGCCTTGATAGGAGCAGAAGCAATGAGGGCATTGTTCTTCTCGGCACGGGTCAGGGTAATCATCAGCTTGCCCTTCTTCATGGTCTTACCCAACACGAAGTTGTGGTCTTCCTTCTGGAGAAGTGCCAAACCTGCTATCTCCTTGTCGTTGCGAGGAGTAAAGTTAATCTCTGTCTCAGCAGTGAAGGTTCCGTGCTGCTGGCGAGCCCAGATGGCAGACATCGGTTCACGCTTGTAGATATTGCCAGGCAGGAGATTGAACTTCAATTTGCCGTTTTCTACCTTGTAACAGTCAACGAAGTCGCGGAGGAACATCCAGCGTGGGTTCAAATCCTTCAGACCTACGCCGTTGTCGGCTGTATCGAAGTTATCCACATAGCTGAAGTTGCCAGAGAACTCATTCTTCTCTGCTGGCTTCAAACCTGCCTTTTCGCCTACTGTAGAAATAGGGGTGTTCTTGGCGAGAATCTCTGGCCATCCGTTTTTCCAGGTTACCGGCAGGAGATAGGTGTCGCGACCTGTGTTGTACATATCTTCCTCGTAAGGGCGGCAAGCCAGGAACACTGCCCACCAGTTGCCCTTGCCATCTTCTACGATGTCGGCATGACCGGCACTTGATACAGGGTCCTTGCGGTTTGGATCCAAGCCTGTGCGCTGGGTGAGGATAGGGTTGTTAGGGCATTCCTCCCATGGACCCATCGGATTCTTGGCACGCAGGATTACCTCGCTGTGCCATCCGCCTGTACCGCCTTCTGCACACATCAGATAATAGAACTTGCCCTTCTTGAAGAGGTGTGGGCCCTCAATCCAGATAGGACGAGCCTCAACATGGGTTCCGCCACGCAGAATCTCCTTGAAGTCGCCCTTGATGCTGTCGCCCTTCACGTCGAATTCGAAGCAGCGGATAGCACGCTGGCCCTCATAGTCGGCACCGCCTACCACCGGACCGTTGTGCACGATGTATCCCTTTCCGTTGTCATCGAAGAAGAAGCTAGGGTCGATGCCGTCAATCTTCTTCAGATAGATAGGTTCGCTCCAGCCCTTGGATGGGTCCTTGGACTTGACGAAGAAGTTTCCGGCTCCCACGTTGGTGGTGATCATATAGAAGGTCTTGTTCTTCTTGTTATAGCTGATGGCTGGTGCGAAGATACCGCCTGATACATGCTGACCCTTCAGGGGCACCTGTGATTGGCGGGTGAGCACATGACCGGCAGGAGTCCAGTTTACCAAATCCTTGCTGGTAGAGAGAGGCACACCTGGGAAGAAGGTGAAGGATGAGTTCACCAGATAATAGGTGTCGCCCACGCGGCAGAGCGATGGGTCAGGATAGAAACCTGCCAATACTGGGTTGTAGTACTGATGCTTCTTGTCTATCGGGACATTGAATCGGGCATCATTGCCGGCATACTTGAAGTAGTCGAAGTCTGCGGTCTGTGCCTGCGCTCCTGCAGCAAGCATCATCGAAAGCGATAAGATTGCTAATTTCTTCATTATGATTGTTGATTTTTAAAGATTATACAATAAAATAAAAAATGCAGCGGAAAACCATGGATGAGAATCCATACTGGTTTTTCCGCTGCAAAGTTACGGTTTTATTTGCAATCTTTCATTGTGTAATGTAACCAAGACTTTTTTCAAAGTTTCATAAAGCTTTGTTTTTGTTACATATTCTTTTTTCTATTGTGTATCATCTTTATTTCTTCATGGCATTCTGCATGTATTCTCTAGGAGAACAGCCATAGAGGTTCTTGAACATGGTGCTGAAACTTGCGGAATTGGAGAAACCGCAAGCGTACATCACGTCGGTGATGCTCTGCTTGCCATCCTTCAGCAACTTGGCTGCCTGCTGCAGACGGATGTTGCGGATGAAGCTGTGTGGCGTCTG
>OIXL01000244.1_pt1 | contig 30405 bp, 30 predicted proteins | sample 1587761 | NCBI WGS metagenome assembly OIXL01 (sample SAMN03283246) | human gut metagenome | biome: human-associated habitat; material: feces | host: Homo sapiens | place: Peru | collected 2012 | reverse complement strand
ATGCCGTCAAATAGAAGGAAGCAAGTGTGGGGGCGCAAATTCCCGCTTGACAAAAGTCACTTCATAACAGAAATGAGAAATTAGAAATGGAGGTGGCGGCTTCGCCGCGAATATATATGGAGCGATGCCCGCAGCAGTCATGCAAACACGAAAGTGCATTTTTTCACAGCATGTGCACCTGAGCCGTCCCCCGTATCGTCATTTCGAGCGAAGTCGAGAAATCTTTCTTGCACTACGTTTTTCTGACATATGCATCCTGCGATTCACTGCCTGCCATAGAGATCCCTCGACTTCGCTCGGGATGACGATACACGCGAAACGCTATCAAAAATTGCGGCGAAGCCGCCACCTTCCCCGTTGAACCCAAAGAACCTGTTTGAACCTGCTGAACCTATTTCCTAATTACATCGTAAAGATGTACGATGCGATCATGTCGACGATGAGCATGACGAAAAGGAGCGGAGCGGTGCGTTTGGCAAGGCGTATCGGGGCAAGTCCGGCAGTCCCGGCGATCGCGATGAGGGCTCCGCAGACAGGCGACGAGGCTCGGCCGATGGAGGTCGCGAGTTCCATCGGGAGGAGCAGTGTCAGCGTCGGGACGCCGAGTTTCGCCGCGACGGCAGGCGTCAGCGGACCGAAGGCGAAGAAAGGAGCCGCGCCGCTCCCCATGATGATAGCGAAGACATACGTGATCCCGGTCAGGATCGCCATGATGAGGAGTGTCGCTCCCTTCATGTCAGAGATCATATTCGTGAAGATCGTGATGCCGCCCAAGATCTTGATGCCTTCCGCAAAGACGGAGGCCGAAATGATGATCGCAACGACGGAGACGAAAACATTCGCCATGCCTTTGAAGATCTCCGCCATATCTGACGGGATCCGGCTCCTGTCTTTCCGGACGATGAATTCACAGACGAAGGTCACGGCAAAGCCGATAAAATTGGCTGTGATGACGTCGATCTTGATGGACGGCAGAAAATGCGCGGCAAAGACCAGCACCAGCGGGATGAGCGGCAGGAACACATAGAAAAAGGGGACCGACGGATCCTCGATCTCCTGTCCCCTCCCCAATTCGCCATCCGCATCGGCCAGGGCCGCATCCTTCCGGTCCATATAGCGGTAGTAAAAGGGGATGAGGAACGCCGTCACAAGGACGATGGAGAGCACGACTTTGTACTGGTAGCGCAGGAACATGTCGACGACATTCATCTCGGCGACATTCGCCATGAAGAGGGTGCTGCCGTCATTCGGGCCATAGTCAAGGCAGAGGAGTGCCAGCACAGAGGCCGCCGTGATGGGGCGGATCCCCAGAGCCATAAAGACGGGAAATACCGTCGCAAGCATCAGGACGGCCAGCGACGCCTGACTCGGCAGTACGAGCTTCAGGCACATACCGATGAGATAGAAGGCAGAGAGAATCAGATATTTGTTCGAGATCCCGCCCAAAAGCCGACTCGCGGTGAAAGCCAGCTTCGTCGAAGCGCCGATGTGCTTCATGTAGGTCGCATACCCGGTAACGACCATGATGAGCGTGCCGATGCCTGCGATGTTCTTTTTGAAGGTGGCGGTCAGAAATCCGAAGGTATCCAGAAAGACATTGCCCAAAGATCCCTTCGGCAGGATCGGTGTACCGGTGAGAAGGCTCGCCGTCATCAGGATCACCACACCGGATGCGAAGAATACAAAGATCGCATTGTACCTTTTCAGGATCAGCTTCGCCACGATCACGGCAAAGATGACGGTGAGTGCGATCAGGAACCATGAATACATACTTACATCCTCCTTTGCAGCAAAAATTTTCCTCATTATAGCATAAGAAAAGGATCGCAGAAAGCAGAACCGATACCGGCTCGGAGGCTGTCAGCTTCTATGGAAAAGCGGCTCCGCCCTGCCTTTCCCCCTTTACGCGAAATGGCACTGCCGGGGCAACGGTTGATCGCCGGCTGTCTGCGCTTCCCGTCTTTTGTCTCCCGATCCCACGCAAAAAAACTCCCCCTTGCGGGAGAGTTTTTTCATTCAGCGGATGCTGAAATTATTTTGCGATCTTAGCTACAACGCCTGCGCCTACGGTACGGCCGCCTTCACGGATAGCGAAACGCTGGCCTTCTTCCATAGCGATCGGGGTGATGAGCTTAACGCTCATTTCTACGTTATCGCCAGGCATGCACATTTCAGTGCCTTCCGGCAACTGGATGTCGCCGGTTACGTCGGTGGTTCTGAAGAAGAACTGCGGACGATAGCCATTGAAGAACGGGGTATGACGGCCGCCTTCATCTTTGGTCAGTACGTATACCTGAGCGGTGAATTCAGTGTGCGGCTGAACGGTGCCCGGTTTTGCGAGGACCTGGCCACGAACGATGTCTTTACGGTCGATACCACGGAGCAGAGCGCCGATGTTATCGCCAGCCATTGCCTGGTCAAGGGTCTTTCTGAACATTTCTACGCCGGTAACGACGGTAGCGGTTGGTTTTTCCTGCAGGCCGACGATTTCAGCGGTGTCGCCGACTTTGACAGTACCACGTTCTACACGGCCGGTAGCTACGGTGCCACGACCGGTGATGGTGAATACGTCTTCGACTGGCATCAGGAATGGTTTGTCGGTGTCACGTTCCGGGGTCGGGATGTAAGCATCGACTTCAGCCATCAGGTCACGGATCTTCTGTTCATCTTCCGGGTTGCCGTTGAGAGCGCCGAGAGCGGAGCCGACAACGATCGGGGTGTCATCGCCTGGATAGTCGTAGGAGGAGAGCAGATCTCTGATTTCCATTTCTACGAGATCGATCAGTTCCGGATCGTCGACCTGGTCAGCTTTGTTCAGGAATACAACGATAGCCGGTACGCCGACCTGTTTAGCCAGAAGGATGTGTTCGCGGGTCTGCGGCATCGGGCCGTCAGCTGCGGATACGACGAGGATAGCGCCGTCCATCTGTGCTGCGCCGGTGATCATGTTCTTGACATAGTCAGCATGCCCTGGGCAGTCTACGTGTGCGTAGTGACGGGTAGCGGTTTCGTATTCTACGGTGGAGGTGTTGATGGTGATACCACGAGCTCTTTCTTCCGGTGCTTTATCGATGGAAGCGTAGTCGAGGAAGTTTGCTTTGCCTTCTTCAGCCAGAACTTTGGTGATAGCAGCGGTCAGGGTCGTTTTACCATGATCGACGTGGCCGATGGTGCCGATGTTAACATGCGGCTTGGTTCTTTCGTAATGAGCTTTTGCCATTTTGAGGTCTCCTTAATAAAATTTTATTTCTTTCCGAGTCTTTCTTCAGTGATCTGCTGAGAAATAGCTTTCGGAACTTCTTCATAATGATCGAAGGTCATGGTGAAGGTGCCGCGGCCCTGGGTAGAGCTGCGCAGGCCGGTCGCATAACCGAACATTTCGGACAGCGGAACGAAGCCTTTGATTCTGGATTCGCCGTTTTCGGTTTCCATGCCGTCGATACGTCCGCGACGGGAGTTCAGGCCGCCGATAACGTCGCCCATGTATTCTTCCGGTACGTCGACTTCGACTGCCATGTATGGTTCGAGGAGAACTGGATCAGCTTTCTTCGCGCCATCTTTGAATGCCATGGAGCCTGCCACTTTGAATGCCATTTCAGAGGAGTCGACATCATGATAGGAACCATCATAGACGGTAACTTTGATATCGACCATCGGATAACCAGCTACAACACCGTCTTCCAGAGCTGCTTCTACGCCGGTCTGGATCGGGTTGATGAATTCCTTCGGAATGACGCCGCCAACGACAGCGTTTTCGAATTCGAATCCTTTGCCCGGTTCCATCGGTTCGAGGCGCAGCCAGCAGTGGCCGTACTGGCCGTGGCCGCCGGTCTGACGGATGAACTTACCTTCGGATTCAACGGATTTACGGATGGTTTCACGATAAGCAACCTGCGGTTTGCCTACAGTGCAGTCCACGTTGAATTCACGTCTCATACGATCGACGATGATGTCGAGGTGGAGTTCGCCCATGCCGGAGATGATGGTCTGGTTGGATTCTGGATCGGTGTGTACTTTGAAGGTCGGATCTTCTTCTGCCAGTCTCTGAAGAGCATTGCCCATCTTTTCCTGGTCAGCTTTGGTCTTTGGTTCAACAGCAACGGAAATAACCGGATCCGGGAATTCCATTTTTTCGAGGATGATCGGATGATCTACATCGCAAAGGGTATCACCGGTGGTGACGTCCTTGAAGCCGACTGCTGCAGCGATATCGCCGGAGTAAGCGCAGTCGATTTCCTTACGATGGTTTGCATGCATCTGAAGGATACGGCCAACGCGTTCTTTCTTTCCTTTGGTGGAGTTCAGAACGTAGGTGCCCTGGTTCATGATACCGGAGTAAACGCGGAAGAATGCCAGTTTACCAACGAATGGGTCAGCCATGATCTTGAATGCCAGCGAAGCCATTGGCGCGCTGTCAGATGCTTCGCGGGTGACTTCCTCGCCGTCAAGGGTGGTGCCTTTGACCGGAGGAACATCCAGCGGAGATGGCAGGTAGTCGAGTACTGCGTCGAGCAGCATCTGGATACCTTTGTTCTTGTATGCAGAACCGCAGAATACCGGGAAGAGTTTGCAGTCAAGAACCTGCTGACGCAGAGATGCCTTGACTTCTTCCATGGTGAGTTCTTCACCTTCGAGGTATTTTTCCATCAGTTCATCACTGCCTTCAGCAGCAGTTTCGATGATCTGTTCGCGGAGTTCTTCAACCTGATCAGCGAGATCGGCCGGTACATCTTCAACATGGTACTGCTTGCCGTCATCGCTGTCATAAATTTCAGCCTGTCTGGTCAGCAGGTCAACGATCCCGGTGAAGGAATCCTGAGCGCCGATCGGCAGCTGCATCGGAATAGCTCTTGCATGGAGGCGGGTATCCATGGTTTTTACCGCATGGAGGAAATCCGCACCGACGGTATCCATCTTGTTGATGAATGCGATACGCGGTACATGATAGTGGTCTGCCTGTCTCCAAACGGTTTCAGACTGGGTCTGAACGCCGTCTTTCGCACTGAATACTGCTACGGAGCCATCGAGTACGCGCAGAGAACGTTCAACTTCTACAGTGAAGTCTACGTGCCCTGGGGTATCGATGATGTTTACGCGGTAGCCTTTCCAGTGGCAGGTGGTAGCAGCGGAGGTAATGGTAATACCACGTTCCTGTTCCTGTTCCATCCAGTCCATGGTAGCAGCGCCATCGTGAACTTCACCGATCTTATGGTTTACACCGGTATAATACAGGATACGTTCCGTGGTTGTGGTTTTACCTGCATCGATGTGCGCCATGATGCCGATGTTTCTTGTTTTTTCAAGCGGAAATTCTCTGCCCACGATTTTTTCTCCTTATTAAAATTACCAGCGGTAATGAGCGAAAGCCTTGTTTGCTTCAGCCATTTTATGGGTATCTTCTTTCTTCTTTACAGCAGCACCAGTGTTGTTGAAAGCGTCCATCAGTTCACCTGCAAGACGTTCTTCCATGGTACGTTCGCTGCGCAGACGGGCATAGTTGACCATCCAGCGGATACCCAGAGTCAGACGACGGTCTGCTCTTACTTCTACCGGTACCTGGTAGTTTGCGCCGCCGACACGACGAGCACGAACTTCGAGGACTGGCATTACGTTGTTCAGAGCCTGTTCGAAAATTTCGATCGGTTCTTTGTTGAGCTTGCTGTGGCAGATGTCAAATGCGCCATATACAATGGATTCTGCGACACCCTTCTTGCCGTCAAGCATTACTTTGTTGATGAAACGAGTGACTGTCTTGTTTCCATACACGGGATCCGGCAGCACGTCACGTTTCGGAACAGCACCTTTTCTCGGCATTGTTAGTTCCTCCTTATATAGATGTTAGTTAATCACATAAAACTTGGTTGACAGGAAATCTTATTTCTTGTCTTTCTTAGCACCGTACTTGGAACGGGACTGCTGACGTCCAGATACACCTACGGTATCGAGAGCGCCACGGATGATGTGGTAACGAACACCTGGAAGATCCTTAACACGGCCGCCTCTGATGAGGACTACGCTATGTTCCTGCAGGTTGTGGCCTTCACCAGGAATGTAAGCAGAAACTTCGATTCCGTTGGTCAGGCGTACACGAGCTACTTTACGAAGAGCGGAGTTTGGCTTTTTCGGGGTAGCGGTGTAAACTCTTGTGCAGACACCACGTTTCTGTGGGGACTGTTTCAGAGCCGGGGTCTTCGCTTTGACTGCCAGGGTCTGGCGGCCTTTACGAACCAGCTGATTGATTGTCGGCAAAATGGGCACCTCCTTTCTATAAGGGTAAATTTATAATTGATCCAATAAGGCATAGCCTTGCTGGATATTACCGGGGATCTTTGAGAAACACGGATGAAATCAGCGTTTTTTCAGGACAGCGGCAGCAGCGGCTTTCACTTTGATGCCACACGCGCGGCCGATCTCCTTCTTGGTGAATTCCTGAATGGCGGGAATGTCTGACGCCTGACATGCAGAAAGGAGCGGAGCAGAGATCCGTTCATCACAGTCTGAAGCGATAAATACAGCAGAGGCTTCCCTCTTCTCGATTGCTCGTTCTGTTTCCTTCATTCCTACTACAAAGTCCGAATCTTTCAATTCTTCCAATGTCATACGTTCTCACCTGCTTTTCAGCACACTAAATCCACGCAACATTGGAATTATATCATTGAAGGCCTCCGATGTCAATGATTTTTTATCCTATTTTTCTTAGTGTTTATGGGCAACTTTTTTACCACGTTCCCGTGCGTATCGTAATGCATTATTTTTATACTTTTTTGTGATTGTTCATGCATAAATGGATGGGGCAAGGTCAGCCCCTGATCGCGTGTGAAAGAGGCTCAAAGGGGTTGGTGCGGCGCTTCAAATCATGGAAACGCCGCAGAGTTTTATATAAGCCACCAGCAAACTTGCATATACAAACCAAGGGGATTGAGGCGCCCTATGAATGGTGCGCCGCCTCCAACACGCCTCACTGCTTCGTTTTCATTTTTAAGATCCCCATCACTTCCTCCATCGTCTCTGCGACATGGAGATTTCCCCACTCTGATGGCTCAATGAATCCCGCCTCTTCCCATGCCTTTATCTGCGTGAGAAGGCCATCGTAGATGTGTTCGATATTGCAAATGATGATGGGCGGCTGCGCGAAGGGATCCCCATAAATATGACGCTGGTTCGCTGTATCCGCCAATTCTTCAAGCGTGCCGATACCGCCGGGGAGAATGATGAACGCATCCCCCATTTCGATCATCCTCTGCTTGCGAACAGTCATGTCCGGCACCTCAATGAGCGCGGTCAGGCCGCGGTGCGCCTGTTCCTTCGCGATGAACACCTCGGGAATGATGCCTGTCACTTCTCCGCCTGCTGCCATCGCCGCGTCCGCACAGATGCCCATGAGGCCGACCGTGCCGCCGCCGTAGATCATACGGAAATGATTCTTTCCCAATGCCTCTCCCAGCTCGCCCGCAAAGGCCGCGTAGGCAGGATCATTTCCGAAATGGGAGCCGCAGTAAACGACTACATTCTTATATGTCATGTGTATGCCTCCTTTTCTGTATTGTAGCATAATGGCTTCTGAAGGTTCAAAAGGTTTCGCGGGTCCGCTTTGGGTGAATGCCGCAGCGCTTCTCCCACACAAAAAGGCGATGTGAAATAACGATCATCTCATTTTCGCGTTCAATCTGCCGCGGGGGACTTGCAGCTCTCAGAGGAGTGACCGGGAAACCTTATCCCTGCTGTCTTTCATGCCATAGTCACCCTATCCGCCCCTTTCTGGCACCTTCCCCTAGAGGGGAAGGCTGCGATACGAGAATACCATCTTCTAAAAAAAGGCGACGAAGCCGCCACGAGAACCCTGAACCCTGAACCAAATGAAAGCAAAGTAAAAAGGGGCTGTGAAGAAATGAGGATTCATTTCTTCACAGCCCCTTTTTTATTATTCCGCATCTTCCGGCAGTTCTGCGTTGGTGTACACTTCCTGTACATCATCGAGTTCTTCCAGTTCATCGGTGAGGTGCTGCATAGTCTGAGCAGCATCGCCTTCGAGCTTGACATAGTTGTCTGGAACCATAGCCAGTTCGGAAGCTTCTGCTTCGATGCCTTCTTTTTCGAGGGCTTCGGAGACGGTGAGGAAGTTTTCCGGAGAGGTCGTGATTTCATAGCTGTCTTCGCCGGTAGTGACATCGTCAGCGCCCGCATCGAGAGCGATCATCATGACGGTGTCTTCATCGGCTGCGTCTTTGGCTACAATGATAGAGCCTTTTTTCTTGAACATCCAGCCTACGCATCCCGGTGTGCCTACAGAGCCGCCGTGATGGGTGAATGCATGACGGATATCTGCGGCTGCACGGTTTCTGTTATCGGTATTGCATTCGACGATGACAGCTGCACCTCCCGGGCCGTAGCCTTCGTAGGTGACTTCATCGAAGCCTGCACCGCTGGCAGCACCGACGCCTTTAGCGATGGCACGCTGGATATTTTCCTTCGGTACATTGTTCTGTTTAGCCTTGGTGAGGGCCAGCTTCAGACGCATGTTGCCGACGGGATCACCGCCGCCCATGCGGGCTGCGATGGTAATTTCCTTGGAAATTTTAGTGGTGATTCTGGCGCGAATGGCATCAGTCTTGCCTTTCTTGCGCTTAATATTTTCCCACTTAGAATGTCCGGACATAGTACGTTATTCCTCCTTTTGATTCCACCATGGTTCGCCCAGAAGGCGGTCGAGGATGATGGCTACGGCGCTGCGCACGCACAGATGATTGTACGTACCCGCTCCGTAGATGGGTTCCACGATGTAGTCGAACTGTTTCATCATTTCCTTGGTCATGCCGAAGCCTGTACCAAAGAGGATGAAGATCGGCGTATCTTCTTCGTGGATCTTCCTGCGCATTTCTGTGTAGGAAACAGTATTTGGATAGACCCGGGCGTCCGTGGTCACGATGGCCGGTTTTTTGCCTGTCTCTTTTTCGATCCAGGCGATGGCATCCTCCAGGGTCGGGACCAGTTCCGTTTCCTCGAAGGCTTCCTTCCGGTTGATATTGTAATGCACGCCGCCGCCGGTTTTCCAGTGGTTCATGATGCGGCTCGCCATTTCACGCTGTGCTTCGACAGGATGCACGATGAAGTAGCGCTTCACATCATAGGTTTTTGCCGTTCTGGCTATGTCATGGAGGTCATAGTTGGTCAGAGCTGTAGTGACGACTTCCATGTGCTTATTATAAATGGGATAGTGGATGAGCCCGATATACACAGGTGCCATTACTTCTCCTCCTCTTCTATTTCTCGCATGAGCTTCTGATCGGTCTTGGTCAGTGTGAGCTTTTCTAAGAGATCCGGGCGGCACTTCAAGGTGCGCCTCAGCGCTTCTTTCCTGCGCCATTTCGCAATGTTTGCATGATGGCCGGAGAGCAGCACATCCGGCACTTTCCAGCCGTTGTAATCCGCCGGCTTGGTGTACTGCGGATACTCGAGGATCGGCTCATAGAAAGAGTCGCTCTGCGCGCTTCCCGCATCGCCTAAGACGCCGGGCACCATGCGGGCCACGGCATCTGCGATGACCATCGCACCGAGTTCGCCGCCCGTCAGGACATAGTCGCCGATGGAGATAAGCTCATCTGCAAGATGCTCTTCGACGCGGTGATCGACGCCTTCGTAGTGCCCGCAGATGAGCACCAGATGGTCATAGTCGCGATACAGCTGTTTTGCTTTGTCCTGCGTGAAGGGCATGCCGGCCGGCGACAGGAAGATCACACGGTCACGCGGCCCTTTTTCCGGCAGCACATGATGTGAGGCATCAAAAAGAGGCTGGCACATCATCAGCATCCCAGCCCCACCTCCACAGATCGTGTCATCGACTTGTCCATGCCGGCTCTTGGTGAAATCTCTGGGATTCGTCACTGCCATCTCCATGAGGCCGCCTTCCAGAGCACGTTTGATCATGCTCTGATGGAAGAAGGCTTCTATGAATTCCGGAAACAGCGATAAGATATCGATTTTCATGGACTTACTCCCATTCCAAAAGCCTGACTGTCATGGTGCCGCCTGCAGGGTCTACATGAAGGATACATGGCGGGATCGCAGGGATCAGGGTCTCCTTTCCCTCTTCGGAAATGACGCTGTACACGTTATTTGCCTTGGTTTCGATGATCTCCTTCAGGATACCGACAGGCTCACCCTCTTCAGTCACGACCTTAAGTCCTAAAAGCTCGTGGTAGTAGTAGGTGCCGTCTGTCCGCTTTGGCAGCGCCGAGGCAGGCACTTCGACTTCCATGCCACGCATGAGCTCGGTCTGGTTTCTGTCTTCTACGCCTTCCACATGGAGAATATAAATATTCTTGTGCGGACGGCAGGACATGAGCCGATATTTTTTTCCCCCGATCCAGAGATACTCCAGCGAACGGATCACTTCCGGCCGATCGATATCGGGGAACATACGCAAATCACCCCGCACACCATGCGGGGCTACGATTCGGCCGATGAGTACATTGACATCGGATTTCATATCATTCACGGAAAGCAATAATCTTACCGTCTTCAACCAGGATTTCCCCGCCTACGATGCTATTCATATCGTCACCGACATGAATGGTCACGAGACGGTTGATCGGTGCGCGGTTGAGTTCTGCACCGATAGCCAGCTTTTCCAGGTGTTCTTTATCGTTCGTCAGCTTTTCCTTCACCTGCTGCATCTGCGCCTTCTGGGCTTCAAAGGAAGCACGGAGCTGGGAAGCTGCCTGAATATTGACTTTAGCCTGTTCAGCAATGCGGCCGTTTGCCTGAAATTCAAGCTGAGCCATATCATGTTCGACACGCGACAGGTTCGTATTGATTTCATTCAGCAAAGTGGTCTTCAGTGCCTCTGTCAGCTTGGACTTCACAGCGACAGGGACAAGGATCTGCATTTCATCCATAGGGCACCCCTTAGATAATATCGACAGCGACCTTGCGATTTTCACGCAGGGCCCCTGCTTTGACTACGGTGCGGATGGCATTCGCAATCCGGCCTTTTCTACCGATCACTTTGCCCATGTCTTCAGGAGCGACGTGGACCTGGTAGATCTCCAGGCTGCCTTTCTGAAGAATGGTGACGGTGACGGCATCAGGATTTTTGACGAGAGCCTTAACCAGTGTTTCCACCAATTCCTTCATCTTGCGTCCTCCTTATTTCTTTGCTTCTGCAAACTTAGCGAGGATGCCGTTCTTTCTCAGAATGGAACGAACAGTGTCGGTCGGCTGTGCGCCTTTTCCAAGCCAGGACAGAACCTTTTCTTCATCAATCTTTACCGGAGCGTCCAGTTTAGCCGGGTCGTACCAGCCGATGGTATCGGTCGGTGCGCCGTTTCTAGCTGCTTTGGAGTCGATAACGATAATGCGGTAGAATGGATTCTTCTTAGCGCCCATACGGGTCAGACGAATTTTTAACATTGATATTTCACCTCCTTGAAATGATCTCGATTATTTACGGAACATCCCTGAGAGACCGCCAAGGCCGCCCAGTTTGGATGGATTTAACTTTTTCGGGTTCATACCCTTCATTTTCTTCATGGTCTTCTGCATATCAGCGAACTGCTTCATCATGCGGTTCACATCCTGGATCTTGACGCCGGCGCCTTGCGCGATACGCTTACGGCGGCTGCCATTCAGGATCTTCACATTTGCACGCTCTTGCGGAGTCATGGAGAGGATGATGGCTTCGATGTGCTTCACTTCTTTGCCATCAAGGTCGATGTCCTTCAGCTGGTCTTTGAATTTGCCCATGCCCGGAAGCATCCCGAGGATGCTCTGGAAGGATCCCAGCTTTCTCACCTGTTTCAGCTGGTTCAGGAAATCGTCAAGGGTGAATTCCCCTTTACGCACCTTCGCCGCTGCGTCTTTCATGGATTCTTCATCCATATTTCTCTGGGCTGTCTCAATCAGCGTAGCGAGGTCGCCCAGGTCGAGGATACGGCCGGCCATACGGTCCGGATAGAAATCCTCAAGGCCTCCGTCGAGTTTTTCGGATACACCGATCATCTTGATCGGCTTGCCGGTGACGGCCTTGACCGAGAGGGCCGCGCCGCCTCTGGCGTCGCCATCCATCTTCGTCAGGATGGTGCCGTCGATGCCCAGATTTTCATCGAAAGCTTTGGCAGTATTCACGGCGTCCTGACCGGTCATGGAGTCAAGGACGAGAAGGATCTCATGCGGATGGACCTCTGCTTTGATGTTGCGAAGCTCGGCCATCAGCTTTTCATCGATCGTGAGTCGGCCTGCGGTATCGAGGATGACGACATCACGGTTGTATGCCTTGGCTGTATCGATCGCGTACTGCGCGATGTGGACCGGATCCACATTCGGCGGCATGCGGTAGACCGGGACATCCGTCTGCTCGCCCAAAACTTCAAGCTGCTTGATCGCTGCCGGACGATAGACGTCGCAGGCTGCCATCATCGGACGGTGACCTTTTTTCTTGAACATCAGAGCGAGCTTGCCGGCAGTCGTCGTCTTGCCGGCGCCCTGCAGACCGACCAGCATGATGATCGTCATGCCGGAAGAAGACAGCGAGATCTTGCTCTGTGTCCCACCCAAAAGCTCCGTCAGTTCGTCTTTGACGATCTTGATGACCGTCTGGTCAGGCTTCAGGCTGCCGAAGACCTCTTCCCCCATCGCCTTTTCACGGACGTGAGCGATGAAATCTTTCGCCACCTTGAAATTGACATCGGCTTCTAACAGTGCGCGGCGAACCTCACGAAGCGCCCCATCAATGTCACTTTCGGAAAGTTTGCCCTTCCCGCGGAGATCCTTGAACGCAGACTGCAGCTTATCTCCTAAATTTTCAAATGGCATCCGGTCACCTTCATTCTGTCATCACTTTCAAAAGACTCTCTGCCTCTCCCCGCTCTGCCTGGGGAATGAAATGCAGCAGCCGTAAGGCAGCCTTCTCTCTCTTCTTGCGAAGGGAGCAGGTGTGAAGCGCCGCCTCATAGGAAAGCAGCTGCTCTTCTCCATGACGCATCGCATCATGGACCGCCTGACGGGAAATATGGAAATAGTCAGCAATCTCAGCGAGCGTGAGATTTTCATTATAGTATAAGTCGAGGCAATCCTTCTGCCTCTTCGTCAGGAGCTCTCCGTAACAATCCAGGAGCTCTCCCTTCTCTACGATGTTTTCAATAGACATAGTTCATCACCACAACGGATGCTATTATACAGGAGAAAAATGCTCTTGTCAAGGGGTTTTGCTTGACAAAGCTTTTTAGGGTTCGGGGTTCAGGGTTCAGGGTTCAGGGTTCAGGCTTCGGGGTTAGCCGCTCGGGCGGCTCGTCCCTTGATTGTTTGCGAAAAAGGTTCCGCAGGTTCTATAGGTTCAAGAGGTTTAACGGGGTCGGTGCGGCGCCAAAAAATGGAGTGCCGCAGAATTTTGATAGCGCTTCGCGCCGTCGTCATTTCGAGCGAAGCCGAGAAATCTCTATGGCAGAACGCTCATAGTCGCATGTGAAGCAGCACCAAGCCATCGTTTTCCCTCAATGCATACGTGCTGATGATCGCAGTGCCGTAGAGATCCCTCGGCTACGCTCGGGATGACCATGCAGGGAATCCTAGTCACCAGTCACTAGCCACTAGCCACTTAGTCACCAAAAAAGTGATGCCGCCCGCAAGCAGCATCACTTTCCTTTATTTCTCCATTTTCACGCCGGCCTTCTTCAATGCTTTGAAGGTATAGTCGAGAATGTTGTACAGTGTCTCGCCGTCTTCTGCGGTGAGCTTCTTCGGATCGATCCGTTTCATATCCTTGTAGTAGAAGGCGAGCTTCTCACCGATGGCTTCGATGGCTTCGGCTTGGTTCTCCTTTGCTGTATCCTTCTCTTCGACGGCACCCGCCTGGACTTTGAAGAGTTCTTCCTGAAGGCGCGCATTCTCGTCTTCCAACGACTCGATGGTGAGCTTCAGTCCTTCATTGTCATCGCGTTCCTGCGACAGGTTCATCTGCAGACTTTCCACAGTGCCCTTCAGCACCAGGATCAGCTGCCGTGCCACTTCCATGGCTTCCAAAGTATTTGCGTTCTGCATGCGTATCGCCTCCCGAGAAAAAGGGTCCATCCGGTGCAGCAGGGGCGGAAGAGCCGACGTTTGAAAATAGATCGTTTCAGAACGGCGGGAAAGCCCGACGAACCTCTTACGCCGCTGTCCATAATGGCTCAGACTTCATTTCCCTTATTCTACCACAACTCCATCAAGCTACTGTAAACTTTTCACAAATTTCTGGACATGCTCACGATACGCAGGGCCATTGGTGGCCATTTCCATCGTGTGACCAGCGCCTTGGAAAAGATAGAGCTCCTTTCGGGGGCTGCCGGCTTCGGAGAAAAGGTCTTCTGCTGCACCGTAGGGGATGAGCGTGTCGGATTTCCCGTGGAGGATGAGAAGCGGTGAACGCGCTTTGGCAGACTGCACTAGAGGATCGAGATCGCGCAGCAGCTTCCTGTCATGTACAAAGAGCGCCGCCTGAAAGAATGGATTCAAGACATCCATACCGAGCACCAGACGATCATCGCCTGTGTAGCGCATGATCTTTTCACGGCCGAGCTCCATCAAGCTCGCGTACGAGCTGTCTGCGACATAGAATTTCATCGTCTCGCCCTCTTTGCTGCCGCTGTAGAGGAGCGCCATCGCTGCACCAAGAGAGATCCCATGGATGCCGATCTGCATCGAGGGGTCTTTCGCTTTCAGGAAATCGACCCATGCATTCAGGTCTTCGATATCATGCACGCCCCAGTCAGGATACTCGCCTCCGCTCTCGCCATGCCCGCGCAGATCGACCATCAGGACGGAGTAACCCATCTCACGGTAGATATCCGCATATGGCACGCACATGGAACGGTTCTGGTACAGACCATGCAGCAGGATGACGGCGCGATGGTTTCGATTTCCACTTTCGATGTACGAGCCTTTGAGCCGTGTGCCATCCTCTGAGGGCACCGTCACCGACTGCCAGCCGTAGCGATTCTCCATCGCATGTATCTGAGAAAGATCTCGCCGATGATTCTCGATCCCGAGGATCTGATCCCACGGCGCATGAAAAAGCTCTTCATACGCCATATTTCCGGCAAATCCCCCCGCCAAAAGCAGCGCAAGCAATGCCATATAGATAAGGCCCTTAAACAGGCTCCATAGACAACCCATGTGATACACCTCGAACGGATGAACGTTAAGGAAACGCTGATTCAATCGCAGAGTCAGTGTTTCCTTAATCATTACAATGAGGAATGGTAGCGCGGCATACGAAGAGAACGCCGCGATCGTATCAGTGTTTCCTTCGTCACCACATTCCATTGACAGCTATAAGTATATCACAAGAAAAAAGAGTGGGGACACGATTTCCTTCGCGGTTCCCACTCTTTTCACCCAAAGATCTTTGGTGCCTTCTAGGGAAGCACTGATTAAATCGTTGTCGGATTTCATTCTTGGATTTTTATGCAGAACGAGGAATCATCTGACGCGAATAGCGAGCTATTTAAGGAAGATGATGACGAAGCTATGTATAAAAATCCATATGAAATCCGACTCTGTGATTTAATCAGCGTTTCCCTAGGCAAGGAGGTTATCCTCATTTCCAGGCAGGCGTCTATCTTCCCACGGAATGGATCCCCAGCCCTTCCGCTGTCTCCGCAGCCTCGCCCAGCGCTTCTTCGATGGAAGGGTGCGGGCGGATGATGGCTCCGAAGTCAGAGACAGTGAGCCCCTTCGCGATGGCCAGCGTTATCTCGCTCACCAGATTATCCGCATCGCGGCACATGAGCTGCCCGCCCAGAATTTTTCCTTCGCTGTCACTGAAAAGTTTCATGTAGCCGGCTTCGCCTGCGATGAGGCTCTTTGCATTTGCCCCCATCATCACGCGGCTCACCGTGAGCTTCTGCGCCTTCGCGGCCTCTTCGCTAATCCCGACGGAAGCGATCTCGGGGATGGTATACACGCACTGCGGGACAAGCGCCAGACAGATGTCTGAGGATTTTCCCGCGATCGCCGCTGCCGCTCTCTTGGCACGGGCTTCGGCCGCGTGTGCAAGCTGCGGCATGCCGCTCGTGATATCACCGATGGCATAGAGATGCGGACGGCTGGTCAGACCATTCTCATCGACCCGGATGACATGCTGCTCCTCGTCAAGGTCAAAGGGAAGGATATCCCGCCATGCGGTCCGCCGTCCGGTCGCGATGAGGACACCGTCTGCCGCGATTTCCTTCTTCTCACCGGCAAGCTCATAGGTGACGATGAGGCTGTCTTCCCCTTGGGAGATCTCTTTCACCGCCGCTTTCGTCACGACGCGGATGCCTTTCTTTTTGAAATCTGCCGCGAGGTGCCGCGCGAGATCTGCATCAAACGGCGGGAGGAGACGCGGCATCATTTCCACGACGGACACTTCCGCACCAAACCCATGATAGGCTTCCGCAAATTCCACACCGATGACGCCGCCGCCGATGATGACGAGACGAGAGAGCTGCGGCAGCTCTTTCAAAAGAGTGTCACTGTTGTAGACGCCGGGAAGATCTCTGCCGGGAATCGGTGGCATGGCCGGGAAGCCGCCTGTCGCAAGGACAATGTCTTTGGCCGTCAGGACTTCCTTCCCCGCTTCGGTCTCCACTTCGACCTCTCCGTCAGCGATGACGCGTCCGAAGCCATGGATGACCGTGACTTTTCTCTGCTTCAAAAGTTTCGCGATGCCGCCGCGCAGGGTAGAAACGACATCCTCCGCACGCTTTTTCAGGAGCGGGAAATCCGGTGCAGCCGCACATCCCGTGATGCCGTAAGTCTCCTGCTGCTTCATGCGCTTCAACAGATCCGCCGAGAAGAGCAGTGTCTTCGTCGGGATACAGCCGCGGTTCAGGCAGGTCCCGCCGAGTTCGTCTTTCTCAATGAGCGCGGTCTTCAGACCGTACTGGGCACAGCGGATGGCGCAGGTGTAGCCTCCCGGTCCGCCGCCGATGATAACAACGTCATATGTCATAGCGTGTTTCTCCTTTATTCTTCTATGGAAACAGCCACCAGTCACCAGTCACTAGCCACCAGTCACCAGTCACCAGTCACTAGTCACCAGTCACTAGTCACCAGTCACTAAATTTCCCACATCGAAAAGCACATCCCGCTCCTCTTTCTCTTCGGCAAGAATAGCGCGAATGGCTCTCTTCATGGCTTCTTTCTCATAGGGAAGTCCGGTCAGCACCTGCGGGATCCTTGCCAGCAGATCGGATGCCAGTCCGTCAGAGTCAATGGATGCCTGCTGTATCGCACCGTCCGTGACCTTCACATAGAAGCGGATCGTCCCCCATGGAAATTTTCCTTCCCAGCTGTCCGTGAAGGGCAGCTGATGACCGAGGCGCCAGTCATCGGAGGCGAAGAAGGCTTCGCGGTCTTCGATTTCTTTGGCGTCCAGCTCCGCCTCCGTGAGGCGTTTCACCGGGAGGCCATAGACTTTTGCAAAGGCTTTTTCCAGCGCTTCCGCAAAAGCAGTGACAGTGACCGAGGGATTGAGATCCGCCAGATTCACCACACGGGCAGGCACGGAGGGGACGCTCTTTGCATGCAGCTTCGAGCCCGCGGTGTCGAGGTACTTCACCATGTTCTTCATGTCTTCGGAAATCAGAATGGTGCCGTGATGGTAGCAGCGGCCGCCGGACTTGTAGAAGGCATTCCCGGAAAATTTCCGTCCTTCGCAGTACAGATCATTCCGCCCCGTCATTTCGACGGAAAGCCCAAAGCTCTTCGCCGCTTCGCCAATGACGGAGACCTGTTTCTTCACATCGTAGAGCGCTTTCGGTGCGCAGAAGGTGAAATTCAGATTGCCAAGATTGTGATACACCGCACCACCGCCGGAAAGCCGCCGCGCGAGATGCCCGCCGTCTGCCGAGAGCTTCTCCACCTGACACTCGCGCCATGCATTCTGATTTCTTCCGATGACAACAGTCCGCTCATTCTGCCAGAGAAAGAGCGTCACCGCATCCTCCGGCACATGGCGCATAAGGTACTCCTCGATAGCGATGTTCCGATACGGATCGTGGCAGGAAGACGTATTACTATATGTATATAAATAAGAAAGCATAGAGACTCCTTGAAAAAAGGGGGCAGGGTTCGCCCTTGGGGCGGGCGTCCATTGATTGTGAATGAAAGCTCCTACTCGCCAGTTAGGAGTGAGGAGTGGTGGTGCGGCGCGAAAAATAATGAAGCGCCGCGGAGTATAAATAGGGCGATGCCCGAAAGTAGCATTTCAGTCACCAGTCACTAGTCACGCCTAATCCCCAATCCCTAATCCCTGCTTTCAAACTTAGCCCCTTGGGCGGCTCCGTCCACTGATTATGAATGAAAGCCTTGCTCGAATGAGGAATGAAGGTGGCGGCTTGAGACATTAGATCGGGAGACTTTAGACGTCAGACATCTGATATCTGACAACCTGATATCTCTTCGTCTCCTAGTCTCTTGATCTAACCACAAATCCCTAGTCACCAGCTACCAGTCACTAGTCACGAGCTCCCCTAAAACTCGTACTTCAGCTTCGGATGACGGGCCGCGGCGACTTCGTCCGGACGGCCGATGGGCGCGTGATGCGGCGCGGTGTGAAGAGCTTCCGGATTCTTTCGGCCTTCCTCGAAGACTTCGATGAAGGCTTTTGCTGCCTGATCGAGGGTTTCTTTATTTTCCGTCTCCGTCGGTTCAGCCATCAGGGCTTCATGGACAATGAGAGGGAAGTACATCGTCGGCGGGTGCATGCCGTGGTCGAGAAGGCCCTTTGCCACATCAAGAGCGGAGACACCGGTTTCCTTTTTGTAATGTTCCAGTGTCATGACGAATTCGTGCATGCAGATGCCCAGATAGGCGATATCCATGTGCGGCGCGAGCTGGTGCATGAGGTAGTTCGCATTCAGCACCGCATGACCGGAGGCTTCGGCGAGGCCATTGCTGCCTAGCATCAGGATGTAGGTCAGCGCACGGATCATGACGAGGAAATTGCCGTAGAACATCTTCACCTGTCCGAAAGAATGAGCAGGTTTTTCCAAATGGTAGCTCTCCCCTTCTTTCACCACGATCGGCGAGGGCAGGAAATCTTTCAGGAATTCTTTGCATCCCACCGGACCGCTCCCCGGACCGCCGCCGCCGTGCGGGGTCGAGAAGGTCTTGTGCAAGTTCAGATGGACGCAGTCGAATCCCATATCCCCCGGACGTGCGCGTCCGACGATGGCATTGAGGTTCGCCCCATCGTAGTAGCAAAGGCCGCCCGCTTCGTGGACGATGCGGGTGATTTCCAGAATATTCGGATCGAAAATGCCGAGCGTATTCGGATTCGTGAGCATAAGGCCCGCGGTATCCTCGCCGACCGCTTCTTTCAACTTTTCCAGATCGACGCCGCCTTCTGCATTTGAAGGGACAGAGACGACCTGATAGCCTGCCATCGCAGCAGATGCCGGATTCGTCCCATGGGCAGAGTCGGGGACGATGATCTTATTTCTCTTGGTATCACCGCGGGACAGGTGATAGGAGCGAATGAGAAGAAGTCCCGTGTATTCCCCGTGCGCACCGGCTGCCGGCTGCAGGGTGAAACCATCCATACCTGCAATGACCTTCAGTTTTTCCTGCAGGGTATACATCATTTCGAGAGCCCCCTGCACCGAAGCCTGCGGTGCGAGCGGATGGATATCCGTGAAGCCGGGAAGCGATGCTGTCACTTCGTTCACCGCCGGATTATACTTCATCGTGCAGGAGCCCAAGGGATAGAAACCATGATTCACACCGAAGGTCTGCTTCTCCAGCTCCCCATAGTGACGGTCAAACTCCACTTCAGCGAGCTGTGGCAGGTTGAGCGGCTTCTCTCGGAGAGGAATGTCTCTGGAACAGGACGGCACGTCAGAAGCCGGGAACAGATCCATCCGGTGTCCTTTTTTCGAGCGTTCAAAAATCAGTTCCATGTCATTCATCTCCTTTCAGAAGGGAAACAAGGGTGTCGATCTCCTCACGGCTGTTCATCTCCGTCGCGCACCAGAGGATCCCGCCGTCTACAGCAAGCCCGCCTAGGATGCCGCGTGCGGCGAGCTTCTCTCCGACCTCTGCCGGATCGATCGGGCTCGTAGTGAGGAATTCATCAAAGAACGGCTTGTCATAGACGCGGGTATAGCCGATCTTGGCAAGCTCGGAAGCCAGATAGTGCGCCTTGTCGTAGCAGAGCGAAGCGACCTCTTCCATGCCGGAGGGGCCGAGCGCTGCCAGATAGGCGCCGGCTGCCATCGTGCAGAGCGCTTCATTCGAGCAGATATTCGACGATGCCTTTTCGCGGCGGATGTGCTGCTCTCTGGCCTGCAGCGTCAGCACATACGCGCGCCGGCCTTCGCTGTCCTTCGTCTCGCCCACGATGCGCCCCGGCAGCTTTCTCATCATTTTGCTCGTGCAGGTCATAAATCCCATGTACGGCCCGCCGAAGGAAAGCGGAATGCCGAGTGCCTGTCCGTCTCCTACAGAGATGTCTGCGCCGTATTCTCCCGGCGTCTTCATCAGTCCTAAGGAAATCGGAGATACGCTCATCACCGCTTTCGCACCCGCTTCATGGGCCAGCGAGATGATAGACTCCGCGTCCTCTATCAGGCCATAGTAGTTCGGACTCTGGACATAGACACACGCGGTGTCCGGTGTGAGATTTTCTTTCAGCGCTGCGAGATCCGTCGTCCCGTCTTTCGCCGGGATTTCTACAAGCGCGACGCTCCGGCTCTCGCAGTACGTCTTCATGACAGCGAGCACCTCGGGATGGATCTTCCCGCAGACCAGCACCTTCGACCGTTTCCTCTCCTGACACATGAAGACCGACTCTGCGGCCGCCGTCGCCCCATCATAGACAGAGGCATTCGAAACATCCATGCCGGTCAGTTCACAGATCATCGTCTGGTACTCGAAGATGGACTGCAGGATCCCCTGGCTGATTTCCGCCTGATACGGCGTATACGTCGTGCGAAAGGCTTCCTTGGAAATCACCTGAGAGACGATCGCAGGGATGTAGTGGTGATACGCCCCTGCGCCACGGAAAATCGAATCATAGACAGTATTTTTCGCCGCCATTTTCTTCAAGTCCTTCAGGACTTCCATCTCGCTCTCACCCTTGGCCATCGGCAGCTCTTTCAGATAGACCTCCTTCGGGACTGCCTGATAGAGTGCATCGATCGAAGATCGTCCGATCGATGCCAGCTCCGCTGCCGTCTCTTCGGGAGAGCAGGGTACATAGCTTCCCATACTTATTCCTCCACACAGGTCTTGCAGAATGCTTCGTAATCCGCCGCGCTCATCAGCTCTTCCTCTTCGCTGACTTCCTTCACTTTGATGAACCATGCACCGTAGGGATCGCCATTCACAGATTCCGGCGAATCCAGCAGCTCCTCATTGATCTCCTCTACCACGCCGGTGACAGGGCTGTAAATATCAGAAACCGCTTTGACCGATTCCACGTCAGCGAAAGATTCGCCCATGGATACCTCATCTCCCACTTCCGGCAGATTTACAAATACGATATCACCCAGCTGATCCTGTGCGAAATCAGTGAGGCCGATCTCGACGAGATCGCCGTCTTTCTTCAGCCATTCATGGGTCTTTGCGTAAGTCAGTTCATTCGGGAAATTCATGGTATGTTCCTCCTGTTTGGATAATTATTGTATGCTTAATGGTTAGTGATTGGTGACTGGTGACTAGTGACTAGTGACTAAAAGACTAGGAGACTAGGAGACTAGGAGACTTTAGACTCCCGTATCGTCATTGAAAGCGTTGCCGAGAAATCTTTGTCATTCGCGGTCAGGTGGGCAATGATAGGAAAGTTCAAAACGGGAAACCTGCTATCGAGAGACTTTCGGGCATCGCCACCATCTATGCTCTACGGCGCTTCCATATTTTTATGCGCCGTACCACCATTTCGCATTTCTCATTTCTCATTTCTAATTTCTCATTCAAATCAGATTTTCCTTAATTTTCAGGGAAGCGGTCGCCACCGCTTACCGCTTATAGAACGGCAGCGCCACCACTTCGCAGGCGACCTTACGGCCGCGGACATTGACCTCGACGGTATCGCCGACCTTGGCCGCTCCTTTCGTAATGAGTGCCATCGCATAGGCACCTTTCAGGTAGGGGCAGAAGGTGCCGGAAGTGGTCACGCCGATCGGATTCCCCTCCAGCGTCACTTCCTGCTCTTCACGGACGATGCCGCGACCGGTCACCTTGAGTCCGATGCGTTCCCTCTTCGGCGGATGCGCGAGAAGTGCGTCGCGGCCGATGAATTCTTCCTTTGCGAGCTTCACTCCAAAGTCAAGACCGGTTTCAAGCGGGCTGACCGTATCATTCATTTCATGCCCATAAAGAGGCATCGCCGCTTCGAGGCGGAGCGTATCGCGTGCGCCAAGACCGCAGGGAAGGACGGTGCCATTTCCTTTTTCGAGGAGCAGGTCCCAGATGATTCCCACCTTATCCGCTCCGCAGAAGATCTCATAGCCGAATTCTCCCGTGTAGCCCGTGCGGGACACGAGACACTCCACGCCGCCGATCACGACATGCTCCGTCTCGGAGTAGTACTTCGTCGGAAGCTCGCCGCTTTCCACAAGCGAAGCAAGGATTTCCCTGCTCTTTGGCCCCTGCAGAGAGACGAGGCCGGTTTCTTCGGAAATATCCGTAAACTTCGTATCGCTGAGCAGATGCGCCTTCATATGACGGACATCCTTGTCATGCGTGGCTGCATTCACGACCACCATGTAGCGGTCTTCGCCCAGATGGTACACGATGAGGTCATCGATGACGCCCCCCGCTTCATTCAGCATCGTGCTGTAACGCACACGCCCGATGGCAAGATTGGTGAAATCATTCGAAAGCAGGTGATTCAGGCTCGCAAGCGCACCCTTCCCCTCGAAAAGCACCTCGCCCATGTGCGATACATCGAAAATCCCAGCCTCCGTCCGCACAGCCATGTGCTCAGACAGGATCCCTTTGTCATACTGCACCGGCATCAGGTAGCCGCCAAAGGAAACCATCTTCCCTTTCAGTGCGACATGTCTGTCATATAAAGGTGTTTTCTTATCCATATTCTCCTCCTTGCCAGTGCGCCTCGGGCCAACAAAAAAGGCGCACTGTAAAATACAGTGCGCCTCTGTCCTTTGACCTGAAAGATACGCCCCTTGCGAGGCCTGCTTCTTCGGTGTTCATCCAAGAACTCTCCAGAGGATAGTCGTAATGCCGGTCCTTTTACCTGAGAGTTTTGCCCCTTCGGTGTGCTTTTATGCCACTCTCCCGACATTCTTCATCCCTTGCATAGAAATGAAATATTCTCCATCGAACAAGTATGGAATTGTATGACCTCAGCATAGCACAACAAGAAGGAGAAAGCAAATAGAAAAAGGGGCAGGGTTAGCCCCGGGGGCGTGTCGGCCTTTGATTCTGTTTGAAAGGCTCATTTGAATGAGAAAATAGAAATGAGAAATGCGAAATGGTGGTGCGGCGCATTTCGTCATCCTGAGCGGAGAAAAACGTCGTATGTTAAGAAATGGCTTATCTGAAATAGGAGAACTGAGTCGAAGGATCTAAGCGCCGCGGAGTTTTGATAGCGCTTCGCGGCGTCGTCATTTCGAGCGCAGCCGAGAAATCTCTATGGCAGAACGCTCATTGCCTGATGTGAGGCAGCACCAAGACATCATTTTCCCTTGACGCATACACGCTGCTTCCCGCAAGACAGTAGAGATCGAGGGCTGCGCTCGGGATGACGATGCCGGAGAATCCTAGTCACTAGTCACCAGCCACCAGCTACTCATCCTTGATCCTCCCCTTCTCCACATTCGGCGCGAGGATTTTTTCTTTCGCATACTTCCAAAGGACGCGGGAGCCCTTCGGCGTCAGCTCATTTCTTTTATAAATTTTGGAAAGCGATACGCCGAACTGCTGCCACGCTTTCCCATCGGTATAATCATTCAGCATCATCGGCTGGATATTATCCATCGCGTGTGCGAAGCGCGCCTCTGCCGTCTCACCGGACTCAAACTCCTGCCACAGAGCATAGAGCTTCCTGCCCTTCTCCTTCGGCAGCATCCCGAAAATACGCGCCGCCCCTTTCTCTTCCTTGGCATGCTGCTCTTCTTTCGATACGCCGCTATACGCATACGTATCCCCCGCATCGATCTCCACGAGGTCATGAATGAGCAGCATCGTCACCGTCTTCAAGACGTCGATGGGCTCATTGCTATACTCAGAAAGAAGCACCGTCATCAGCGCCATGTGCCAGGCATGCTCCGCATCATTCTCCCAGCGCACCGCTCCTGTCACATACGTCTTTCTCTCGATCAGCTTCTCCTTGTCGATTTCACGGAAGAAATCGAAGAGCGCATCCAGTTCTTTCATTTTTTCATCCATAGCTCGTCCTCTTTGGTATAATGGAATGTGTTAAATGATGGTTTAAATTTTTTTGGGGGGATAGCCTTAGGGGCTAAGTTTGAAAACAGGGGTGAGTGACTGGTGACTAAAAAATAGTAGCCAGGGATTAGTGGCTAGGGATTAGGAGCCTCGAGCGACTAGTGACCAGTGACTGGTGACTTGAATACCGCCTTCGGGCATCGCCACCATCTATACTCCGCGGCGCTTCTGATTTTTATGCGCCGCACCACCATTCCTAATTCCTCATTCCTAATTCCTCATTCGAGCAAGGCTTTCATCCCCAATCAAAGGGCAGCACGCCCCATGGGCTAACCCTAACCCCTGAACCCAACCCCATTATACCAAAAGGAGTCTCCCTTGCGTCCCATTCTACATTCATTTCTCCGCTTTGCGGCCACCGGGCTTGCTCTCTTTGCCCTTATCTACGGACTCCACCTGGTCGTGACGCGCGAAGTCTTCCCGCCATGGAACGATGCGTCCATCTTCTTCGCCTGCGTGACGCTGTCCCTCCTCTTCACCTTCTACCGCCCCGCACTCTGGCAGCTGCCGCTCCTTTTCTTCGCCTTTTCCGCGATTTCCATCCGCTTTCTGACCGGCCTCCTCACCCCTGTCTGGGATTTCTACGACTCCCTCGCCTTCTCTGCTGCCGCATGGGGCATCCTCGCACTTCTTTCACCGCCCGCGCGCTCCGTCACAGGCAGAGCCTGCTATGTCTTTCTTGCCGGCTTTCTCATGACGCTCCCCGCCCTCGTGACATGGGTCTGCTACTTCCTGACAGGCAGCTTCCCTGAGGCGGAAACACTTCTCGCTCTTCTGCAGACAAATGTCAGTGAAGCCGCCGGATACCTCTCCGGACACCTCTCCCTTCCCCTGCTGCTATTCCTTCCGCTCTACTTCGGCGCACTCTGCCTGATTTCCAGAAAAAGCAGCACAGGTGAGATCTTCACCTGCCCCTCTCTCCTTCCACGCCTGACTCTTCTCCTTGCGGCCCCCGTCAGCCTCACCCTTTCCTACAGCAATCCCATCATCACGCCGTGGATCGGCGTGCAGGACTATAGGAAAGCCTACGCCGACTTTGAGCAGAAATCCAAAGAACGCACAAGCCGTCTCACGGATCTCACGATTTCCTCGGCGCCCGGGCTCTACGTCCTTGCCATCGGCGAATCCGAGAACAGCGAGCACATGAGCGTCTACGGCTACCCGCGTCCGACCACCCCTTGGCTTTCTTCTCGCAGAAACGACCCGCACTTTCTCTTCTTTGATGACGCCTACAGCTGCTACGTGCAGACCGTCCCCGTACTCTCCTATGCTCTGACGGCGAAGAATCAGTACAACGACATTCCCCTTGCAGACGCTCCCTCCCTCATCGAAGCCGCCAAAGCCGCCGGATTCCACACCGTCTGGATCAGCAACCAGATCCGCTTTAGCGCATGGGATACCCCGACCACCATCATCGCCTCCGAAGCCGACGAGCAGCACTGGCGAAACAGTCACCTCGGCACCACCGCTGACCTTGACGTCTACGACGATGCCCTCACCGAAGAGCTCACACGCATGAAGAGCAGCGAGAAGACTCTCGTCATCCTGCACTACATGGGAAGCCACATGCCCTACGCCTACCACCATCCCAAAAGCTATGACAGAATTCACAGCGACGACCCCTATCGTGACCAATACGACGATACCATCCTCTTCCACGACTACGTGATGGAGAAATTGTATGAGACACTTGCCGCCCGCCCCGACTTCCAGACCCTCCTCTACTTTTCCGACCACGGCGAAGGCATCGACCTGCACCTCGACCACAATCCCGCCACCTACGTCCCTGCCATGACCTACATTCCCTTCTACATGGCCTTCTCCGACACCTACCTCGCCGCCCACCCAAAGCTCATGGGAAATCTTGCCGCCCGCCAAAAGAGCCGCTGGACCAATGACCTCGTCTTCGACACCCAGCTCGCCCTGATGGGCATCCGCCTCCCCGATTTCTATGAACCGGAGAACGACATCACCTCCGATCACTATGACGATACACCGGATCGGTTTAAGACACTCTTTGGGACAAGGTCGATCACGGCCAAATAAAAACGCCGCTAAAAGAAAAATGGCAGCTTGATTTGTACCTCTGTACACAATGAGCGTATGCCAAAAGATTTGCTGAGGAAAGCAGAACGCGTACATCATCCCCCTTTCCTCTTGACAATCCCTCCTTGATAGAGTATTCTTTCTCTGACAGAAACGTGAGATCCGCCCATGCTCTATGGATATCCCGAAGGGAGTCTGAAAGAAATCAGGACGGCAGCATGAATTTCCGGCCATTCGAGCAGTATCAGCTGAGCTGTATCGAGGAAAGGCCAATGGGCGCTGCATTGATTTTCTATCTGTCAAACTTTAATATCGCTTGGATTTTTATAACCGAGACGAATGCAGAGATTTCAAATCAGGATGCATCCCTCTGGGATGTATTTTTTATTTGCCCTTCTGTGCATAGCAGCCAGCGCTGACTGCAGGAGGCATGCTTCTGAAACCGCATTCATTTGGGATGCGGTTTTTTCGAGTGATGAAATCTGCACCCCGCGCCAAGCATTCGAAGGAAGCTGTGCTTCCAGGAAGGAATCATCATGAAAGTCATCCACACCATCAAAGAACTGAAAGAGTACGTCCACCAGTGCAAGAAGGATGGGAAATCCATCGGTCTTGTGACCACCATGGGCGCGCTTCATGAAGGACATGCGTCCCTGATCGCGGCGGCTCGCAAGGAAAATGATTTCGTCATCACTTCTGTCTTTGTAAATCCGACCCAGTTCGGCCCGAACGAAGACTACGAAGCGTACCCGAGAACGCTCGAAGCCGATGCGAAGGTCGCAGAAGCGGCCGGCGCGGATCTCCTCTTCGCTCCGTCCCCCGCTGAAATGTATCCGCATAAGGATATGACATGGGTAGAAGTCACTGGTCCGATCACGAAGGTGCTCTGCGGCCGCACGCGCCCGATCCATTTCCGCGGCGTAGCGACTGTCTGCACGAAGTTCTTCAATCTGACGGAATGCGACCGCGCTTACTATGGTCTGAAGGATGCCCAGCAGACGCAAGTGCTTCAGCGCATGGTCGAAGACCTCTTCATGAATGTGGAACTCCGCCTGATGCCGATCGTCCGTGAAGCGGACGGCCTCGCGAAGTCTTCCAGAAACGTCTATCTTTCCAAGGAAGAACGCACCGCGGCTCTCGTCCTCTCGAGAAGCCTTGCACATGCAAAGGAAGCCTTCGAAGCCGGTGAAAGAAGTAAGCAGAAACTGATCGATCAGGTGACGAAGGAAATCGAAGCCGAACCGATGAGCGATATCGACTATGTAGAAATGTACGGCATGCCAGGCCTTCCGGAAGTCGGTGAAACGATCGAAGGCCAGGTCCTCCTCGCACTTGCAGTCCGTTTCGGCAAGACAAGACTCATCGATAACGTCATTCTGGGATAATTCGCTTTTGGGTTTGGGGATTAGGAGTGACTAGTGACTAGTGACTGGTGACTAGTGACTGGTGACTGGGATTCTCCGGCATCGTTATCCCGAGCGTAGCCCTCGATCTCTACTGCACTGCGGAAATCAGCGTGTATGCACTGAGGGGAAACGATGTCTTGGTGCTGTCTCACATCAGGCAATGAGCGCTCTGCCATAGAGATTTCTCGGCTACGCTCGAAATGACGACGGCGCGAAGCGCTATCAAAACTCCGCGGCGCTTCATTATTTTTATGCGCCGCACCACCCCCGTTGAACCCTCTGAACCTGTTGAACCCGCTCTCCCTTTTTCGCAAACAACCAAGGGACGGCACGTCCCATGAGCTAACCCTGAACCCTGAACCCTGAACCCTGAACCCTGAACCCTGAACCCTTTTGGAAAAGGAGCTACTCTATGCTTTCTCTCATCGTTCGTTTTTGTACGAAATACATGTCCATCGGCGTCGTGCTGATCGGCATTTTCAGTATTTTCTGGCCGGAAGTGATGAAGCCATTCGCCCCGAAGATCCCGACGCTGCTCGGTATCATCATGTTCGGCATGGGCATGAGCCTCACCCCCGGTGATTTCAAGAATGTATTCAAGCAGCCGAAGAATGTAGCGATCGGCACGGTGCTACAGTTCATCATCATGCCGGCCGCTGCTTTTGCACTGATTCATCTCTTCGCCCTTCCGCCGGAAATCGCGATCGGCGTCGTCCTGGTCGGCTGCTGCCCCGGCGGCACTGCTTCGAATGTCATTTCCTACATCGCCAAAGCCGACGTCGCTCTTTCTGTATCCATGACGATGGTGAATACCATCCTTGCGCCATTTGTCACGCCATTCCTGGTGTGGCTCATTGCCGGTGCCTGGGTCGATATCGATTTCATGTCCATGATGATGTCCATCGTGAAGATGGTGCTGCTGCCGCTGCTCATCGGTGTCGGCATCAACTATTTCTTCCCGCGTCAGGTGAAGAAGGTGAATACGATCATGCCGATGTTCTCAGCGCTGGTCGTCATCATCACGGTCGGCTGCGTGGTCTCCCTCTCCGGCCGCACCATCCTTGACAACGGCCTTGTGATCCTCGCCGTCGTCATCCTGCATAACCTCTGCGGCATGCTGCTCGGCCATGTCTGCGCCCGCCGCTTCGGTCTCAATAAGGCACAGACCCGCGCTATGACCATCGAGGTCGGCATGCAGAATTCCGGTCTGGCTTCCACGCTGGCCCTCATGTACTTCACAGCGGCCGGCGGTATCGCAGGCGCCATTTTCTCCGTCTGGCACAATGTGTCCGGCTCCCTCTTCGCCTCCTACTGTGTAGGTAAGGACGAGGAATCAGAGAAGGAAAGCAAACTGTCTTCTGCTGTTGAAATGAAATAGTTTCCCGCAAGCAAAAAGAGATTCCGATTTTACGGAATCTCTTTTTTGTTTGGCGATGAAGCAGCGTATTCGCCCCTTGCTTTCCCGTAAGGGCTTCCCCATCTAATGGATCCTCAGCACGCGTCTCCCCTCTTCCCAGCCGCTCAGGTGGCGAAGGAAGAAGCGGGCGATGATGCCGGTGATGAAGACGGAAATCAGCGTGCCCTCACGGACCCCTTCGACAGAGCCGAGCTCCAGATAGGAGAGGCAGATGGCGAGTGTCACGAGGATCCCATCGTTTGCGATCTTGACCTTACCGAAGTCCAGGTGATAGGTATCTGAAACGGTATAGACCAGTCCCTCCCCCGGAAGCTTCAGGACGTCTGCGATGCCCTGAAGTGCCACCCCCAGAGAAACCATGGACGCACCGAGTAAGAGAATGATGAGCTTTTGCCAGTAAGCGTCCGGCGTGATGTTTCCGAAAGCCTGCATGCAGAGGTCGATGAAGGCCGCAAAAATCATCGTCATGGGCGCCTGCAGCAGCTGCATCTTCGGGAATTTCTTTTTCAATATCAGCATCTGTCCCAAAAGGAAGACCATATTGACCGCAAAGGTCGTCTCCCCGAACGTGAAGGGAAAAGTCTCGCTCATGACATAGGGCAGACTGGAGATCGGAGAAGTCCCGAGAAAGCTTTTCACCACCAAGACGATCCCGGCGGACTGAATCCATAAAGCCACTAAAAAAAGCAGCCAACGGCTGACAACAGACATGCTATTCCTCCTTTATAGTAAGTCTATTGTACGGCGAAGACCGCTCGGGTGTCAAATGATTTAGGGTTCAGGTTGATGGGTTCAAGGTTCAGGGTTAGCCCGCGGGGCGGGTCGCCCTTTGATTCCGTTTGAAAGCCTCGCTTGAATGAGAAATGCGAAATGGTGGTGCGGTGCGAAAAATAATGAAGCGCCGCAGAATTTTGATAGCGCTTCGCGCCGTCGTCATCGAAAGCGTTGTCGAGAGATCTCTCCTGCAGAACGGTCAGCTTGCTAATTGCGCTGTTTCAATCACCGCTTGCTTCTAGGGAAACACTGATTCAATCGTTGTCAGATTTCATTCTTGGATTTTTATACAGAGCAAGGAATCATCTGACGCGAATAGCGAGCTATTTAAGG
>OIXL01000237.1_pt1 | contig 30823 bp, 16 predicted proteins | sample 1587761 | NCBI WGS metagenome assembly OIXL01 (sample SAMN03283246) | human gut metagenome | biome: human-associated habitat; material: feces | host: Homo sapiens | place: Peru | collected 2012 | reverse complement strand
TCATTCCAAACCTCGGCAGCATCCTTGCTTGACTTGAGTGAGAGATTCAGTACATCTGAACCTACAGCCTCGTCGTTAGCATTGTACAATACCATCACGAGCACATACTTGCCAGTCTCATCGAAAGGAACCTGAACATCACCAGAAGCTGATACTTCCTCAGAAGCCACACTACCATCAACGATACCGCTTACTGTAGCATTCAAGTCGCTGCTAGCAGGAACAAGAGCGTACTTCACCTTGGCTACATCTGCGCTCAAAGACATAGTAACCTGTGCGAAATCATTGTCATTGGCATCAGTGAAACGACCCTTATAGGCTGCCTCGACACTGTAATTTGCGATTGCATTACCAGGAAGAGCAATGGCAAACAAACCACTCTTGTTGGCCTCATAAAGTCCACCATTGTTGTAATTTGCCATAGAAATCAACAAAGATTTTGCTGGCATGGTTATGATACCATCCTTCAAGGTACCGAACCACTCTGGCTTCTTTGACTTGATAACATCAAGAGGTGTACCAGCCTCCAAGTTGTAAGCAACCTTGCTGGTAACAGTAATCTCACCATAATTACCGATAGCCAAACCAGTATGACAAGTTTCTACATAGACGAAATCTGGATCGGTAGCATTGATTACCCAGTAATGGTCGTTCTCGGAATCATAGGTAGTACCCTCTTCTCCTTTCCAAGAAGCATAAGGATTGACGATACGGTACTTGCCTTCCTCGACAACACTCTTCTGAATCTTCACTTCGTCAACAGCATTATCTACACCGAAGAATGTAGTCAGCACATCCTCACGGTAAGCACCCATCGACTTATTGGTATTGATGTCCATCCACTCTGTGGCACCAGCCTTAAAGGTAAATGAACCTATACCGTATGTTGTGTCACAGTCCTCACTGGCAACGCTGATGGTACCACCATTATAAGTACCATACTGCAAATTCTCCGGATTGTAAGTGATAGTGATAGGAGCCTCAGCCTTACCATCGGCAAATGTTACCTGACTAGGCACGTTGAAAATACTACCCTCATCAGCTGTATATTTCAAAAGAACTGTCTGTTCACCCTCTGTCTTTACACGATGAAGTGTAACAACAAAGCTTGAGTTGCTCTTGCTCAACTCTATCTTCGACTCCTGGGTATTGCTGAAGAACACTTCGTTAGCTACCTTAGGCGCACCCGTGTAGTCGTAGTCGCTGGTACATGAGCTGATGGCGAATGCCATCAAGCTCAAGATTACCATATATGAAAATTTGAATGCTTTTTTCATAATTGTGTCTATTTATCTATTCGTTTATAAAAACTACTATTGCTCTGTCCATGGAGTATAGAGATCAGATGGATCTGGATTGTTCATACCTCTTACTCCCTGGTTGCGGTCACCCTCGTAAGATACGAATACGAGGTTCATCCATGCAGGACGGCCATTGGTGTTGAGACGAGTCAGGTCGTACCAGTTGGTACCAGGATAGCCACGGGTTACTGAGTAGTTCAAACGCTTGATATCGAAGAAAGTCTGACCCTCACCCCAAAGCTCTACACGCTTCTGGAATACGATTTCCTCAACTACATCATCAGTTGATGACACCTTGCAGGTGTACTGAGGGTCGCGATAGGTCTTCATAAAGGTTTCCAACAGTTCCTTACCCTTGGCAGCGTTGATGTGAGCCTCAGCTTCTGCCTCGATAAAGTACATTTCTTCTACACGCATGATAGGATAAGAAGAAGCTGCACCGATGTTAGGATCGTCTGTATTACCCTCGTTAGGACGGAACTTCACAGATGCATAAGCTGGCATACGCTTATCTGCCAAGCTCTTTGTTGCAGGTATCTGGATCACCTTATCAGCCAACTCAGAACCTTCTGGAGCCTTGAATTCCAACTTACGGAAGTCTGTATCGCTGATACGCTCATACATTCGCTTGTCTATCTCGTTGAAAGGCATATTCTCTTCACCATAACCAGTATAACCAAAAGTTGTCTGGTTGCTGAGCCATGAAGTCCAGTTGACGATACCAGTCTTAACAGAGGTATCCTCAGAAGTCTGGGTAGCACCCCACATCCACTTTGTGATGTCGTTGAAACCTGTCTTATAGTTGGTGCAAGCCTCTTCGCTCATAGGCTGTACCTTAGCATTGTTGATGGCAAGACGGGCATACTTGGCAGCATTCTCGTAGTCGCCATCCCACATATACAGACGAGCCTTCAAACCATAGACACAAGACAGATCAGGAAGTACGCCATTTCCTGTTTTTGTCAGGTGCTTGATATACTCCTCAGCCTTATTCAGGTCGCTCTCGATAAACTCCTTCATCTTCTCGTGAGTAGCACGAGGATTGTTGAGGGCGTCAGCCTGATTCATCTCTGCTGTTACAATAGGCACTGTAAGCCCGCTAACATCATTACCATCGGCATTGATTTTGCTTGTCTTGTCGTTAGGCAGAAACTCGTACATACGGGCGAGGTCGATATAACACATAGCACGGAAAGCCAAGCCTGCACCAAGATAACCCAACTGCTGGTCGGTGGCATTCTCGGGATTGACAGCTCCCACCATGTTGTTTATGGTCAGGATAAAGTTATAATAATAGGTACAGATGTACTGTCCGAACAAATAGCCATCACCCTGATACTTGTTCTGTGCCCAATAGTAAAAGTGTACAGTATAGTTCTTGGAAGACTGCAAAAGGTCGCCAGTCATCAAGTCACGTATATACATGATGGCACCATAACCAAATGGGAAGTGAAAACCATCATCTGTCAAAGAGGTACTTACCTTATTGAAATTTGCAGGCATCGCCATCAGGAATGACTCTGCTGATGATGGGGAGTTCTGTATCTGCCCCTCAGTGGCAACAGTAGTTGGTTCTGTTACCTCCATACAGCCAGTGAGTGATGTCAGGGAGAATCCTGCAATCACAAGTCCAGCCATCGAACGATATATTGTTTTTTTGTTCATTTTCTTCTTTTTTATTGGTGAAACGATTAGAATGTTACAGTAATACCTCCAGAAACGGTACGGATAGGACGATAAACTGAATTAGAGCTGCCACCAGTAATGCTCTGACGTGGGTCAAGACCCTGGCGCTTAGACCAAGTCCAGACATTGTCGGCTACCATGTAAACACGCACCTTCTGCAAACCAACTGTCTGCATCCACTGGGCAGGCAATGTGTAACCCAAAGTGATGTTAGACAATGAAAGGTAAGAAGCATCAGTCAAGAAACGGTCTGAACCTGCAGACATATATGAGTCGCCATACTGCCAACGAGGCACGCTGGTGTTGGTATTCTCTGGTGTCCATGCTTTCTCCATATCTACGTGGATTGCTTTACCTGCAGAGCAGTTCATCAAGCCAGCGTATGCTCCATCGTAAACCAGACCACCAATCTGATACTGGAAGTCCACAGAGAAATCAAGACCCTTCCAGGCTACGCTGGTACCGAAGCCACCATATACATCTGGCAATACATCACCGCAAAGGTAGTAGCTACCGTCATTGTAGGTGGAAGTAGTTTCCTGGCCTACCACATTACGGTGCTTAATGCCAGTATAGCTTTCGTCAACCTTCTCGCCAGCGTTATTGTAGTAAACGTCCTTATTGTTCTCATCCTTCTCATATACGTTCTTATAGAAGAGAGAAAGACCTGTCTCAGGATCTACACCCGCATACTTCTTGGTATAGTAAGTAAAGCGTGACTTACCCTCCTGATAGAAGTACGAACTGCTAGCGTAACCTAAACCAATACCATCATACCAGCTTTGCTTGGCAGAATCAGAAAGTTTGGTAACTTCATTGTGGTTGGTTGTCAAGTTGGTATATACATTCCAAGTGAAATCCTTAGTACGGATAACATCTGCATGAAGGTCAATCTCAACACCACGGTTCACCATATTACCGATGTTATCGTAATAACCGCTCCATCCGAAAGACACAGGAAGGTAAACCATAGAAAGCATGTCGGAAGTCTTGTTGCTGTAGTACTCGATGCTACCCCAGATACGGTTCTTCAACAAAGAGAAATCAGCACCGATATTGAACTTACCATTCTTCTCCCAAGAAATTTCAGGATTACCCAAAGAAGAAGGAGTCAAAGACACTTCATTGTTGGAGTTGGAAATCTTGAAATACTTGGTGTACATATAGCTACCAATACCATCATTACCATTCTCACCATAAGAAGCCTTCAACTTCAATTCGTTAATCCAATCAACATTGAACCAAGACTCCTTATGCATGTTCCAACCAGCACCAAATGACCAGAATGTACCCCACCAGTTATCCTTTGAGAAACGAGATGAAGCCTGGCGCATAGCAGAAACACTACCAAAGTAACGAGAATCGTAGTTATACATGGCACGGCTGAGCCATGACTCTGTATTATACTCACTCATAGAAGAAGAACCATTGTCCAAGATAACAGCACCAGCCAATTCCTTGTTATCTACAGAGAACTGATTGTGCTTGCCGGCATACAGAGCATAGCCATAAGCACGATAATACTCATGACCGAGCATCACCTCAACATCATGCTTGCCATAAACCTGATGCCAGTTGATACGCTGCTGGTAGTTGTAAGACCAAGAACGGTCGTGCTCCTTGTTCACCACACCATTACTTGCTGCATACTGACCGAAGTATGGATTGGTTGTGCCTGTAGAACGGCTCTCGTTCAAATATACGTTGTTGATAGAAGTAAACTTGAAACCATAAGGCAACTGAATCTCAGCAAAGCCTGTACCGTTAAAGGTGTTTCCTTCTGAATTGGCTGTATTCAGCCTAGCATCAGAGATTGGGTTGCCACCACTCATGAAAGCACGGAATGGAGCTACCTTACCACTACCATAGTCATAAGCTATCATGCGTGAAGTTTGGTCATACATAATGTTGCCATTGGCATCACGCATATACATAGGATAGATAGGAGCAATGTCAACAGTAGCGAAAACACTACCATTGTCGCCACCCTCGCTAAGAGAATTGCTGTTAAAGTGACCATAGCTCATATTGGCACCCACCTTCAACCATTTGTTAACCTGGTAGTCAGCCTTCAAACGAGATGTGAAACGACGATAGTTAGAAGCTGCAGTAATACCGTCATTGCTCAAATAGTTGGCAGAACCATAGAATGTACCTCTGTCTGAAGCACCTGTTGCTGTAACAGTATATTCCTGACGAAGGCTGTTGTTGTAGATTTCGTCTACCCAGTCATCAGGAGTCAGATAATAGGTTGTTCCATTCATGGTAGAGTAAGAACCAAGGGTAGCGTTAGGATTGAGCTTGCCATTGGTACCAATGAGCTGCTGTCCCTCTGGGATAGTATAAACATTGTAACCCAAACCATAAGAAGGATTGGTAATCATATTGTCGTTAGCCCACTTCCATGCCTGTGTAGCATCCAAGTGGTTTACATTCTGGGCATAGTTGTTCAGGGCCATGTACCACATCTCATAGTACTTTGCAGGACTCTTCATTGTCTCATACTCAGGCACAGCCTTAGAGTTAGAACCCCACTTGGCATCAACGGTAAGCGTACCCTTAGTGCCCTTCTGTCCGCTCTTGGTTGTAATCAAGATAACACCGTTACCACCACGGGCACCATAAAGAGCTGTAGAAGAAGCATCCTTCAATACAGTCATGCTCTCTACGTCGGCAGGGTTGATATCATTAAGTGAGCCACCGTATGGAGAACCATCAAGCACAATCAGAGGGTCGTTTCCTGCATTGATAGAGTTGAAACCACGAATACGGATGGTAGGTGTAGAACCAGGCTGACCGCTACCAGTGTAAATCTGCACACCAGCAGCCTTACCCTTCAAGGCATCTACAGCATTGGTTACCTGAACCTTACCAATCTCTTCTGAGCCTACAATGGCTGCAGAACCAGTAAAAGCACTCTTCTTCTGAGTACCGTAAGCAACAACCATCACCTCGTCCAAAGCGTGATCATCTGCATCCAGAACAATCTTCATGTTCTTGCCAGCCTTTACTGACTTGCTCTGCATACCAATGTATGTAATCTCCAGCTTGGCACCAGCTGGAGCGTTTAATGTGAAGTTACCGTCAATGTCGGTAACTGTACCTGTGTTAGTTCCTACGACCTTGATAGAAGCGCCGATAACAGGGCTACCATCTTCAGAAGCAGTAACATTACCAGAGATTTGACTTTGTGCAAAAGCCATGCTCGTGCTGAGAGCAAGACCTGCAACTACTGTCATGAGTCTTTTTTCCATAAATCTCCCTCGTTTAAATGAATATATAATGTTTGTTATTTCTTTCTCTCTACATTTTAATGAATTAAATGACCGGTCGTCCCCAAAAGGACTTTGACCCATCATTTGCTTCCTCCTCTTGCCCCGAGGTGGAGGGTTACTCTATATACCTTTTTATATAAGAGTCTGTAAGCCTAAAACTTACTAAATTTTAAAAAATATTTTAAATCGGGTGCAAAATTAAGCATTATTTAGGAAACCGCCAAACTTTTTTCAGAAAAAGTTGCACTTCCCACTACATTTTGTTATAAAAATCCAGTTTTTATACACATTTTCTTATAAAATGTAAAGAAACGGGCAACAGTTCATATAAAAGCTGTCGACCGTTTAAGATTTTAGCTTTCAGTCTCCAGCTCCTTGTCGAAAATAACAGGATGAGTTGCCCAGTAATAGAAACAAAAAAAGGTGTACCCCCTACTGCCAGATGGCAATAAAAGGATACACCTTAATTTATTTTATGTGATACTTGTAAGTTTCCGATTAACGGTTACCACCAGCCCACCATACATTTTCGGTAAAGATATACTTACCGGCATCGTTGCCTGAACCGAAAGCTTCCTTCACGTTAGGATTTGAAAGAACATCGCTTGAGCCATAAGGCAAACGAAGTGGCAAACGGTTCTGACCTGCCTGAGTATTGTTAGGGTTGGTCATGGCTACAGGATAGCTGCCATCAAGATAGTTGCAACGACGGATATCGTTGAAGGTCTCCAACTGCTCATCACGAGTCTGGGCGATATACTTCTGAACCAGAATCTCGTTCAATGGATTTGCAGCAAACTTAGCAGCAGTCTCGCCAGCAAGATAAGCAGCAACATCCTCGTCGCTGAAGTCTGTAGCACCTACAGTAGCATAGTCATCAAGAGAAGCCTTGACTGCAGTTTCGAAATCAGCCTTGGCATCCTGACCCAAGCGAGCCTTCACCTCTGCGATGATGAAGTAAAGTTCAGACTTGCTCATCAAATGGCTAGGAATCTTCACCTCGCTCATACCATTCAAGAACCAGAGAGGGAAATTGGTTGCGCTGGTTGCACCGGCAGCTTCCTTATCACCAGGAGTCATCAAGCCCAACTCAGCAGGAGCACCATACCAGTCAGCACCATTATAATTATAGATAGCCTCACGTGGGTCCTGACGAGCTACCATCAAGTCATCAACTGTCTTGGATGAAGCACTATACTCACGGCTATACCAGTAAGCAGCCCATGCATCAATCTGGTTGTTACCATCGAAGATATTCAGGTTTGCACCGTCGAAGCCATCAGCTACAGCTGCATTAGCTTCTTCCAGAATCTTTGCATATTGTGCATTCTTATCGGCAGCACGACCTACCTCATGCAAGAGATAGCGAGCCTTCAAGGCATGAGCAAGTCCACGCCACTGAGTCAAGTTGCCATTGAACAAGACATCGTAGGCACCCGCATTCTTCATCTTGCCTGCAATAGCCTGATCCAGGTTACCCTTGGCAGCATCCAGCAGTTCCAGGATGTGCTTGTAGATATCTTCCTGAGAATCGAGCTTAGGAGCAGATACCTTGAAAGCCTCAGAGCAAGGAATGTTACCAAACAAGTCGGTCATGATTCCCCAATCGTAAGCAGCCAGAATCTGACCCATAGCCATGATGTCAAGCTGTCCGGCACTATTGCCACCCTCTTCACACTTAGCAATCATCTGCTGAATGTTGTTGAGGTTAAGATAAGTACCGTTCCACTCATTATCGAAAGTAGAAGCTGCAGCAATCTCGTTGATGCTGCGGAGCTCTGCATTCTTAAGCTGGTTGTTACCTGTACCCAGGATTTGCTCTGTATAAGAAGCAACATACCAGGCAAAGTTACCTGTGTTGGTAGTGAAAACACTAGAAACGATGGCATCTGTGAGCTGGAACTTGGCAGAAACGACGCTTGCACCTGGGTGAGCCTCGTCTGTGTTGATTCTGTCCATGGTATCCTCTGAACAAGATACAGTCATCATTGAAACAGCAGAGATAGCCAAGATGCCAAATATATTCTTAAAATTCATCATTGTTTTATCCTTTATTAATATTGATACTTTAAATGATTCCGAGGTGGGTCAGCTGATTAGAATGTAATCTTGAAACCACCACCGAAGCTTGAAGTATTTGGCACTGAGAAACGCTCGAAAGCACCACTCATGTTACCATTACCCTGAGATGACTCAGGATCCAGATCCTTCATCTTTGACCAGAGGAGCAAGTTGCGTGCGAATCCATATACAGAGATGTCGATGCCAGCAAACTTAGGAAGCTGGTAGCTCAAGGTTACGTCGCGGAGCTTCAGGAAGCTACGGTCGTAGATACCTGCCTCTGTCACGTCATTGTAAGCCATCCAGTAATCCTGCTTGCTTACCTCAACCTTGTTTGGCTCACCTGTTGCAATATCAATACCCTCAGCTACCATAGTACCCTCGTGGTATGGGATAGACTCCTTGGTTGCACCGAAGTAGTTCAATGTCAAGAGTGTACCGTTATACATCTTGCCACCCTTCTGCCAATCCATGGTTGCACTCAAAGTCAAGCGCTTCCAGCGAGCCTTCAGGTTGAAGCCCATATTGAAATCTGGTGTACACTCACCCAGGTTCTGGCTACCGGCAGTACCGATAGGAAGACCATCCTGAAGCAAGAGGCGACCCTGCTCATCGCGCTGGAATGCTACACCATAGATATTTGGATAGGTATAACCTGCCTGAGCACGTACCTGTGGCTCAACGAAACCACCCAGCATGATACTCTCTACGCCATCAGCCAGAGACTTAACCTTGTTGGTCAGCTTGGTATAGTTAACACCAAGATCCAAATCCCAATCTCTGGTCTGGATGATGCTTGCATTGATGGCAAACTCATGAGACCATGTGGTCATCTCACCGGCGTTGGTACGGAGGTACTGATAACCTGTAGAACCTGCTGTAGGAACATCGAAAATCTGATCCTTGATGTCCTGATAGCTGGCTGTATATTCCAAGCGAACACGATTGTCGAAGAAGTTCAAGTCAGCACCAAACTCCCAGTTCATGGTGTTCTGTGGCTTCAGGTTAGGGTCATACTTCACGTAGTAAGGCACATAAGAGCTTACGCCGTTGATAGCATAACTGATTGGGGTGAGACCATACATACCGCTACCGTAGCCTGGTACATAATAGTAGTTGCCGTAGTAGTGACCAGCCTGACCTACCTGAGCGAAAGAAGCACGGAGCTTACCATAAGAGAGAATGTGATTATTCTTCAATGCTGGAAGCTCTGTGAAAATCCAGCCGAGTGATACGGATGGATAGAAGAAGCTACGGTTGTTGCGTGGCATGGTAGAAACGATATCGTTACGACCTGTCACAGTCAGATAAACCTGATTGGCATAGCTCAAAGACAACTGACCGAAGAAACCTACGGTACGCTCCTGAGCCTTATATTCCTGTGTCAATGGTTTAACAGTAGTATTGGTCATAGTAGGCTGACCATAGAACAGGAAGTTGGTTCCATCGTAATCCCAGACACGCTGATAGTCATGGTTGAACTCAGAACCGAGCAATGCACCGAAATCCCACTCGTTGTTGGCACCCAACTTAGCTGTGAAGTTGGCTGTGAAGAGGTTGTTGAAGATATTGTGCTGAATACCATAGTTCTCAATCTCACCACCTGCATTCTGCGCAGATCCCTTCTCGTATACATCACTATTGTTAGTGGTATAAACATCAAGACCAGCCTGCTCACGGACTACCAGGTTGTAACGCTCTGTATCCCAGCCGAAGTTTGGACGATACTCAAGATAAGTATTACCGAACACACGGTTGGTGCGCTGGCTGAATTCATTGTTGTCCTTCCACCAATATGGGTTGTTGAATGAGGTAGAACGGAACAAGATCTGAGTTGTAGGGTCGTTTGGCGCATGGGTAGGAGTGCCCTTCAGATTGTACTCAGAAGGAGCAGAATATACCACGTTCATAATACCGCTGTTGGCACCTGGAGCAGATGTAATCTTGGTAGAGCTGTAGTTGGCAGAGAAACCAGTCTTCCACTGCTTGTTGATTTCGAAATCAACAGCACCACGTGCGGTAGTACGCATCATACCTGTAGAAGGAATGATACCTTTCTGATATGTATCACCAATACCGAAGGAATAAGCCATGTTGCCATTCTTCTGTGAAATACCCAGGTTAGAGTTCTGGGTGAAACCTGTATTGAAGAAATCACCTACATTGTCATAAATCTGAGGAGTAGCCCAACCGTCAAGACCTGCAGCTGCATACTTAGGGTTGTAGTACATACCCTCGTGCTTGCCATACTTCTGAGTATAAGCATTGTCGGTATTACCACCATAAGTAGCATCGTTAGCCAAATCAGCAATCTTAGGACCCCAAGTCATTGAAGATGATGCGTTATAGGCATTAATACTATTACCCTGGGCATAAATATCCTGACGCTCGAACTTCTTGCTGACAGTCTGAGCACTCAAGTCGGTAGAGAATGTAATCTGAGGGCGGCCACCGTTTGCCTTACCACGCTTGGTGGTAATGATGATGACACCATTAGATGCACGGATACCATAGAGGGCAGAAGCTGCCTGACCCTTCAATACGTCGATGCTCTCGATGTCATCAGGGTTGATATCGATAGAACGGTTTGCCTTATCTGCACCAGTTACACCTCCATTAAGCGCATCTACATCATAGTCTGAAGAAGAAGCGATAGGCATACCATCTACCACGTAAAGAGGAGTGTTATCGCCAGAGAATGAACGGGCACCACGGATAACAATCTGAGAAGAAGCACCAGGAGCACCAGAAGACTGACGAATATCAACACCGGTCAACTTACCCTGCATAGCACTAGCCAAAGAGCTGGTACCTGCTGTGTTCAAATCTTCAGCACCCAGTTTCTGAGAAGCGTAACCCAAGGCTTTCTTATCACGAGAAATACCCATTGCTGTTACAACCACCTCGTCAAGAGTCTTGTTATCCGCTTCCAATACAATCTTCATCTTCTGACCTGCCTTTACAGTCTGAGGCAACATACCGAGGTATGTTACTTCCAGCTTGGCACCAGCAGGAGCATTCAATGAGAAGTTACCATCAACATCGGTAACTGTACCGGTCTTGGTACCTACAATCTTGACAGAAGCACCGATCACTGGGCTTCCATCCTCAGAAGAGGTAACCTTACCGGAAATTTGACTTTGCGCAAACGCCATGCTCGTACTAACGACGAGGGCTGCGGCTACTGTCATAAGTCTTTGTTCCATATCTCTCTTTTAAATAAATATATTATGTTTGTTATTTCTTTCTCTCTACATTTCTTTTCGTCTTACTTCTTACGAAGTGTAACCTTCGATTAAAAAATTACTTAATTTTAAATAATATTTTAATTCGGGGTGCAAAATTAAGCATTATCCATGAAACTACCAAACTTTTTTCTAAAAAAAACGCATTTAACACTACATTTTGTTATAATTACCCTATTTTTCATCACTTTTTTCTCTTATTTGAAAGAAAAAGGCGACAGTTTCACAAAACCGTCGCCCATTCCTGATTCTAGTTTTCTACCTCCAGTTGCTTACCGAGAACAAAAAGCATATAGAGGGGAATATTCAGCATCCTGACTGCCTCGTTTCTCTCGTATGGCAGGAGACTGGTGCGGATGGAAATTTTGCTAATTTTATCTCTTTTCAGATAAGAAACTAATAATCAAATGTTTACCTTCGAGAAATCACATTTTTCGAAGGAGTTTTTGCTCCAATCATCACATTTTCCTAAGGAGTTTAAAGAAAGTTCCCTTTATAGGGGGAAGTTTTTTGAGAAAAGTTCCCCCCTATAAAGGAAATATCTTATGATTTTTCTTCCTTTATAAAGGAAAATGTTACCTCGTAGTTGTTGTTTGTTCCTCACTAGGGCATCAGAGGCCGTCTGTGAGGGCACTTTGGTACCCTAGTGAGGAACAAAACGGGGGTACGAGATGGTGATGTAGCGACTGCGAAGGAGCTTAGAGGGATTCGGCAGCCCAAAGAGGGATATTGGTTACCCAGTCCTCTGGTCTGTAATCATTCATCGAGATGCGATAAACGGTTTGTGGGTGATTGTCCTCTACAAATTGGCGCAAACTCTTAGCTTTCACGTTCGTCTCCGCTTTCACTTCTATCGGAATCACCTCGCCCTCTTCGTCTTCAATCAAGAAATCTATCTCTTGTGTACTCTTCGGTTTAGAGAAATAGTATGGTTCGTAGCTGAGCAATAGCTGCTGCATCACATATTGTTCAGTCAAGGCTCCCTTAAATTCCGTAAAAATATCGTTGCCCGAAATGACGGTTGTGGTCTTTAGGTGAGCCATCGCTCCCAGCAGTCCTACATCTAGCAGGAATATCTTAAAGGCGGCACGATCTTCATAGCTCTTCAGCGGGATGCGCGGAGCCTTCACATTATATACCTTATATATAAGTCCTGCATCTTGAAGCCATTGCAGGGCTATCTCATATTCTCTGGCTCTAGCTCCCTCTCTCACCAATCCGTAGATAAATTTGCGGTTTTCTTTGCTCAGTTGTGCAGGAATCGAATTCCAAATGTCTGTTATTCGAGGTACAATCTCCAAAGGGGCATGCTTGGATATATCTCTTTGATAACTCTTCAAAATTTCGTTTTGTATCATCCTAACTTCCTTCCAATCCCGGTTTTGGCTGAAGCTGAGCACAGCTTCGGGCATTCCACCTACATAATAGTAATATCTGATCAATTCTTGGTATTTAGGAGCAAAGGCATTGATCATGTCCCAGTCCTTGTTTTGCAAGAATTGAGCCAATCCGTTTTCACCCATCGCCATGACAAACTCCACGAAACTCATAGGATATAAACTGAGAAAATGTACCTTACCTACGGGAAACGATTCCCCCTTGTGTAGTTCGATGCCGAGCAAGGAGCCTGCCGCCACTACATGATAGCCAGGAGCATTCTCATAGAAATACTTGAGTGATGTGATGGCATTGGGGGCAGCCTGTATCTCGTCTAGAAAAATAAGGGTGTCGCCCTCCGTACATGTTACATGCGTCGCAGCCCCAATGGCTGTGACAATTCTGTCTATATCAAAGTCTTGCATGAAGACATTCTGCAAGACTTTCATGTTTTCAAAGTTGACATAAGCCAACTGCTTGTAGTTTTGGCGTGCAAACTCTTTCACAAGCCAAGTCTTTCCTACCTGTCTTGCACCCTCTATCACAAGGGGTTTACGCCGAGAACTATCCTTCCATTTAACCAGTTCCTTAATACTTGTTCTTTCCATAATTCTAGCTCCTTTTTACACATTTTTTTAGGGAATCTTCCTTGATTATCCCACATTTTTCGGGGGAATAACAGTGCAAAGTTACACATTTTTCGGGGGAATAATGTGGTTTTCCCACACATTTTTCGGGGGAATGTTGGAAAAAGCTTGCTTTTTAAGCATTTTTAGATTTTAGCATTCAGTCTCCAGCTCCTTATCGAGAACAAAGAGCATATAGAGAGGAATATCCAGTATCTTGGAAACTTCTTTTCGCTCGTATGGCAGGAGGCTGGTACGGATAGCCCATTTTGGTGTTTTTTAGCCTCTTTTACAAAAGAGACTCATAATCAAAGGATTACGTATGAAAAATCACATTTTTCGGGGGAATAATGTGGTTTTCCTACACATTTTTCGGGGGAGTTTAAAGAAAGTTTCCTTTATAGAGGAAAGTTTTTTGGGAAAAGTTTCCTCTATAAAGGAAATATCTTACGACTTTTCTTCCTTTATAAAGGAAAATGTTGTATCTTTGCACCCAGATTAACATAAAACGGAAGATATGGACAAGAGAATAGCAAAACTGCTGATAGCGGAGAACCAAAGGATGATTCAGAATGTGGAGATGGTGAAAAGAAACATCAGCTTCGAATCTCATTCTAACTATGTGCTGGTAGGACTAAGAAGATCCGGTAAGTCTTACTTGCTATATCAGCGTGCCCAAGAGATGATAGCTCAGGGACATCTGCCAGAGGAAATCCTTTACTTCAATTTTGAGGACGACCGATTGGAAAATCTCCAGCTTTCCGACCTGGATGCCATCAAGCAGGCTTACGAGGAGATGTATGGGCATCAGCCTATCTTCATGCTCGACGAGATACAAATCATTGATGGGTGGGAGAAATTTGCACGCAGACTTGCTGACCAGAAATATAGAGTGTATATCACTGGTAGCAACGCCAAGATGCTGAGTAGCGAGATTTCTACTACGCTTGGTGGCAGATATATGGTGCAACCCGTTTTTCCTTTCTCCTTTCAGGAATACTTGACAGCCCAGCATATCTCCTTGCCTGCGCAGTGGGAGTATCTGCAAAATTCTGACCTCAAGAGGGCTTTTCTGGAGTATTTTCATATTGGCGGTTTGCCTGAATTGGTGATTGTTGATAATCAGTTTAAGCGAGAGTGGTTGGGCAATCTATACAACAAGATTTACTTTGGAGATTTAATTACCAGATACGGAATCCGTAACCCTCTGGCGATGAAGACTTTGATACGTAAACTTTCTGAGAGCGTAAAGCAGCCACAGTCTTATAACAGACTGGCTAATCTGGTTTCTACTGTGGCTGGAAAGGTAAAGCAAGAGACGATAGTGGACTATCTGAGATATATCAAGGACACTTGCTTGGTCTTCTCCATAGAAAACATTTGCGCAAAATTACAAGATAGAATATCGAACCAGAAGTATTACTTTATAGATAATGGTTTTCTGAGTCTATTCCTCTTTGATCCTGAAACATCTCTCTTGGAGAATCTGGTAGCCATTCACCTGCATGAGAAGTATGGGGAAGATCTCTTCTATTATCATGATAATGTGGAGGTGGACTTTTGTCTCTTTGAGCATCAATGTGCTTTCCAAGTGTCATATAGTATCAAGGATGCTGCTACTCGTGAGCGGGAATTTGGGGCTTTGAATGCTTATCAGAAGAGGTATCCAGGAAGTAGACTTTTTGTTATCACGATGGATGAAGAGGAGACGATAGAACTGGATGACTTGAAGATTGAAGTGATACCAGTATGGAAGTGGTTGCTTACCTCGTAGTTGCTGTTTGTTCCTCACTGGGGCACCAAAGTCCGTCAGTGAGGACACTTAGATTTTAGCTTTCAGCCTCCAGCTCCTTTCCGAGAACAAAGAGCATATAGAGAGGAATATTGAGCGTTTTAGCCTCGGCATTACGCTCGTATGGCAAGAGGCTGGTACGGATAGCCCATTTGGGAGAGTATTTCTCCACATAGAGCTTGAGGCTCTTGGCATTCATCGTAACGCCTGCTTTTACCTCTAATGGATAGACATCAAGGCCATCAGAGATGATAAAGTCTACTTCCGAGGTGGCAGAGGACGTCCAATAATAATTAGTTTGGAGGGTGTCAGAAAATTGCTGAAGCTCCTGACAGACAAATTGTTCTGTCAATGCGCCCTTAAATTCCTCAAAGATTCTGCTGCCGTCTAAGATAACCTTAGGCGACACTCCGCTCATGGCTCTCAGCAAGCCAACATCCAGCAGGAATACCTTGAATGATTTCAAATCAATATATGCGGATATTGGAACGTCTGGTTTGCTAACATTGTGGGTGCGGATAGTTTCGCCTGCGTCACATAGCCACATGATGGCATCCTCATATTCTCTTGCCCTGGCTCCTTCTCTTACCAAGCCGTAGATAAACTTTTTGTTTTCCTTGGCAAGTTGGGAGGTGATACTATTCCACACATATCTTATTTTCTCGACCATTTGATGAGGTGCATGTTTGGAGAAGTCTTTTTGGTATGCAGCAATCAGTTGTTTCTGAATTTTCTCTACCTTCGTAAAATCCTTGGTGTCAAGCCATTCGTTAACAACAGCAGGCATTCCTCCTACTATCATGTATCTCTTGAGATAATCAATGAGTCGCGGTTCGAAAGCTTTTACGTTTCTGTTGCCTTGCTGTATATAGTCAACTAACATCTGCTCGCCATTGGCAAGAAGAAACTCCTTGAAAGTTAGAGGGTATAGATGCAGAAAGTCAGTTTTTCCAACAGGGAAAGATGTGCCTTCATGCAATGCTATGCCCAGCAGAGAGCCCGCACAACAAATGGCGTATTCGGGTGCTTCCTCACAAAAATACTTTAGTGATGTAAGGGCACGAGGCATTTCTTGCACTTCATCAAATACGATGAGTGTGGTTTGTGGTTTGATTGGCTTTCCATGATAGATGGATAGTTGCTCGATGATGAATTGGGGCGAAAGGTCGCCCGCAAAGATGCTTTCCAACCTGTCTTTTTGCTCAAAGTTGATATAGCAAACATCTTTGAAATACTTTTTGCCGAATTCTCTTAACAACCAGGTTTTGCCTACCTGTCTTGCTCCTTCTAAGACAAGCGGTTTTCGATGGGTGCTCTCTTTCCATTTTAACAATTGGTGAATTAGAAGTCTTTCCATACGCTTTTTATTTGTTTTTTGCAAAAGTACTAAAAATCATGGTATTAAGCAAGAAAAATCACATATTTCGAAGGAGTTTTAAATATATTTATCACATTTTACAAAGGAGTTTTATGTTAAATGCTCACATTTTTCGAAGGAGTTTTGCGGTAATCTCTCACATTTTCCTAAGGACTTTTTGCCCAATTTCTCACATTTCCCGAAGGAGTTTTGCTGCGTTTGATGAATAGAGAGCTACTTTCAAAAACACTCTTCACTCTTCACAAACACGACATAACCAACTGTATATAAGAGGTTTGTACGGGTGAAGAGTGGCTATGCACTCTTCACCACTCTTCACCTCTCTTCACCTCTCTTCACCTCTCTTCACCCTGTATTTTTTGAGGCTCCGAGATCATTCCATGCTCCCTGCTTCAGCCATCATTGAAGACCAGCGCTGGTCATCAATGATGACCGAGCTTCGTGATAAGTAAGCGGCTCAGCGTTTATCCTCTTGCATCAGGTGAAGAGTGGTGAAGAGTGGTGAAGAGTTGAGCTCACTCTTCACCACTCGCACCCCCAGTGTTTATCGGTGTTTCAAGCGATTTGGTGAAGAGTGAAGAGTGAAATCGAGAGTAGGATTTTTACGGGCAAAACAGCTCAAGCTGCAACCCCTATTCCAAATCACGATGATAGTCCTGTCGAAATTTTCCTCCCGACGTATTATTTTGTGCCCGGCAATGGCGCAAAATTGCCCCAGTAGAGGGCAATATCGTGCCATAACCAGGCAATAACTGGAATGAGGCTACTTTCAAAAGCAAATGAAGCCTATTTCAATGGCAAACGAAGCTTGTTTCAATAATCGGTGAAGTTTTCCGACAGAACTACAATCCCAAATCTTGCATCAAAGACTGATTTGCTTCGAACAGATCGGAATCAAAAAGGCTTTTTATATAGATAAAGGTGGTTGAAGATTTGGTATGTCCCAAAGCTTTGCTTATCAAGCTGATGTCCAGATGATGAAGATAAGCTATGCTTGCCCATGAATGACGAACCACGTAAGAAGATAAGGGTTTAGCCAGCCCCAGCATCTTAGACACCTGATGCAGATTGTAGTTGTACTGGCGCAATCGAGCAGTATATTGACGATGCTGTTGGGCAGAAACAGATGGTGAGGAAACAGAATCTTCCACCTTGTCTGAAAGTATCGGAAAGACAAATTCTGAATCTCTTTGTTCATATCGCATGATGATTTCAAGCATCGCAGGCAATAGTGCTACCTGTATCTGCTGTCCCGTCTTATGCCGGGCATAATAAATACATCCGTTTCGCAATTGGCTTTTCTTGAGATAGGCAATATCAACAAAAGGCATTCCCATCGCATAAAAAGAAAACAGGAAGATGTCACGAGCGAAGGAAAGAGAACCTCCAGGTTGTAGCGGCAAGGCTTTGAGCTGCAGAATTTCTGATTGTGAGATACAGCGTTTCTCGGTCTTGGTCCTCCCCGTAAACACTTTACTGAATGGAGCCATATTGAGAAACGGCAATGCTCTATGATGCATAGCCCGCAAAGCCCGCATATAAGCAGAACATGTGTTCAGGCAGATATTGCGCCCCATCAGCCATCGCTGATAGCTTTCCAGCTTTTCTGCCGTCATATCAGAAAAAAGCCAGTCGCTCCTACCAATGAACTTGGTAAAGGAACGGGCAGCAGTAAGGTAATTACCAGCAACTTTAAAGCGTCCTTGCTGTTTTGCCCTCTCCACTTCACCTTTCACGAAGTCCCATCCAGGAATCTCCAACACAGCCTGCTCATCTGCCTGATTCGCAGAATCAGAAATCTTACCCTCACTCTTACTTCTTCCGAAACCGAATTCTAACTTGAAATATGCCATAACTTAAATGTTTAAATAATTAAAAATAAAGAATTTACGAAAATATACCCAAAGGTATGACACATCCTGTTAATTCCAATAGCTTTATTGTGAAAAATCGCCATTATCCCCATAAATCTCCACCTCGGGGCAAGAGGAGGGAGCAAATGATAGGCCAAAGTCTCTGAGGGACAGCTGTTCATATATAAAATGTAGAGAGAAAGAAAGAAATAACAAACATTATATATTCATTTAAACGAGGGAGATTTATGGAAAAAAGACTCATGACATTAGTTGCAGGCCTTGCTCTCAGTACAAGCTTGGCATTTGCGCAAAGTCAAATCTCTGGTAATGTGACCTCTTCCGAGGATGGAAGCCCTGTTATCGGTGCTTCTATCAAGGTGTTGGGTACTAATACCGGTACAGTTACCGACATTGACGGTAACTTCTCACTCACGTTACAGAAACCTAACGCTGAGTTGGAAATTTCATACATTGGTATGACTTCCAAAAAATTGAAGGCAACTTCTAAGATGAGCATTGTTTTGGACTCTGACACCCACTCACTTGAGCAGGTAATCATCACTGGTTATGGTGCTGCCAAGAAGTTGGGATCTGTTGTTGGTGCCATTTCTAATGTAGGTGAAAAGAAGTTGCAGACTATCGTAACCCCTAACTTTACCGATGCGCTTGCTGGTCAGGTTTCAGGTTTGTCTGTATTGACTTCTGCTGGTGACCCTTCACAGTCGGCTTCTATCCGTCTGCGTGGTGTCAACTCTATCAACTCATCTAACCAGCCATTGTTCATTCTCGATGGCTCACCTATTTCTTCAAGCTTCTTCAGCACATTGAACCCTTCTGATATTGCTAATATCACCGTATTGAAGGATGCTGCTTCTACAGCTATCTACGGTTCTCGTGCTGCTAATGGTGTTATCGTTATCACCAGCAAGCAGGGTAAGTACAACGAGTCTGTTCAGATGACAGTAAAGGCTCAGTATGGTATTTCTACTCCAACTGCTGATGGTACTACCATGATGAATTCAGAGCAGTACATCAAGTTCCGTGACTTGATCGGTCAGCCTGTTAGCGACAAGATCAGAAACCTGGTAAGCAAGTATGGTATCAGCACCAACTGGCGTGATGAGTTGTTGAGCAGCTCAGCTCCAACATCTGATATCAATGCTACATTGCAGGGTGGTGGTCAGACAATGAACTACTATCTCTCTTTCAACCACCACGAGCAGGATGGTTTGATTGAGCAGTCAAACATGCGCCGTTCTACATTGGCAGCTCGTATCAATGCACGTCTTAACAAGTTCTTCAAGGTAGGCTACAGTTCTAACTTTGGTGTACAGGATTATTCTGTAAACTCTGCATGGAATGATACTAAAGGTATCTATTTGAACAACCCATTGGTTGCTGCCCGTATGGCTTTGCCTTACGATGCTCCTTATTACTATTCTTTCGATGATAACGGTAATATGATCAAGGGTGACAGAGCTGCTAAACTCCTCTATAGTGGTATCACTATGCCTTGGTGGGGTATCTCTAAGAGTGATGTTTCACGTAAGCGTGTAACATTGAATATGTCTCTCAACGAGCAGCTTACTCCAATCGAGGGCTTGACATTCACAGCTGTTCAGTCTTTGTTTGGCTATGACTATACATTGGATGGTAGAAACTTGCCTTATGATAAGGTTACTACTCCAATGGGACAGACTATTCCTGCAAGATCTGGTAGCGTACAGACAAACTTCTCTCGCTACTATGCTTATACCCTTACACATACTGCTGAGTATCGCAAGAACTTCGGCAACCACTATCTTAATGTATTGGTAGGTGAGGAAACTCGTATCGAGAAGTCAAATGAGTTTGGTGCATATTCAAAGGGTCAGACAGATGAGCGCCGCCTGTTGCTTACTGCTGGTACAACAATGGACCCAGCTCAGCAGACTGATGACCGTGCGAAGATTGTTGCCAACTCTATCTTCGGTAATGTAGAGTACAACTACCTGGAGAAGTACTATGTTTATGGTTCTCTCCGTCGTGACGGTAGCTCTAAGTTCGCTCCAGATCACCGTTGGGGTACATTCTGGTCAGCTGGTTTGAAGTGGGATGCTAAGAAGGAAAACTTCCTCAAGAACGTTTCTTGGTTGGATGCCCTCTCTCTGAGCGCTAACTATGGTACAACCGGTAACGACTCTGGTGCTGATGCTTACGACTATTATGGTCTGTTCGGTAACGGCTCTAACTATAATGGTGAGGGTTCTATCACTATCTCACAGGCAAGTAACTATACCTTGACTTGGGAGACTGTAAGCAAGTTCAACCTGGGCTTGAACATCGGCTTGTTCGATCGTTTGAATCTCGAGGCTAACTACTACATCAACAAGACTTCTGATATGTTGATGGCCATTCCTTACTCAATGACTACTGGTTTTGAGTCTGGTGCTGGTAACATCGGTGCCATGACCAACAAGGGTTTTGAGTTGTCTGCTAACTTGGATCTTATCAAGACTAAGGATATCCGCTGGACTCTTTCTGCTAACGTAGGTTACAACAAGAATGAGATTACTGAGTTGTTCGCTGGTCGCGATGAGTATGTAATTGCCAATACAGGTTTGAAACTCCAGGTAGGTCACCCTTACGGTGAGTTCTACAGCGTTCGCTATGCTGGTGTTGATCCTCGTACTGGTGAGCCAATGTACTATGACAAGAACGGTAATGTTACTAAGAATTATAATGAGGAAGAGAACTCTGTATTCTTGGGTAAGAACCGCTATGCTCCATGGATTGGTGGTTTCGGTACCAACTTCACATGGAAGGGTTTCAGCGTAATCGCTGACTTCGCATGGCAGTCTGGTAAGTATATGACCGTAAATGATAACTACTTCATCATGAATGCTGGTCAGGGTACTTCTTTCAACCAGAGCGTAGAGATGTTGAACATCTGGACACATCCTGGTCAGATTACTGATATCCCAGCTTACGGCTATGATATCCAGTTCGATGACCACTTGTTGAGCAATGCATCATTCTTGCGTATGAAGACTCTTACTGTCCAGTATGAGTTGCCTAAGAAGTGGATGGCTGCAACACGTTGCCTCAAGGGTGCTAAGGTATTCGGTATCGCACGTAACCTCTTTACCATTACAGACTTCAAGGGATATGACCCAGAGCCAGATATCAACTTGGTTCAGTTCAACTATCCTAACACCCGTCAGTTTGTTATTGGTGCAGAGTTAACATTCTAAACTTACAAAAAAAGAAAAAAAATATGAAGAAGATATATTTTTCATTGATGCTTATTGGTGCATTGACTTTCTCATCTTGCTCCATGGACGAGGCTCCTTTCGGCAAGTTGGATGACAAGACTGCTATTCAGAAAGCAGCAGACCTTCGCCAATTCCGCAATCAGCTTTATAGCAACATGCGCTCAGTAACATCTGGCGCTTGGCTTTACCGCTCAGACATCCAGATGGACGAGTTCCACGGATTGATCAACAACAGTAACCGTGAGGGTGTTTATTCTAACGGTACATTCACATCTGCCGATAACGACCTCAAGGGTATGTGGCAGAATGCATATAATGTCATCGCTAAGTGTAACTCTGTTATAGAGAATGCAGCTAAGTTGTCTGCTGATGCAAAATTCTCTGATGCAGATAAGACTGATTTCGTACGCTACGATGCTGAGGCTCATTTCGTACGTGCCTATATGTATTTCTGGTTGGCAGAGCACTACTGCCAGACCTATACAAAGGCAGAGCCATCAAAGGCAGCTTCTGGTCTTCCTTTGACCACAACTTATAATCCAACTGGTGATATCGCTACCTATCCAAGCCGTAGCACACTGGATGAGACTTATAAGATGATCGAGGATGATATCAATGTAGCATTGACAGGTCTTCAGAAGTATGAGGCTTCTGGTGCTGCAGATGTAAAGGATATGGTTGCTGCGAATGCAGCTTATGTTTCTTCTTATGCAGTACAGGCATTGAAGGCTCGTGTAGCTCTTGTAAAGGGTGACTGGAAGACAGCTGCAGATAATGCAGAGGCTGTTATCAATTCTGGTAAGTTCCCATTGACAGAGATTGCAGACTATGCTAAGATGTGGACAGATGATGAGGGTACTGAGGTAATCTTCCGCCCTATGATGACCCCTACTGAGTTGGGTGGCTCTAATGGTGCAGAATACATCAACTCTTCAGAGACGGGTGCTGACTATATCCCAACATTCGCCGTATTGGATCTCTATGGTGAGGGTGATGTACGTTTCAATACTTTCTTCAAGGTATATAAGAAGCTTGATGTAGAGGGTACAAATTATCAGGCATACGTATTGAATAAGTTCCCTGGTAACACAGCACTTCGTACTGGTTCTACCAACAACATCATGAACATGAGCAAGGTGTTCCGTTCTTCAGAGATGTATCTGATTGCTGCAGAGGCTGAGGCTCGCCAGAGCAATACAGCTAATGCCAACAAGTACTTGAAGGAGTTCCTGGCTAAGCGTATCGAGGGCTATGAGCCAAACGATTACTCAGCTAACACCATCTTGTCTGTTATCCTGAACGAGCGCCAAAAGGAGTTCATCGGTGAGGGTATGCGTATGATGGATGTTCGTCGTCTTGGCAAGGGTTTTGCACGTTATGCTACTCATGATGAGAATCCTAATCTCGACGGTATCGTTGTGAAGATGGGCCAGTCTCTCTCTTATGCAGCTGATGATCATCGTTTGTTGTGGCCTATTCCAAAGACCGAGATGGATTCAAACCCTAACTTGGCAGGTCAGCAGAACCCAGGTTATTAATCTAGTTGTATCACAATAAAGAATAGAAAATATGAAATATATAAAATTGTTCATGTTGATGGCTGCAGTAACCTTCTTCGCAGCCTGCTCTAGCGACGATGATTCATGGAACTCTGCTTCTGATGTTACTGTTGGAATGGCGCAAACTGAAATGACAGTAAATGAGGGTAAGGGTCTCTTTAACGTTCCAATCGAAGTGAAGGGCGAGACCAACGGTAATGTCTTCGTTACTGTTGAACTTAAGGAAATTGGTGCTAATCCTGCAAAGGAAGATGTTAACTATTATGTTACTGATAAGACTATCAACATCTCTGAAGGTGTAGGAAACGTAGAAATCGAGACTGTAGATGATGATGACATCAACGATCCTCGTACTTTCCAGGTTACCATCGTAGATGCAAAGGGTGCCAAGATTTCTGAGAATGCAAGCACAACCATCACCTTGAAGGATAATGATGCTGAGTTCTACAGCAAGCTCCAGGGTAAATGGACTTTGAGCGGTGTTGACAGAAGCGGTAAGCCAGTTTCTTGGAATGTAACTATCACTGGTGCTTCTGATGAAACAGAAGCAGACTTCAATAAGAAGCTTTATGTTAATGGTTTTAATGGTGAGTCAACCTGCCAGGCTGAACTTTCTTACTATTTTGATAAAGATACAAAGCAGGGTCGCTTGGTATTTGAAGACATGGGTCAATATGCTATGGGTGCTTATAACTTTGGTGATCCAATCGGTCCTTGTTATGTACTTCCATTTAATATCAAGGATGGTAAACCTACAGAAGATCCAATTGAGGGAACATGGTCGTCAGATATGAAGACTATTACATTTGAAGATGCAATGCTTGGAGGAATGCTTTACTCTTATCCTGATGTGACATCTACAGGTTATGCCTTCTTCTTTGTAGGTAATATGAAGTTGACAAGATAAGCCTCATGGCTTAAACAATGATAAAAAAGGAGAGAATGACGATTTCATAAGAAATAGCCTCTCTCCTTTTTTCTTTTAAATCGTTTCTCTTGATTTTTTAAAAGGAATCAGACATCAATCATTAATAAGTTCGTTATGAAAAAACTAATTTCATTCATTATGTTGGCTTTGGCTACTGTTTCTCTTTATGCCATTCCTGCCAAGCCTGGTATCTGGAAGACGCTGAAACTAGCCAATGGTCAAACAATCGAAGTACAGCTTCGTGGCGATGAGTTTATGAAGTTCTGGCAAGATAAGGATGGCAAGAACTATACGATGACCGAAAAGGGTCTGGTTACAGCCAATATGGAGAATCTTGTACAGCGCAGCAAGGAACTCAGAGCCAATAATCAGGGACCTTATCTTACGAGAGGTGGCTTGGTTAAGACCAATGCCCGTACCAACGCCCGCCAGAAAGTATCCTATATCGGAAAGAAACGCTGCCTCATTATCCTGGTTCAGTTTTCCAACAAGAAATTCTCCATGGCTGATCCAAAGGCATTCTATAACAGAGTAGCCAACGAAGAAGGCTTCAGTGAAGGAAACTTCCGTGGTAGTGTCAAGGATTATTTTCACGCACAGAGCAACGGTCAGTTCGACCTGACCTTTGATATTGCTGGTCCTTATACCCTTGCCAATTATGAGGTTTATGGAGCCAATTCTGCTGATGATATTGACAAGAATCGGCAAGGTATGATTGCAGCAGCCTGCCAGAATGCCGTGAATGATGGTTGGAATCTCGCTCCTTACGATTGGGATGATGACGGAGAAGTAGATCTTGTATTTGTCCTATATGCAGGTCGTGGTGAAGCTACAGGTGGAGATGCCAATACGATATGGCCGCATAAATCCAATTTGCCAATGCCTACTGCGTATGGAGACAAAAAGGTTTATACCTATGCTTGCAGTAATGAGTTGGCTACTGAAACCAGAGTAGATGGTATCGGTACCATCTGCCATGAATTCTCCCATTGCCTGGGTTTCCCTGATGCCTATGATACAGAATATAAAGGCTTTTATGGCATGGGAACCTGGGATTTGATGTGCTCTGGCAGCTATAATGGCAACAGCTATTGTCCTGCAGGATATACAGCTTACGAGAAGTATGCTGCCGGCTGGATAGAACCAGTTGAATTAACCGAGAATGTTGAAGTGACCGGTATGGCTACAGTAGCCAAGGGAGGTAATGCCTATAAATTCACAAACCCTGGTTTCAGCGACGAGTATTACATCATTGAAAACCGCCAGCAGGAAGGCTGGGATGCGGGGCTGGCAGCTTCGGGTATCATCATCAATCATATCAATTATGATGAAAAGATATGGGAAATCAATATGCCGAACACCAATGATCCGGAATATAACCAATTTGAGCATATCACATTCATTCCTGCTGATAACAGCAAGAAAGAAAATGATGAAAAGGGCGACGCTTGGCCTTATAATGGGGTCAATGCCTTAGGCAGCAAGACTACTCCTGCTGCAACCACTCAGCATGAAAATACGGATGGTAAGAAACTGATGAATATCTCTATCAGCGATATGGCGATAGCTGAGGATAAGACTGCATCTTTCAAGTTCATCAACTATAATGTTGCCTCTTCACAGGAGGGATACATCTTCCACGAAACCTTTGACAAGTGTCAGGGAACGGGTGGAAACGATGGTAGTTTCGTACCACCAATGTTGGGTCATGACTTTGCTACAGGAACCTTTGCACCTGATGTTGAGGGATGGACCTGCAATTATCAGAAGGGCGGAAACCAGTGTGGTCGTTTCGGTACGACTTCGGCTGCTAATGTCACCCTCACATCTCCAGAGTTCGAGTTGAATGGTGAGGCAAAGCTTACCTTCAAATGTGCTCCTATTGGTAAGGCTGATGCTACGCTCAATTTGTCAGCAGAGAATGCAGAACTGGACATCCAGAGCATTTCTATGAAGAATGGTCAGTGGAACGAGGATGTTGTGACAGTAAAGTCAAAGGGCAAGACAAAGCTCACCTTTACTTCTTCCAAGGCATTCTTCCTGGATGAAGTTTATCTGCAATCTACTACCACGTGTATCGATCATCTGATAACAGATGGCAATTCTTCTCCTTATACCTATGTATATAATGCCGAAGGCCAGCTGGTATGTAAGATGAAGACCTCCGAGTTCCAGATAAGCAATATCCCTGGTAACGGTCTGTTTATCTTGAAGTGTGGAAACAAGACAACAAAGATTGTGAAATAAGCAATCTAATATAACTCTTGTATATTGTATATATAATAAGGTGTATCCTTCTTGCCCAACAATCGGGCAAGCGAGGATACACCTTTTTCTTTTTATCTCCCTCACCCTCAAACATTTTCTAATAATTCCTTGTATCTTTCAGAAGAAAAACGTATCTTTGCAGCAGAAATGCTGCACTCGGCAATCTGAAAGCAAGCTTTCATTGCGCTCGCTTGCATAATCTTTGCAGCACGAAAGTTGAATCATTAAAACAAGGAGGTAAATATGGATAATGCAAATTTTTCATCAGAAGCGTTGAACTCTAACAACGGATATATATATTTACCATAAGTTTAATATCACAATCTGTGATTTTGAAAAAGAATATAAATATGGCTGATTTGACAGAAAAAACAGAGAACAACGAACTGCTCGCAAATTATGACCAAATGATTGTCGTGGACGATATAGAATCTCTAATAAAAGTAATTAGAGGACAACAAGTTATGCTAGATCGTGACCTCGCTACACTTTATGGCATTGAAACAAAGCGTCTTAATGAACAAGTAAAACGTAATATCAAACGATTTCCTGAGGATTTCATGTTTCAACTTACCAAGGAAGAATGTTTAAGGTCGCAAATTGCGACCTTAAACGAAGGACGTGGACAACACTTGAAATACATGCCTTATGTATTTACCGAAAACGGAGTTGCTATGCTTAGTAGTGTTTTACGTTCTGATACTGCAATTGAAGTGAATATTCGCATAATGAGAGCTTTTACATCAATGCGGCACTTCCTACAGAATAATGCCGAAATCTTTCAGCGTCTCTCGACAATTGAGTATCATCAATTAGAAATGCAGCAACATATACAAGAATCCGACAAGCGTATAGAAGAGGTGTTCCGTAGATTGGATGAAGGTAATGCTAAGCCGAAACAAGGCGTTTTCTACAATGGACAAATTTATGATGCCTATACTTTTGTTGCCGATTTGGTTAAGAGTGCTAAGAAGCGCATTATTCTTATTGACAATTATGTTGATGAGACTGTATTGACACTACTCGATAAAAGAGAAGCAGGTGTATCTGCAATCATTTATACTCAACAGATAAGCCGCCAGTTCCAGCTTGACATAGATAGGCATAACGCACAATATACGCCGATTGATGTTGAAACATTCCGTTTGTCACATGATCGCTTCCTTTGTATAGACGATGATGTATATCACATAGGAGCATCTATTAAAGATTTGGCCAAGAAGTGGTTCGGTTTCTCAAAGATGGAGATACTAACACCTGATGAATTAGTGAAAAGAATCCATTGCGGCACGAAAGTGAATCATTAAAATAAGGAGGTAGAATATGACAGAACCAAGAGATAGATACATACGTTTTGACTGGGCTATCAAGCGTTTGCTTCGCCAGAAGGCAAACTTTGGGGTGCTTGAGGGCTTCCTGACTGTATTTCTGAATGAACCTATCAAGATTATTGAAATCTTGGAAGGCGAAGGAAACGTGCTGGCAGAAGATAAGTTCTATCGAGTAGAAATCAAGGCAAAAAATAGTAATGGTGAAGACATTCTCGTTGAGATACAAAATATAACCAGATTGTGTTATCAGGAACGTATATTTTATGGCGTAGCCAAAGCCATCACAGAGCATATCAATCTGGGGAATACTTACAAAGAGGTGAAGAAGGTATATTCCATCAGCATCCTGTACTTTGATCTGGGCAAGGGATCCGACTACATCTATGTAGGACAGAACAGTTTCGTGGGCTTGCATACCCAAGACCACCTGATCATCAGTACCAAGGAGAAAGATACGATAGTAAGGAAATCGCCTTCAGAGATATTCCCAACCTATATTCTGGTTCGTGTAAACGAATTCAACAAGGTGGCTAAATCACCATTGGAAGAATGGGTTGAATACCTGAAAAATGGAGTCATCTCTCCAGAAACCCAGGCACCAGGTTTGCAGGAAGCTCGTGAGAAACTGAAATACTATTCCATGTCGGATGCAGAACGTTATGCATACGATGAGCACATCAATGCCATTATGATTCAAAATGATGTTTTGGGAAATGCAAGATTGGAAGGTATGGAAGAAGGAAGAACCAAAGAGAAAAATGACATTGCCCGCAAAATGCTGGCTAATGGATTGAGCATAGAACAGATAGCTTTAATTACTGGTTTGACAGAGCAGGAAATTAAAGGACTATAAAAGAATAAGGTGTATCCTTCTTGCTCAACATATCGGGCAAGCGGGGATGCACCTTTTACTTTTTATCTCTCTCATCCTCAAACATTTTCCAATAATTCCTTGCATCTTTCAGAAGAAAAGCGTATCTTTCCTCTATAAAACGAAAATGATTTCCCTCGCAAAGGTAACTAAAACAAGGGATTTTGCCTTTTCCTCGTAAATTAAAGCGCATGTCTCCCTTACACTTGCCTTTATGGCAAATGCGATTATCAATATACTTTCCTCTTCGAGTTTTACTCATACTGACTTCCATAGCCTTCCATGACATGAAGTTAATTTGCAAACGAGGTCTAACCCATCACAAAGATAATAGCCTTATCATGGAAGGTATATCATGGTCATCCGTTGTTGGCGGACTCTTCACGATCAGGTTTGAAGTCGACATAATCTGTCCTGTCATGTAAGACATGCCATACGGCGACAAGTAACTTTCTCGCCACAGCAACAATCACCTTCATTTTGTTCTTTTTCCTCACAATTGTTTGGTGATACGAGAACCTACTGAAGAAACAGTCTTTCTGACGACTGGCAGCCCAGGCACATTGAATGATGGTGTTGCGGAGGTAGACATTGCCATGGGTAATTTTACGAGACTTGATTTTCTTGTTGGACTCGTCATTTCTTGGTCTCAGTCCACTCCATGAAGCAAGGTGGTTTGCCGTTTCGAACTTACTCATATCCGTTCCGATCTCTGCGATCAATGATGTTGCGGCACGTTCCTTGATTCCTGGAATTTTCTGCAAGCGTTCGAGCTCCTTTTGAAAATGCTTCTCGCATATCTCCAACATTCTCTGCTGACATTCGCTCCTGTGGCTCTCGGTGATGTCAATCTCCTCATGGAGTTGGCGCAGTACATCTATTTCTGCCTGGGAGACAACGCCTGTCAATGAGGCTAATATCGTCTCCGCACCATGACGATTGACTATGCGACCATGAACAAGTTTCATCAGCTCGTTTGGATTTGTGACACCTTCCGAGAGCCTGCGCACGACATCGCGGTAACTCTTACACTCGATGTTGGACACGTAATTGCTCAAGCGGATATTGCAACGTTGGAGTACGCCGTCCACCTTGGAAACCTTGCGGACAATCTCCGCATTGAGGTCAAAGATTCGGCGGTCGTACTGGCGAAGCTGTTGGATAATCTCTGGAGGAACGAAACTTCCCCTAACCAATTCCTTCATTGTACATTCTGCTATCCACTGGGCATCCTTGACATCGCTCTTATGACCTGGAAGTTGCTTGATGAAATAAGGATTTACCAGACGCAGAGTAAAATGAGGAGAAAGCACACGCCATATTGGTATCCAATAGATACTGGTACTCTCCATACAAACCTCAGAAACATGATGCTTTTGGAGCAATTTCCGCATTTCTTCCAGCTGAAATGTTAAAACACCGAAAACTTGCTCAAATAATTCACCATCACTGTGCAAAATACAAAGAAAAATACTATCTTTGTGCACGTCAAGACCACATACTGCTTTCATAAGCCTACATTTTTGAAGTTAAAAACTCGGTTAATGAACACTGCTTCAAAGATAATAAATATTTTTGTGACTTAGAGCACGTTGGTAGGAATTTTTGCAGTTGTGGTCTTGATTTCTCGAAAAATGGGGCTAATCTCGCACAATTCGAGGGAAATCATTCAAGTTTTTTATTTTACTGGCTTATAATTCGAAAATTTTATATAAATTTGCAGAAGAAAAGCTGCACTCGGCAATCTAAAAGCAAGCTTTCATTGCGCTCATTTGCATTTTCTTTGCAGCACGAAAGTTGAATCATTAAAATAAGGAGGTAGAATATGGACAACAAGAAACTTTCATCAGAAGCGTTACTCTCCAATCAGGGAGATATGACTTCTTTTCGATATGGCAATAGTAATATCCGATTCCGTACTCCAAAACGCCTCAAACAATATACAGAGGTTAAGGAATGGGATAATGGATATATTGTTGTTATGGCAGATTATGAAGGTTTGGGCGAAACGGAAG
>OIXL01000234.1_pt1 | contig 31048 bp, 22 predicted proteins | sample 1587761 | NCBI WGS metagenome assembly OIXL01 (sample SAMN03283246) | human gut metagenome | biome: human-associated habitat; material: feces | host: Homo sapiens | place: Peru | collected 2012 | reverse complement strand
TCATATCCTACTGGGTATTATCTGGCGCAAAACGGCGGCAGATCCAGCAGCTTCGCTGCTGCGTTCTCCCCGCCAAGAAGTTGAAACGGAGGGATGTCTATCTGAAATTAACACGACACAACGGACGAGCCGGAGCCCACGGCACCTATAACCCCAAGCACAATGACCGGAGTTTCGACCTTGCCAACAGTGAGCACATCGACCCGGAACGAGCCAAGGGCAACATCTACTGGGACTGCTTTCACGGCTTCCGCTCGGCTCTTGCGCCACCCGACCCGGATGATCTGGCGGCGACCTTCTCGGATGTGGAACGGCAGTTCTACGAAATCCACTACACGGCCTTCATCGAAAACCAGAACGAGCGCAACGCCAAGATCCGGCACACGGAGCGCAACCGCTCCATTCCTGACCTGCTGTCCAGCCGCAAGACCTGCCCGGAAGAAACCATCTACCAGCTGGGAACGCTGGATGAACACGCTTCGGCAGAGGACTTGCTGAACATCGTCACCGAGTTCATCGAGGAGTTCAAAGCCAAGTATGGCGACCACGTTCATGTGCTGGACTGGGCACTGCATTTGGACGAAAGCACGCCCCACATCCACGAGCGTCATGTGTTCGACTGCGAAAACAAGTACGGCGAAGTGGCACCCCAGCAGGAAAAGGCATTGGAAGCACTGGGCTTCAACTTGCCCGACCCGGCCAAACCCCTCAGCCGCCGCAACAACCGCAAGATCACCTTTGATGCCGCCTGCCGGAAGATGCTGTTCGAGATTGCAAAACGGCATGGTCTGGAATTGGAGGAAGAAGCGGAGTATGGCAACCGCAAGTATTTGGAAAAGCAGGACTTCATCCTTGCCAAACAGAAGGAGCAGCTTGCCGCCCAGCAGAGCAAGCTGGACGAGTTGACCCTGAAAGTTTCGGACATGGAGACCCTGCTGGAGGATGTTTCGGCTGCAGCCTACGACAAGGCGGTAGAGGTAGTGACGGACGTGGTACGCACCGAGACCCGGAAGGAAGATATGCGGATGATTGAGGACACAAAAAAGTGGGTTCTGTCCCCGGAGCGCAAGGCTTCGCAACCCACGAGAGAGTACGCCGCTCATCGGTTGGACACCGTGTTGGACAAGTTCCTCAAGACCATGCAGACCACTGCCACCCGCTTGCAAGAGAAGTTGCTGAAGCCGGAAGTCCGGCAGAAAGGCAAGGAGCAGGTCAAGGAGAAAGCACGGGATTCCGTTCTGCAACTGCTGAACCGCTTGCAGGCAGAACAGGCACAAAACAAACCAGCGGCACAACCCCGCACACAGGAGGGGCACTCGGAAATCTGAACCTCATCGGGAGCGTTTGGGGCAGAAAGCTGGCACCTTCTGCCCCGGCACCCGGTTACAAGGATATGGAGGTGCAAGTGAAAGAAGTTTGCGTTTGCGAAGCAATGAAGTCCCCAGTGGGGCTTTCAAGCGGCCGAGCGGTCTTGCGCCAGCAAGATGGAGGGGCCTTGCCCCGACAAGCTCCAATTTAAGCACAGCAAAGCCCCCGGCAGGTTTGCGCCTGCCGGGGGCCGTTTGCTGTTTTACTGCTTGGGGAACGCCTTATTCCACACTTCGATCACCTTGAACTTCGGGGTCCAGCCTTCGGGCTCAAAGCGGTCGCCCTTGGCATCCATGGTGCCCTGCTCGGTGCACCACTGTGCGGCCTTGGCCGTATCGGGGTCAGTCACATCCACAAAGGCGGGTGCGCCTGCGGGTTCAGGCCTGCCTGCGGTGTTCCACACCAGCAGCGCCAGCTGGCCGCGGTTTGCCGGGATGGCTGCGCCTTCGGGCAGGAGGTTGTGCAGGATCACGCGGGTGGCGATCTCGTAGCCGCCCCAGATGGCTGCACCGCCAACGGCCACGGCGGCAATTGCACCGCCTGCAGCAGAGCTGGTATCGGCAGGGGTATCAACGCCAAAATCCTCATCCAGCGGCTGATCCGGATCAGGCTTGGTCGCCGGGGTGCCGGACCACTGTGCCGTCAGTCTGACCGCGCCCTTGGGCATGATGAATGTGATCTCCTCGGTGCCCAGTTCGGTCTCAGAGCCAAGCTTGCCGACCGTTACGCCAAAGTCCTCGCTGGTGCCCTCTTCTACTTTCCAGTAGCAGAACTGCTTGTTTTCATCATCCGGCGTGTTCGCCTTGATGGTGACCTTATCGCCCGCCTTTACGCGCACGAAGCTGTCCTGCGTGCCATTGATGGTACCGCCCTCCACGATGACCGGCAGTTCCAGTCCGAAGGCGGGAATGCTGTAAACAGCGCTCAGTTCCACGGGTTCGCCCGGCATGGTGAACTTAATGGTCTCGTTCTTGATCTTTTCCCCATCGGCATCCAGCAGATACCCGTTTTCTGCGTCCACCTTAAAATTCAGGCTGGTGCCGTCTGCATCGGTAATTTCAGTAAGACTGCCATTTTTGAGCTTCCAGCCTACGAATTTGGAGAAGCTTGCGTTGCTGTCGTGGCCGGTCACGGTGACGGTGTCGCCTTTCAGCGCATACACCGTTTCGCCGCTCTCGGTGTCGGTCTGAGCGGTACCGTTGGACACCTTGACAGCGGCACGGTACACAGCAGTCAGCTTGACCGCCTCATCCGGCATGGTAAAGTCCAGAGGGTTGGCTTTCAGTTCATCCCCGGTCTTGCCGATATCACCGCTGGACACCACCCAGTGGTCAAACTGGTAGCCCTTCGCGCTGAGGTCGGTCGCAGTCACTCTCACGTCTGCTTTCGGGCGGGCAAAGTCCACCGCGTTGCCGTTCACTGCGGCAGTGCCGCCGGACACTTCCAGCTTGTTGCTGTGGTGTGCAGTCAGTTCCACATTGCCTGTGGGCATGATGAACGAAAATTCCTTCCGTTTCAGCTTATCGGCAGAGATCGTAAAGCCTGCGGGAGCCTTGGTCACTTCCCAGCCGTCAAATTTTCGGTCTTCGGTTTCTGGAACGGTAGAAGTCACGGTCACTTTCTGGCCGTTGAAAGCCGAGGTCACTTCATGTTCGCCCGCTTTAGCGATACCATCCTTCACGGTAATTGTGGAAAACGTCTTTTTTTCGATGTGCAGGTAGCTGTAGGGCGCATCGGCCGGAATAGGCGCAACACTTCCTTCGATGGCTTCCGTCTCTGCATCTTCGCTGGTAAAGTAGACGTAGTCTGCACCATCCGTGCGGCGGTAGGTGAAGTTATCAGCATTTGCGAGTACACTGCCGCCATCTTTCTTACCGTGAATCGTCACAGGGCCGTCGCAAGTGATGTCAGCCTTGCCGGAGCCGCTCAAGACCCGAGAACTGCCCGATGCATCGATTTCTACTTCGTTAGCACGGTGGATGATCAGCGTACCATCTGCATTGCTCGCATAGCCTATAGCATAGATGCCTCCCGGTGAATTGATAGTCACTTTGCCGGTGCAGGTGATCTCTGCCTTGCGACCGATTGCAGAGTCGTTGTCGCTGGAGATCGTCACATCATGGGCACCCTTGATGGTCAGAGTGTTGACCGCAATGTTTTCCTTGCCATCCAGCACCACGTCAACATCATCCGGTACCTCAATGGTAATAGCGTTGATGCGAATAGTGCTGGTAGATGTCAGTATCTTCTGCCCCGGGTCATAGTGGAAGGTATATTTATTGTTGATAACGATGTTGTCATAGTCTGCCGGGTTGATCACCTTCTTCTCGATTATGATATCTCCCGTACTGTTCTCCGCATCCAGCACACTGGCCGCACGGTTGCCGCCGATGCTCAACTGCATCAGCGCATCGGTGCTCTCAGCCAGCGCCGGAACGGAAAGGGTGAACATCATGCATCCGGCCAGCGCCGCCGATACTGCACGCCGGATAAGTTTGCCTTGTTTCATGGTATAACCTCCTTTTTTTCCCCCCTCGCATTTTTACGGGGGGGGTATGTATTACTGTACCTTGATTATCCCACACTTTACCGCATTTTGGAAGCAAACCTGCGTGAATCGCCCTGAAAACAGCGTGAAAAGCACAATTTGTGCCGGTTTTGTTGCAGATGTCCGGCCCACAGGCACAGCAAAGCCCCCGGCAGGTCTGCGCCTGCCGGGGGCTTTGCTATGTTATGAAAGATCAATCCTTCTTCTCTGCTGTGCGGGCAAAGAAGTTGGCGAGGATCGCACCGGAAATGTTATGCCACACGGAGAACACAGCGCCGGGGATGGTAGCCAGCGGATACTGTGCAAAGTGTGCGGCGGCCAGACTGGTTGCAAGGCCGGAGTTCTGCATGCCCACCTCGATGGAGATCGCGCGGCACTTGGTGGAGTCCAGCTTGAGCAGCTTGCCCACGCCAAAGCCGGTGAGGTAGCCCAGCACATTGTGCAGGATGACCACCACAAGGATCAGCAGACCGCTGGTCATGATCTTGGCGCTGTTGGCGGAGACCACAGCGCAGATGATCAGCACGATGGCGGTAGTGGAGACCAGAGGCAGCACGCGGACGGCTTCCTCGGTGAACTTATGGAAGAAGTGATTGACCACAAAGCCCAGTGCGATGGGCACCAGCACCACCTTGACGATGGACATGAACATGCTCATGGGGTTCACGTCAACACGCTGGCCAGCGTACAGCAGGGTGAGCAGCGGAGTGAGGAACGGAGCCAGCACGGTGGAAACAGCGGTCATGCCAACGGACAGTGCAACGTCGCCCTTGGAAAGGTAGGTCATCACGTTGGAAGAGGTGCCGCCGGGGCAGGTGCCAACCAGGATCACGCCAATGGCCAGCTCGGTGGGCAGGTGGAACACCTGCGTGAGCGCCCATGCCAGAAACGGCATGAGGGTAAACTGTGCAACGCAGCCGATAATCACGTCCTTCGGGCGGCTGAACACCACCTTGAAGTCCCCCGGCTTCAGGGTAAGGCCCATGCCGAACATCACGATGCCCAGCAGGTTATTGACCCACGCCGTCTTTACCACGCTGAACGGGCCGGGGAAGAACAGGGCGCCCGCGGCCACCACAATAACGATGGCGGCCATGTACTTGCCCACAAAGTCGCTTACTTTTTCAAGTGTTTTCATAATTGTTTCTCCTTTTCCTTCTGACATGCTTTGGGACAAAAGCATCCGCAAAATAAAACGCCCTTGTCCCCTACGGTCTGTAAGAGACAAAGGCGTGTAAAATCCTCTGCGGTACCACTCTTATTGCCAGCACAACGCTGACCACTCAGTGCACGTCCAACAACGCGCGGCCCGTGATAACGGGGGCCTGCCGTTCCTGCTTACTGGGGCGCACACCACCCATTCAGCCGGAAAGCTCGGAGAGGATCTTCCCACGGATGCCCTGCACTGCCTTGCACCAACCGGCAGCTCTCTGCAACATTCCTTCCGGGTACTCTTTCTCGTCATAGCCGTAATCTTCTTGGTGACATGGAGTATACTCCCCTGCAAAGGCAAAGTCAATAGAATGGGTCCTTCTGATTTTTCATGCAGTTCATTTCAGGAGTGAAAGTGGTTCACGCAGCAAAGCCGCCCACCCATAACGGGCAGACGGCCTTGCTGTTTCTGCGGTTTATTCGCCTTTGGCTTTTGTAAGCAGCATGTGCACGTATTCCGCGCAGGCATCCCAATCGCGGGCGGCGGCCTTGTCCTTCGGCATCAGGCTGCTGGCAAGGCCCACGCCAAGGCAGCCCGCCTTGCGGAACTCCGGGATGTTCTCCGGCGTTAAACAATGCTCCTTTCCGGGTCTTTGGCAAAAAAGAGGGTCAGGCCGCTTCCACCCGGGAGGGATGAAAGCAGCCTGACCTCTGCACGAATGGTTTCTGTTTTGGGAGATCGTTGGGAAGTAATGGAGAATGCAAAGCATGGGATAGGAGATTTAGGAGAAAATTTAGAAAAAGCTTTTCATGAGCATCTGCTGTCCGGCTGCAGATCAGGCCAGCATGTTGGGGATGGTCAGGCAGATAGCCGGGCAGTAAGCAACTGCGAACAGCACTGCGATGAACAGTGCGATGAATGGCCACATTTCCTTGAGCAGATTGGTGAACTTGATCTTTGCAACAGCGGTTGCGATGTACAGGGTAACGCCAACGGGAGGAGTGATGCCGCCCAGAATGAAGGTGAGCACCATGACCATGCCGAAGTGGATGCCGTCGATGCCGGCAGCTGCGGCGATGGGGTAGAAGATGGGCACCATGATGATGGCGGCAGAGGTGGTATCCATGAACATGCCGATGACGCACATGGCAAGGATCATCAGGAGCATCAGGACGTTGGGGTTGGTGGAGATGCCGGTCAGCAGAGCGGACACCTGCTCGGGGAACTTCTCAATGGCCAGGCAGTAACCAAATGCGGTGGTGCTTGCCACGATGAGCATGGTCATGCCAGAGGTGCGGGCTGCGCTGAGGACCGTCTTGATGGCACCCTCAAAGGTGAACTCCTTGTAGACGAAGATGCCGATGATCAGACCGTACGCACCGGCGATCGCACCGGCCTCGGTCGCAGTGAACACACCGGACAGGATGCCGCCAATGATGATCAGAGGCATGACCAGCGCAGGCAGAGCATTGATGAAGGACTTGACCATGCGCTTGAAGTCGAACTTGACCTTCACATCGCCGTCGTACTTGGCAGGGTTCTTCTTTGCCTTGATGAAAGCGTAGATCATCTGACTGACACCCACCAGAATGCCGGGGATCACGCCTGCCATGAACAGCTTACCAACGGAGATACCGGTGATGGAGCTGTACAACACCATCAGGATGGAAGGCGGAATGATGGAGCCGATGGTTGCGGATGCCGCGGTGACGGCAGTGGCGTAGTCGCGGTCGAAACCGGCTTCGTCCATGGAGCCGATCAGCATGCCGCCGATGGAAGCAACGTCGGCAGAGGTGGAACCGGAAACGCCTGCAAACAGCATGGATGCCAGAATGTTGACGTGTGCCAGACCGCCGGGGATAAAGCCGACCAGCTCGTTTGCAAAGCCGACGATACGCTTGGTAACGCCGCAGGCATTCATGATCTCGCCTGCAAAGATGAACAGCGGAATTGCCATCAGGGTGAAGGAGTCACCGCCAGCGAAGATGCGCTGGGTGAGGATGACGAGATCCTTACCATTCAGGGCCAGATACAGCATGGAGGAGATGCCAACACCGAACGCAACAGGCACGCCGATGAGCAGCATCAGAAAGAAGATACCAATGATCATCCACATATTACATGCCACCTCCCATGTCGCCTGCATCTAATTTTTCGCTGCCGCCCTTGCCCAGCAGGAGAAGCAGCTCTTCAATGAACATACCGGCACTGCCAATGACCATGGCCAGATACACAACAGACATGGGCAGATGCATGGTGCTGGAACGGTTGGTCCAGTTCTCCATAACCATGCGGGTGCTCATGCAGAAGAATACGGCCAGATAGGCAAGAACCAGCACGCGGGAGAACTTTTTCACGATGGTGCGCAGCGGCTGTGGAAGAGCATCCACCACGATGTCCAGACCGATGTGGCCGTCGTCGCGCATGACGTAGATGGAGCCGAGATAGACCATGCCTGCAAAGGTGTAGCGGCCAAACTCGACTGCAAAGCTCAGCGGCGAGTTAAAGACATAACGCATGATAACGTTCAGGGTGGTAACACCGAACATTGCGATGAAGAGAACCAGAATGCACACATTCAGGATCTTATCCACCGTTTTACGCACATTTTTCATGCGGGGGTTCATCTCCTTTTATTCAATTAAGTGCGGGCAAGCCCTTTGTGGCCTGCCCGCGCATTTTTTCAGGGAAAGACGGACGGTCTATCAGAGAGCAACACCCATGGAAGTCAGGATCTGCTTGCCGACATCGGTCTTTGCGCAAGCATATGCGTTGTAGTTGATCTTTGCCTTCAGGCTGTCAACATCGGTGTCCACCACTTCCAGACCGGCACCTTCCAGAGCGGCGAAGTTTGCATCGCTGCCGTCCTTGGTAGCATTCAGGCCAAACTCGCAGGCTTCCTTAGCGGCCTCGGTCAGGATGTTCTGCTGCTCTTCGGTCAGCTTCTGGAATACCTGCTCGGAAACGGAGATGGTGGTGGGTCCAATGATGTGGTTGGAAACGTTGACGTACTTGCACACTTCCTGCATGGAGGCAGACATGATGGACTCGGGGATGTTCTCCACAGCGGACACCAGACCGGTATCCAGTGCGGTGTAGGTCTCGCCCCATGCCACAGGAGTGGGAGCAGCGCCCAGCTGGGTGAAGGTCTCTTTATAAGTAGAGGAGTCCGGGATGCGGATGATCAGGCCGGACATATCGTTCACGGTGTTCAGAGGCTTATCGGTGGTAAAGATCTGACGGAATGCCAGCACGTAGTAGTCCAGAATGCGGACATTGGTCTTGTCCAGGATCATCTGTGCAACAGTGGTGCCAGCCTCACCGGCCAGCTTCTCAGCGCAGTCGTCGTAGCTGCTGTATACGAAGGGCAGGCACAGGCAGCCAGCCTCGTCCACGTAGTTTGCATAGAACTCGGCAGCGATCACGGCCAGATCCAGAGTGCCGTTAGTCAGGGCCTGCAGGTTCTCGGTCTCGGTGCCCAGAGTTGCAGCGGAGTAAACATCCACCTTCATCTTGCCCTCGGACTTCTCAGCGACCAGACGAGCGAACTCCTCAGCAGTCTTGTTGATGGAGTGGCTTGCAGCCATCTGGTGGCTCATGGTCAGGGTGACATCGGCCTTGACATCATCGTACTTGCCGGCAGCGGCGGTGCTGGATGCAGCCGTGCTGGATGCAGTGGCGGTGGAGCCGGAAGTGACACCGCAGCCAGCCAGAGCAGCGGCAGCTGCGGTCACGCCAGCAGCCTTCAGGAAATCGCGGCGGTTGATGTACTGTTTCATCTTATTGTCCTCCAATTTTCTTAAACATCATGACCGGGCTTGTGTCAGCCGGTCTGCACGTACTTTTCTGGCGCCCACCTGCGTGGGACTTTCTGTTGCCAACATAATAGCATGTAATACAAGCCTTGTCAACATTCTTTTTACAAGTTACATGTTTTTTGTGCAGAGTGCACTTGTTTCAAAATGCAAATCTGTACAATTCAAAGGTAAAACTTAAGATTTTCAGCCACTTTTGTTACACTTTTGACTTTTTTGACGTTTTATCGTTGTCACATCTCTTCATATTCCTGTGCTTTTTGTCCGTTCAAGTTGACGTTTTTCACTTTTTTGGCTTCATTTTCTTCTGCCGGCTTCCACCGTCCACCGCCTCTTTCTCCCCTCTTCCGACCCGATCCGGCACCGCTGGCACACCCCAACTTGTTTTTGGGCCGAAACAAGTTCATCTTCCGCAAGAGGCATTTATAATAGGAAGTATCCATAAAATGATCCGTCCTGCCGTTTTTTCTGTGATACATGTCCAGTTTCGTCAGAATTCCTGCCTGCAGCTGCTATTCTTTGCCGTATCTTTATTTTTAATGCTCCTTCTATTCCGCTCTTATGTTCTGCCGGGAACTTGTCTTGACATCAGTTTCCGTCTTGTATCACAAAGCGGCAGGCCCAGAATTGTGCAGTTAGTCGAAAATCATCCTTAAAACCCTGTTTTTTCAAATTTCCTCTTGCTTTTCTTGTATTGTTGTGTATACTAAAGCCAATGAATCTTGTATTACAACAAGATGCGACGACGGAACATTTACAAGAAGATCACTGATCACCAACAAGGAGGTCTACTGTTATGAAAGAGTGTTGGGTCACCGAGCCGCTCCACTTTGAGATGCGCGAGACTGAGATCCCTGAACCGAAGGACAACGAAGTCCAGATCAAGATGATGGCTGCTGGTGTCTGCGGCAGCGACATCCATATTTATAAGGGCGAGAACCCCAACTCCCGCTACCCGCTGATCCCCGGCCACGAGAATGTTGGTCTGGTCACCAAGGTTGGCGCAGACTGCAAAAACATCAAGGTGGGCGACCACGTCGTGATTGACTACGTGATCCGCTGCGGCGAGTGCTACCAGTGCAAGCATGGCCGCGGCAATGTCTGCGAGCACGTTCTGGTGCGCGGCAGCGGCACCAACGGCGGCTGGCGTGAATACTGGTGCGTCGAAGAGCCTTACGTCTACAAGATCGACGACAGCATCCCCTGGAAAGATGCCGCTCTGATCGAGCCGCTGACCATCGGCGAGCACAGCACCAGCCGTGCAGGCGTGTGCGAGGACGATGTGGTGTTCATTCTGGGCACCGGCACCATCGGCACCATCATTGCACAGGCCTGCAAGCTCAAGGGCGCTAAAACCGTCATCTGCTGCGACATCAGCGACAGCAGTCTGGAGCGCAGCAAGCAGTTCGGTGCCGATTACACCGTGAACAGCAAAACGCAGGACATCGTTGCCGAAGTGCAGAAGATTACCAACGGCCACGGCTGCACCGTCGCATTCGACTCCGCCTGCTTCCCCGGCAGTCTGACCATGATCATGCAGCCCGGCATCGTGTGCAACGCAGGCCGCGTGGTCCCCATGGGTTTCTGCACCGTGCCCGAAAAGATCACCCAGCAGATGATCAATGGCCGCGAGCTGACCATCTGCGGCACCCGCATGAGCCTGAACCAGTGGGTTCCCACTGCACAGAAGATGGCCGAGGGCAAATACCACATGGAAGGTCTTGCAACCACCTTCGTCAAGTTCAGCGAGATTGAAAAGGTCTTTGACAACATCGTTCATCCCGATCCGGCTGTCAAGAAGACCGTTATCCTGTTCGACGGCGCAGAGGACTGACCCTCTGGCCCTGATATAAACACGTACATTATAAAATAGAAGGAGATCATTATTATGGCTGCTCTTACTAAGTTTGATATTGCCGGCAAGCATGCGATCGTTACCGGTGGCGCACAGGGTCTGTCCCGCGGCATGGCCGAAGGTCTGCTGGAGGCAGGCTGCAAGGTCGTCATCATCGACGTACAGAAGGAAAAGGTCGAGAAGGTGTGCGAGGAGTACCGCGCCAAGGGTCTGGAAGCCTACCCCGTCATCGGCAATCTGGCCGACCGTGCTGACCTGAACCGTGCCTTCGACGAAGCACTGCAGATTTTGGACGGCCGTCTGGACGTTCTGATCCCCGCTGCAGGCATCCAGCGCCGCTATCTGCCCGAGGAGTTCCCCGCAGAGCAGTGGGATCTGGTCATGAAGATCAATCTGGACCACGTCTGGTTCATGATCCAGCGTTCTCTGCAGGTCATGCTCAAGCAGCCCACCGGCGGCAAGATCATCACCATCGGCTCCATGGCTTCCTACTTCGGCTGCACCACCGTGCCTGCCTACACCGCCACCAAGGGCGCTGTTGCTCAGCTGACCAAGAGCGTTGCTGTTGACTGCGCCGGCCGCGGCATCAACATCAACTGCATCTGCCCGGGCTACATGGACACCGAGATGTGCGCCAACATGACGCAGGAGCGCAAGGACGAGTGCACCAAGCGCATCCCCGCTGGCCGCTGGGGCCTGCCCGAGGATATGAAGGGTCCCGTCGTCTTCCTGGCTTCCGCTGCATCCGACTACCTGAACGGCGCCCTGATCCCCGTTGACGGCGGCTATCTGGTCAAGTAATCAACACATAAAAAGGGAGGAACCCTGTCATGGCCCCTACCATACGCGATATTAAAGTGATCTGCACCGCCCCCGAGGGCATCAATCTGGTGGTGGTGAAGGTGGAGACCAGCGAGCCGGGCCTGTACGGTCTGGGCTGTGCCACCTTCGCTTACCGCCACCTGACCGTGCAGCATCTCATTGAGACCTATCTGCGTCCGCTGCTGATCGGCAAGGATGTGCGCAACATCTCCGACCTGTGGCAGCTGATGCACCAGAACGCCTACTGGCGCTGCGGCCCCATCGTCAACAATGCCATCTCCGGTGTGGATATGGCCCTGTGGGACATCAAGGGCAAAATGGCCAACATGCCTGTGTACGACCTGTTCGGCGGCAAAATGCGCGCCGGTGTGCCGGTGTACCGCCATGTGGACGGTGCCAATGTGGACGAGATCTGCGAGAACATCGAGAAGTATCGTTCCATCGGTGTCAAGCACATCCGCTGCCAGTGCGGCGGCTACGGCGGCGGCGGCTTTGGCCCTGCTCCGGAGTGGGCAGCCAAGGGCGCAGAGCCGGGCGTGTATCTGGACAGCAAGAAGTATATGCGCGACACCCTGAAGCTGTTCGACGGCATCCGTGCCAAGGAAGGCTTCGACATTGATCTGGTGCACGATGTGCACGAGCGCATCCACCCCACCGAGGCTGTCACCTTTGTCAAGGAGATGGAGCCTTACAAGCTGTTCTTCATGGAGGACGTTGTGCCTCTGGAGCAGGTGGAATGGCTGGATAAGATCAAGCAGACCAGCGTGACCCCGCTGAGCCAGGGCGAGCTGTTCAACAACCCTGCCGAGTACAAGAAGCTGGTGCAGAATCGCAGCATCGACTACATGCGCGTGCATCTGAGCCAGGTGGGCGGCATCACCCCGGCCCGCAAGCTGCAGATGTTCTGCGAGCAGTATGGTGTGCGCATCTGCTGGCACGGCCCCGGCGATATGAGCCCGCTGGCCCATGCAGCCAACATCCACATCGATCTGGCCGCTCAGAATCTGGGCCTGCAGGAGTGGAGCGGCATCGAACCGCCCAACTTCGTCATCCAGAAGCTGAAGGACAACCACGGCGCTCTGCTGGAAGTGTTCCCCGGTATGCCCGAGTACGGCAACGACGGCTTTGTTTACGCCAACGACAAGCCCGGTCTCGGCGTAGACCTGAATGAGAAGGAGGCCGCAAAGTATCCCTGTGAGAATACTGTGACCACCTGGACTCAGACCCGCAACCGCGACGGCAGCCTGCAGACTCCGTAATTTGCAATAATCTTTGACACTGTACGATCCCTGACGGAGAAACACGGCTGGAATCGTACAGTGTTTTTTGTTCTCAAAGGAGCATTGCTATGAAGATCACAAAAATTCAGACATGGCTGGTGCGTCCTCGCTGGGCTTTTATTGAGATCAGCACTGATGCAGGCATTTCCGGCTGGGGCGAGCCGGTGCTGGAAGGCCGCGCCGCCACCGTATGCGAGTGCATCCATGAGATGGAGCCGTACCTCATTGGTGCCGACCCCATGAAGATCGAAGACCTGTGGACTGTGCTGTTCCGCGGTGGCTTCTACCGCGGCGGCGGCATCCTGATGAGCGCCATCTCCGGCATCGATCAGGCCCTGTGGGATATCAAGGGCAAATACTTCAATGTGCCGGTCTGGCAGCTGATGGGCGGCAGCTGCCGCGATAAGATGCGGGTGTATAGCTGGGTAGGCGGCGACCGCCCCGCCGATGTGGGCCGCGCTGCACTGGAAAAGAAAAAGCAAGGCTTCACCGCCATCAAGATGAACGGCACCGACGAGCTGCAGTTTCTGGACAGCTACGCCAAGATTGATGCCCTGCTGGAGCGCGTAGCCAGCGTGCGCGAGAGCTGCGGCAAGGACTTTGGCATTGCCATTGATTTTCACGGCCGGGTGCACAAGCCCATGGCAAAGATCGTGGCCAAAAAGCTGGAAGAGTTCGACCCCATGTTCATTGAGGAACCCGTTCTCTGCGATAACATGGAGTATTTCCCCGAGATTGCGGCGGCCTGCAACATTCCCATTGCTACCGGTGAACGCCTGTTCACCAAGTACGATTTCAAGCGTCTGCTGGCCATTGGCGGCGTGGACATCGTGCAGCCGGACCTTTCCCACGCCGGCGGCCTGACCGAGTGCAAGAAGATCGCCGCCATGGCCGAAGCCCACGATGTGGCCCTTGCTCCCCACTGCCCGCTTGGCCCGGTGGCCCTTGCCAGCTGCCTGAATCTGGATGCCACCTGCTACAACGCGGCCATTCAGGAGCAAAGCATCGGCATCCACTACAACGAGGGCCGCAGCGTGCTGGACTATGCGCTGAACCCCGAGGATTTCAAGTTCGTGAACGGCTTTGTCAGCCTGCCCCAGAAGCCCGGCCTTGGCGTAGAGGTGAACAAGGCTCTGGTGGAGGAAGAGGGCGAAACCCCGCACAGCTGGAAGAACCCGGTTTGGAGACATAAGGACGGGAGCGTGGCAGAATGGTAAACATGATGAAAGCACTGGTGTTCACCGCACCGCATACCTTTGAATACCGGGATGTTCCCCGCCCTGAACCGGCACCGGACGAGGTGCTGGTGGAGGTAAAGGCCTGCGCCATCTGCGGCAGCGATGTGCACGGCAGCAGCGGTGAGAACGGGCGGCGCATCCCGCCGCTGGTCATGGGCCACGAAGCCAGCGGCACCATTGCGCAGCTGGGCGAAGCCGTGCAAAGCTGGGCCGTGGGCGACCGCGTCACCTTTGATTCCACCGAATACTGCGGCCACTGCTGGTTCTGCACCCACGGGATGCACAACCTCTGCGCACAGCGCCGCATCGTAGGCGTTGCCTGCACCGAGTACCGCAAAAATGGTGCCATGGCCCAGTACATCGCCGTAAAGGCCCGCACTCTGTATGCCCTGCCGCCCGCCGTCAGCTTTGAGCAGGGCTGCCTTGTGGAGCCGTTTGCCGTGGGAATGCACGCAGTGCTGCGCAGCGGCCTTGCCGCCGGGCAAACCGCTGCCGTGATCGGTGACGGCACCATTGGCCTGATGACCCTGATCGCCGCAAAAAGTCAGGGCGCACAGGTCTGCATAAGCGGCCACCACACCCGGCCCATGCAGCTGGCCGCACAGCTGGGTGCACTGGACTGCGCTCAGCTGCCGCAGCTCACCGCAGAGCGCGGTGCCGATGTGGTGTACGATGCCGTCGGTTCCCAAAGCTCCTTTACACAGGCCATGGAGCTGGTGCGCAAGGGCGGACGCATCATGGTCATCGGCAACCACACCCGGACCATCGACTTCCCGCTGCAGCGCTGCATCACCGAGCAGATCGATGTGCAGTTCAGCTATTCCTCCGCCGGGGAGTACCCGGTCTGCCTGCAGGCCATTGCCGAGGGCTGCGCCGACCTGACCGGCCTGTGGCAAAGCTTTCCGCTGGCCGAGGGTGCGCAGGTGTTCGACCTCCTTGTGCACCGGGACGAAAGCCTGACCAAAGCCATCCTGATTCCATGAGCAGTTGTCTGCATACATGTTTTTTCTGCCAGTTTTCGCTGATTTTGATTTACTTTTGCAACATCCTATGATATAGTTAAAAAAAGTTGTAATACAAAGAGGTGTTCCACTATGGCCGATAAGGGCAGCGTCACCGGAAAGATCGCCCACTATATCCGCAAAAATATCCGCAACGGCAACTGGACCGTGGGCGAAAAGATCCCCAGTGAGAACCAGCTGTGCGAAGAGCTGGGGGTCAGCCGTATATCCGTGCGCAGCGCCCTGCAGCAGTTCATTGCGCTGGGCATTCTGGAAAGCGTGCACGGCAAGGGCACCTTCCTGATCTCGGACGATCTTTCGGCCTTCTATTCCAATGTGGAGGAACCGGCTCCCACCATCGATGCTACCGAGACCATGAAGCAGATCCTGGAGTTCCGCAGCATCGTAGAACCGGCAGTCTGCGCACAGGTGGCCCAGACCGCCTCGCCGGAGCTGATCGCCAAACTGGAGGGCTACCTCAAGGCCATGAAGGCCTCTGTGGGCAAGTGCGAAGAGTTCATCAACGCGGACGTGGCGTTCCATATGGAGATCATTAACGCCTGCGGCAACGATTACACCATTGCCATTATGAACGAGACCTTCCAGCGCCGTGCTAGTCTGGGTAAGATGCTCATTCTTTCCAACGGTTACTACGGCGGCATCTACTACCACGGCATTTTGCTGGACGCTTTCCGCAAGCACGATGGCAAGCGTGCCCGGGTCATGATGGAAGAGCACCTGCAGCACGGCCTGTACGATCTGGAATCCGATAATCTTGGGCAGGAGAAAAACGACCTCTGAGCCGCTTTTTCCTGTCTGATACGCAAAAAAGATCCCGTTCACCCAGAAGTGGACGGGATCTTTTATTGCTTATGGGGCTTTACTGCAGCCGATCAGGCTTTGACGAAGGCAGCTGCTTCCTCAGCGCAGATATAGCCGCTGTCAATGCACAGGCCATAGCAGAAGCCGGGGATATCGTAGTAGGGGCTGTAGTACAGGCTGCCGCTGTCGGTGCCGGCAACGTACAGGCCGTCGATGGGCTGGTTGTCCAGATCCAGAGCGCGGCAGCAGTCGTCGGTGCGCACGCCGCCAAAGGTGCTCCATGCACTCGGCTCACACTGCACAGCGTAGAAGGGGCCTTCCTTGATGGGGCTGAGGTACCACTTGTTAGCACCAAACTGCTCGTCCACGCCCTTCTCGCAGTACTCGTTGTACTTTGCAACGGTCTCAGCCAGATGGGTCAGGCCGAACTTCTCGCCCAGCTCTTCAATGGTGTCAGCCTTGACCAGCCAGCCTTCCTTCAGGCCCTCTTCAATATCGCTGGGCAGGTTGTCCAGAATGCGGCCCTTGAAGTAGTTGCCAATGAACCAGTTCTCGCTGGTAGCGCCCTTTGCAGTGGTGTACTCGTACAGGCCCTGCGTGGTCATGGCATCCACATAAGCCTGATCCACAATGCCGTACCAAGGGGCGTTCAGCAGGATCTGCTCGGAGCCGTAGCTCATGGGGTAATCGCACAGCAGGCCCTCGTTGATAAAGCGCTTGCCTTCGCCGTCCACCAGCAGGTTGCCGTACAGGCCGAACTTGAAGCAGTAGTTCTGGTCGTACTTATCCTGCTTTGCGGGGCGGCTGGCCTTGCTGTTGGTTCCGCCGTACTCGCAGGGGCAGTAGCCAAAGGTCTTGCACAGCACAGCGCCTGCGTCGTTTGCCATTACAATGCCGTCGCCGGTGCACAGGCTGTTGCCGCCTGCAGCTGCGTTCAGCTTGCGGGTGTGCAGGAACTTCTCCTGCAGGTCGCGGTTGCCAAGGAAGCCGCCGGATGCAATGATGACAGCGCCTGCATGGACGGTGATGGGGGTGCCGTCCTCTTTTTCAGCGGTAAAGCCGCAGATCTTGTCGTTCTCCACGATCAGGCTCTTGGCTGCGGTGTTGTAGATCATCTGCACGCCGTTGTCGTCCAGAGCCTTCTCCCACAGCTGCACGCGCTCATCCAGAGCGTTGGTGATCAGGTGGAAGCCGCCCTTCTCATCCTTGAAGGGGGTCTCGAAGCGGAAGTTTGCTTCCTTCATCTCGTAGCCGATGCCCACCAGCTCTTCCACAGCGTCCTTGGAGGTCTCCAGGCAGCGCTTGATCAGGCTGGGGTTCGGGGTCCAGTGGGTGTAGTTCATGGCATGGTTGAACACTTCGTCCACAGTCAGGGTGGTGCCGCCCTCACGTGCGTGCAGCACGCTGGTGTCCACTGCAAAGGGGCCGGAGACCTTGATGCCGTTCACGCCTGCAACGCTGCCGGCCTTTTCCACGGTGAGCACCTTCATGCCCTTCTGGGCTGCCACGATACTTGCCATAAAGCCTGCTGCGCCGCAGCCAATGACGGCCACATCCACATCGTATTCCTCAGCTGCGCCTGCGGTCTTTTCCACAGTCTTGGCCAGCCATGCCTGACGGTCGCCGCCTGCCTGCGCAACACAGTCTGCAATGGCTTCCTTGACAGCGCGGCTGGAATTGGTAGCACCGGTAATGCTGTCCACGCCGCCTGCCTGATTGTCCAGAATGGCGGGGATCAGCTCGTTCTCCACCTGACTGAACAGCGCGGGAGTCTCGTTCTGGCCCACGATCTTCACATCGGTCAGCGCAGTCTCAGAGAAGGTGCACTCCAGCTCAATGTCGGAGATATTGCCGTAAGCCTTGGCGGTGTAGGTGCCGGGCTTGAAGGTAAAGCCAGCCTCGGAAGCTGCGCTTGCAGCAGCAGAGGAAGCGGTGGAGGAAGCAGCAGTGCTGGAAGCAACAGAGCTTGCAGAGCTGCCGCAGCTGGTCAGCACACCGGCAGCAGCAGCGCCGACGGCACCGGCAGCAGCCTTTTTCAGGAAGTTGCGACGGGAAATGCGGTTTGCCATGATAAGGTTCTCCTTTACGTTTTCTTTCTTCTTCGTGTGTACGATGTTTTCCGGTCAGGCACCGCCGGGCCGGAACTTCGTTTGACATTTCACGAACAACACTTTACAGCATAAACCGGGTTTAAGGTCAAGCACCGTTACCGTTTTGAAACTTTGTTTGTCATTTAACAACAAGAAAGCCCCTGTGAGTTTGTGCAAACTCCACAAGGGCTTTTTGTGTCTATTGTGCTGTACCGCGTTTTTGGCTCAGATTACCGGCAGGATCACCGTCTCCATGTCCTTTCCGCAGCCATCCAGATTCAAAAAACCGGGCAGGATCATCATTTTTTCCCGCATATGGTAGCCGTGGGCAGTCATCCAGTCCAGAAGCAGGGCAAAGGTTTCCTTGCGCACGCTCTCCTCCCGCGTCAGGCTGCGGTGATACACGATGCATTTGCCCAGATTCATCCAGTGGACATGGGTGCGGTCATATGTTCCAAGCCGCCACTCCTCCGAAGCCGGGATGGCACAGACATAGCTGGGGTCCAGCTCCGGTTTTTCGGAGCTGAACTGCGCCGTCTCGATCACCCGCGCATAGCTGGAAATGGACAGCAGCTCCACAAAGCGGGAAATGGTCTCCCCTGCCTGCCCCGCCACGCTGAAGTCCCGCCCATTGGAAGCATAGACATATATTTTATCCGGCACATCCTGAACCGAAAAGTCTGAACCGGGTTCCATGTTCAGCAGGCCAATGGCCTCATCCAGCGCCTGCAGGCGGTATTCCAGCAGCTGCTTCTCGTGGGTCAGGGTGTAGCGCTGCCGCTTGAGAGATTGCTCAAACTGTTCGGTCTGCTGCTTTTCGTCCAGCATCCGCACCGCTTCCTCTATGCTGAAGCCATACTGCAGCAGGCAGCGGAAAGCGTTCACCCGGAATGCATCCTCCGGGCTGAACCAGCGGTAGCCGTTTTTCATCCGCTTCACCTTGAACAGGCCGATCTTTTCGTAATACCGGATCTTGCTCTGGGGCAGACCGGTCATGTTGGAAAATTCTCGGATATAATAGCCCTTTTCGTTTTCGCTCACCGTGCTTCCTCCTTACCCCGGAGCCGCACCGCCCGGCACCGGTTTCTTTGCGGTTTCTTTGCCAGTTCTATTGTAACATACTTTTTATAAAAAGCAAAAAGGCAGGCCCTTTCCCAGCGGAAAAAGCCTGCCTTTTCTATATTTATATCAGAACTGCTTACTTTGCAGCCAGATACTTGCCCAGCTCACGGCCCAGCGTCAGGCACATGCCAATGCTCACGCCGGGGATCGGGGTGATATACTCGGGACCGAAGCGCATACCGCAGGTGTTTCCGGAAGCGTACAGGCCCTCGATGGGCTGATAATCCTCGTTCAGCACCTGCTGGTCATTGGTGGTCACAAAGCCGCCGGTGGTCACCAGTGCAAAGCCCAGACTCGGGGTGGTGACATGGGCGTAGAAGGGAGCCTTTGCAACTGCATTCAGGAAGTGCGGGTCCTTGGCAAAGTCGCTGTCGTAGCCCTCGGCGCAAACCTTATTGTACTGCTCCACAGTAGCGGAAAGGGCTGCAGGCTCCACACCGATGTACTCGGCCAGCTGCTCGATGGTGTCGGCGCAGTACCAGCCGTTGGCGCCCTCGGCACCAGCAGCCTTTGCGGCCTCAAAGTTGCCCTTCATGGCTTCCACCACAGCGGGCATGTCGTACTCGAATGCCTGATGGCCGGGGAAGCCGCGCAGGATCTGGGTCTCATAGGTGCTGTCGTAGATGGAGGTGATATTGCCGCGCTTTGCACGTGCCATGAAGAAGCCGTTGATCTCCGGGCCGGCAAAGGCTTCGTTCTGGAAGCGCTGGCCATTCTCGTCCACCCACAGGGGGCCGGGCAGATAATCGGGCACGGTCATAGAGTCGAAGTTCATGGTGGAGATGTCGCTTTCCAGATGGCCGCCTGCCCAGACGCCCATCTGGATGGTGGAACCGTCGCGGCCGAACGGTGCGAGGAAGTCCTCATCCTGGGTGAACATGCGGGCGATGTTCGGCAGCAGGTCGTTCAGCATTTCCTTGTTGCCGCCAAAGCCGCCGCCGGCCAGAACAACGCCGTTCTTTGCGTTGATCTTCAGGTACTTGCCGTTGCTGTCCTGTGCGATGACGCCGGCGACCTTGTCGCCGTCCATCACCAGCTGCACGCCCCTGGTGCCGAACAGGGCAGTGGCGTGATCGGAGAAATTCTCCTCAACATAGTTGTAGTTGTCCCAGCTCAGGTCTTTCAGTTCCAGCTGGCCGGCGGTGTTGTTGTTCTTTTCGCCGCTGGTGGGGTTCTCCCAGTAGTTCTCCCACCATTCCAGCGTGCCGGTGTAGTAGTGCAGACCGTTGTTCAGCTCGTGAACGGTGTACTCGTTGTCCGGCCAGAACTGGATGCGGGTCTTGGCCAGCGTATCCGGGTTGATCTTGTCCAGCCACCAGTCCACGGTGCTGCCGCCGTTCTTGGCGAACTTCATGACCAGAGAGGCATTGGCCTTGCCGTGGGTCTGCAGCATCCAGTTGTTGACGAACTCCACGATGTCCACCTCGGGCACGCCGTGGCTCTTGAGGTACTCGGAGTTGATGTGGCCGATGTCGTGGCCGACGGTCCACCAGCTGTCCTTCGGCATTGCTTCCAGAACCAGAACATTTTTACCCTCTTCGGCCAGCTCGCGGTAGCAGCTCAGGCCGGCGTAGCCCATGCCGACAATGGCAACATCCACGTCATAGGTCTTGTCGATCTCGCTGTCGGCGATGGGGTCCGGGGCGGTGCGCCAGCCGGAAGCCTGCTCGGCAGAAGCTTCCGGAGCAGCCACGGCAGTGCCGCCCATGCCCTTGGCGGTGGCAGTGTAGGTGCCGGGGGTGTACTTGGCTGCCACAGAGGAGGCAGAGCCGGAGGCAGCGTTGCAGGCGGCCAGTGCGCCGGCAGTGATGCCGCTCATCACGGACGCAGAGGCAAGCTTCAGAAAGCTTTTGCGCGAGATCTTTTTCATGGTGTGGTTCCTTTCACGTTCTTCTTTCTTCACAAAGGTGGGGCGGGATGCCCCCTTCGTTTGTTAATTCTATCACAATATAATGGACTTGAAAAACATTGATTTCTTTTTATAATTAGAAGTAAAGGTGATAACCAGAAAAAAGAACGATAGGAAAGGAAAAGGAGCATCTTCATGACGCTGCGGCAGTATGTGGGCTCAACCGGCAGAACCATCTGGCAAGCCACGCATCCCTGTGCCGCAGCCAACTGAGCGGGGAACAACACTATGCGCCTGCAATGAATCGAGATCTGTGGAACCAGTTTTCGCAGGTGATTTCTCAGCATGGCAGTGATCCCCAGAACGTCCGGTTTGCCGCGTCGATGGAAGAACTAGCGCGCAGATCGCTTTTTACGGGGGCTACACGATCCTGGCAGAGCCGGTGCTGAACCAGCTGCCGGCCAATAAGAATCTGATCTTTATCCCGCTGGAAAATGATACGATCCCGGCATGGGCTGTGTGGAATGTTGAAAACCGGTCGCCCTCGCTGCAGCTGCTTGCGCAGGAGCTGCATCTGAGCTGATGCAGCGGGAGCAGCAGAAAAGACCGTTCTGCTTTTCAAAGGGCAGAACGGTCTTTTGCATGATCCTTGAAATTCGATTTTTCAAAACGGTTTCAGCTGCAGCGGCCGCAGAACGAAGCAGGCGTCAGGAGATCAGTCCGTCAGGGGCATGATGCTTTCTGGTGCGGCGCACAGAAAACTGGGCAGTGCCGGCGCAGGAGAGGTAAGGGTCGTTTTGCTTACCTTCCACCACAGGCGGGCGTCTCCCTCCGGCGCAGTGCAGATGAGGTTCCAGTCAAAAGGATTTTCACTGAAAGAAAGCGGCTTTACGGGCAGGGCATTGGGTGTGTCCGGGCCGCAGGGGGTAAAATCATGGGCGCGGATGCCTACGGCCGTGCAGTTCTCCGGCACCGGCAGAGCCGGCTGCAGCGGAACACCCCATCCGGTCAGGCGCACGGTGTGCGCGTCCGCACGGGTGCAGGACAGAATGTTCTTGCACCCGGTGAGCCGGGCTGCTGTGATGCTGCGGGGGTCCGCGAACACCTCCCGGGTGTGTCCGGTGCGCAGCACACGGCCGCTGTCCAGTACGGCCATCTCCGGGCACAGGCGGTAGGCCTCGTCCCGGTTGTGAGTGACCAGCAGTGCTGTGCCGGAAAATCGGGCCAGCAGGCTGCCAACTTCACCTTCCACTTCTTCGCGGAGGTAGCTGTCCAGTGCGCTGAACGGCTCGTCCAGCATCAGGATGCGGGGATCGCCTGCAAGGATGCGGGCCAGCGCGGTGCGCTGCTGCTGTCCGCCGGAGAGTTGAGCAGGATAACGCTTGGCAAGCGGTTCCAGCCGCATGGCACGCAGCATTTCGGTGCAGCGGACCTGCCGGGCAGCGCGGTCTTTTTCAGCCTTCAGACCGCAGAGGATGTTCTGCTCCACCGTCATGTTGGGAAAGAGAGCGTAGTTCTGGAACAGCAGCCCTGCACCGCGCTGTTGGGGCGGCAGATCGATATGCTGTTCGCTGTCAAACAGTACGCGTCCGTCCAGCACGATGCGGCCACTATCCGGTTTTACGATGCCGGCGATGCAGCGCAATGTCATGCTTTTGCCGCAGCCGGAAGCGCCCAGCAGAGCGGTGGCGGTATCTCCGGCAGAAAAACTGACCTGCAGGGTGAAGCCGTCCAGCTTTTTTTCGATATCCACTTCCAGACTCATGCGTGTTCACCTGCCTTCTGCTTTTTCTCCAACAGGTTCACAGCCAGCAGAACCACCGCCGAGATGGCAATGTCCACCAGGACCCAGAGCATGGCCCCGGCTTCATCGTTGGTGCGCCAGAGCTGGTACACCGTGGTGGCGATGGTGGCCGTCTTGCCTGGGGTGTAGCCGGCGATCATGCTGGTAGCGCCGTATTCGCCCAGCGCCCGGGCAAAGGCCAGAACAGTGCCCGCCAGAATGCCCTGCCGGCAGTACGGCATCCGCACCCGCCAGAAGATCCATGTATCGGACTGCCCCAGAGTCTGGGCCGACCATGCCAGCGTTTCGTCAAAGCTTTCAAATGCGCCGCGGGCGGTGCGGTACATCAGAGGGAAGGCCACCACGATGGAAGCGAAGATGGCGCTGTACCAGTTCATGACAAGTTTCACGCCGAAATGCTCCATGAAAAAGATGCCCAAAGGACGCTTTGCTCCAAAAAGCAGCAGCAGAAAATAGCCCACGACTGTGGGCGGCAGAACCATAGGCAGAGTGAGCACTGCATCCAGAACGCCTTTGACAGCCCGGGGCAGGCGGGCAATGTAGTAAGCAGAAAAAATACCAAGAAAGAACACAGCCGCGCAGCTGATAAGAGCAATGCGCAGGCTGTTCCAGAGAGGGTACCAGTCCATGGCGGCCTCCTTAATGCACCGCAGCGGAAACAGCCGGAAAATCATGCCGGGTGATTCGGACACGGTTCATAAAATAACTCCTGTACAGATCGGTTTCCATGAGGGTATTATATCTTCTTTTCCGGGGTTTGTAAATGCAGCGGGTTTCACAGGGCCGGCTGGACAGCCTGAAAAAGCGGAATAAAAACTCCCCATGCTGATCTGCAGATCGGCATGGGGAGAAGACGATAACGGGTGTGCATCCGCGCGGTGCAGCAGACACAGCGCAAGAGGAAAAGTTACTTCTTGAAGGTCAGAACACCCTTGCGGTAGGAAGGATCGCGGCTGTCAACGAAGTCGAATGCAGCCTGTGCGTCCTCGAAGTTCCAAGTGTGGGAAATGCTGCCGCGCAGATCGATCTTGCCCTCGTTGACCAGATCGATCACGTCCTGGAACTTGCGGTTCTGCAGGCGGCTGCCGCGGACGTCCAGCTCCTTGGAGGTAATGACGAACTGGTTGACCTCGGTGGGAGCCACGGAGAAGCCCATGGTGATGACGCGGCCGGCGTTGCCGGTGGCCTGCAGAGCGGTCAGCAGGCTGCCCTTGACACAGGCGGCATCGATGGTCACGGTGGGGCCGTAGCCGTCGGTCAGCTCATGTGCCTTAGCGGGAACGTCTTCCTTCAGGCTGTTGATGGTGTAGGTAGCGCCGTTCTTCTTGGCCTCTTCCAGCTTTGCATCGTCGATATCGGTAACGATGATGGCCTTGGGGTTGTACAGCTTCCTATGATTACAGTCTGGAGCAGGTGCGCGATGCCGACACATGGTATTTTACCTACTACGGATCCGAAACGGAGAATGAGGACGGAGCGGTTCTTCTGGAAGCGCAGTTTTCTCCCGACTACAGCACTCTGACCACACGCAAGGTTTACAAAACAACCCGCGATGAGGAGATGATCCGGGATGCGCAGCGTGCGGAGGAGGAAGCTGCAAAGGTTGCAGAGGCAGAGGATGACGCCTCGGATCAGGAGTTCAGCCAGGAAGAAGAGGGAGACGAGGCGAAAAAAGACAAGGAAGAGGAAGCTGCTCTTCCCAAACCGGCACTGGAGGGAACCCGGCATTGGACGAGCGTCGGCGATGAAGAGAAGCTTGCAGCCATCAAGGAGGGCTTTCGAAGACGCCTTCGCGTGCAGCTTGCCGAAAAGGGAAACATGGCCTTCTACAATGACACCGACGACGATCGTCTTCCGCATTACTGCAGCGTTTCCAACTGTCTGAACAAGGGGACAAAGGTTGCTTCCGATTCGAACGGAAGAAGATATTACTGTGAGGAACATGAGAACGAATATGAAAAAGATCCGGCCTTCAGGGCAGACAACAATTCGCAGTGAACAGAACTTTCCGACAAGAAGCGGGATGGTGTGGCATTTTCTGCAGGGGAGCAAGCGGTGGTTTGTGCTCAGCATTGTCTTCGCCTGTCTGACGTCTGTCCTCGATCTTCTGAATCCGAAGATCATCAGCTACACCGTAGATTCGGTGATTGACAGCAAGCCATCTGCGCTGACGGGATCTGCCAGAGCACTGATCGAGTCTTGCGGCGGTGCTGAAGGTCTGCGGAATCACCTGTGGCTTGTTGCAGCGGCGGTCTGCGCGGTGGCGCTTCTTGCCAACGCATGCCGGTATGCGAACCGGCTGATGAATTCACTCGGCGCGGAGTGTCTGGTCAAGAGAATGCGCGATCAGCTGTTTGATCACATTGAGCATCTCCCTTTTGCGTGGCACAGCGAGAATCACACAGGAGACATCATTCAGCGGTGTACATCGGATGTGGAGACCATCAAGAATTTTGTCTCGGAGCAGCTTACCAGCCTGTTCCGAATCGTGATTCTGATGTCCTTTGCGCTGTACTATATGGACCGGATTCATCCGGTCCTGACAGCGGTTTCTGCCGCTTTCTTCCCGATTATCATTCTGTACTCGCTTTTCTTTCACAGGAGAATCGGGAATGCCTTTCAGCATGCGGATGAGGAGGAGGGAAAGCTTTCTGCCATTGCGCAGGAGAATCTGACCGGAGTCCGTGTCGTGCGGGCGTTTGGGCGCGAGATCTATGAAAGGGAGCGCTTCGAGAAGCAGAACCGGAGCTACACGGCGATGTGGATCCGGCTGATGAAGCTGCTTTCCGCGTTCTGGTGCTCGAGTGATCTGATCTCCGGTCTGCAGGTGATGCTGGTCACCGTGATCGGCGCAGTTTTCTGTGTCCGCGGACAGATTACATCGGGGCAGTACATTGCATTTATCTATTACAATTCCATGCTGACGTGGCCGGTCCGCTCGCTTGGCCGCGTGGTGGCGGATATGTCCAAGGCGGGAATCTCCATCGACCGTCTGCGCTACATCATGAATTCAGAAACGGAGCAGGATAAAAAGGATGCCAAGATGCCGCCCATGGACCGTGATATTTCGTTTCAGCATGTGTCCTATCAGTATGAAAACGGCTCCTCGGAGGTACTGAAGGACGTCACCTTCACCATTCCGGCGGGGAGCACGGTCGGAATTCTGGGAGGAACCGGCTCCGGAAAATCTACCCTGATGTATCTCCTTGACCGTCTGTATCCGCTCTCTCCGGAAAACGGACGGATCGAGATTGGTGGTGTGGACATCGCGGACATTTCTTCGGACTGGCTTCGAAGAAATATCGGCATGGTCCTGCAGGAGCCCTTCTTGTTCTCCAGAACGCTGGAGGAAAATATCGCAATTGCGAGCGGCCAGGAGCCGGAAGACGGGAAGGACGGCGAGCACTCCCGTCTTGCAAGGGTGCGATCCGCAGCGAGGATTGCCAGACTGGATGAAACCATCACACATTTTGCCAAGGGCTATGACACCTTTGTCGGAGAGAGGGGCGTGACCCTTTCCGGCGGACAGAAGCAGAGGACGGCGATTGCCCAGATGCTGATTCGAAAGCCGCCCATCATGGTGTTTGACGATTCCCTGTCGGCCGTGGATGCGGAGACGGATGCGGAAATCCGCAAGGCACTCCGGGAGAATGTCGGCTCTGCGACGGTGATTCTGATTGCGCACAGACTGACCACGCTGATGCACGCGGATCAGATCCTTGTGATGGATCAGGGACGGATTGTGCAGAGGGGAACACATGAGGAGCTTCTGGCGCAGGATGGAATTTACCGTCAGATTTATGATCTGCAGGTTCGTCAGAGCGGCAGCAGATAATGGAGGAGGTCTGCGATGCAGGCAGAAGAGAATAAGAAGATTTCACTGCCCTTCTTCGGAATCCCGAGATTGTGGCCTTTTATCCGGCCTTACCGCCGGATTCTTATCATCAATATCATTCTGGGAATTCTCAGCTCGCTGATCGATTCCCTGTATCCGTTGTTCAACAGCTATGCACTGAACCACTTTGTGGCAGAGGAGACGCTGAAGGGCATCCTTCCGTTTGCAGCGGCCTATGCGGTGATTCTGGTTCTTCAGGTGATCGACAATTTCGTCAGCACGTACCAGTGCGGCAAGGTCGAGATGTCGGTGGACCGGGACCTGCGGAATGCATCGTTTAATCACCTGCAGACGCTGTCCTTCTCCTATTTTAACCAGAACAATGTCGGCTACATTCATGCGAGAGTCATGAGCGACACAGGAAAAATCGGTGATCTGGTGGCCTGGAGAATGATGGACATGGTCTGGAACGGCTCCTATATCGTGTGCGTGATTGCGGTGATGCTCGCCGTGAATGCAAGACTTGCGATGTATGTTCTGGCACTGGTTCCTGTTGCGGTGGTCCTGATTGCTTTTTTCCAGAAGAAGCTGGTGAAGCTGAACCGGAGAATCCGCGAGATCAACTCAACAATTACGGGTAATTTTAACGAGGGCATCACGGGGGCAAGATCGGTCAAGACGCTGGTGATTGAGGACCGTATCCGGAAGGATTTTGAGAAGGATACGGAAGAAATGCGCGAGGCGTCCGTAAAGGCAACCCATTATTCGGCACTGTTTACCTCGCTTGTGACCTTTATGTGCGCGACGGCGCTGGCGCTTGTCCTCTGGAAGGGCGGCCGCATCACGATGGAAGGGGTTCTTCAGATCGGAACACTGTCGGTATTCTTTTCCTACGCGCTGAATATGATGGATCCGATCCAGAATATCGTTCAGACCATTTCTGCGTTTATTGCCATTCAGGTAAACATTGAGAGATTGACGCGGCTTCTTCATACAGAGTCGGATGTGGCAGACCGGAGTGAGGTCACAGAGCGTTACGGGGACACCTTCCATCCGAAGAAGGAAAACTGGGAGCCCTTGTACGGAGATGTGGAGTTCCGGGATGTTTCCTTCCGCTATCCGGACGGAGAAGAGTATGTTCTGGAGCATTTCAATCTGAAGGTGCCGAAGGGAACCAATGTGGCAATTGTCGGAGAAACGGGTGCCGGAAAATCTACACTGGTGAACCTGGTCTGCCGCTTTTTCGAACCTACGGAGGGTGCCGTTCTGATTGATGGAAGGGATGCAAGAGACCGTTCCCAGCTCTGGCTCCACAGTAATATCGGCTATGTTCTGCAGACACCGCACCTGTTTTCAGGCTCTGTGAGAGACAATCTGCGCTACGGGAAACCGGATGCCACGGATGAGGAGATCATGCAGGCGCTTGGACTTGTGCATGCGGACTTTGTCGTGGAGAAGATGGAAAAGGGGCTGGACTCCGAGGTAGGAGAGGGCGGAGACCTTCTTTCCACCGGAGAAAAGCAGCTTCTTTCCTTTGCCAGAGCGATTCTGGCGGATCCGAGAATTCTGGTTCTGGATGAGGCAACGGCATCGATCGACACACTGACGGAGAAGTTGATCCAGGATGCGATCGAGACCGTGATCCGGGGAAGAACCTCTTTCGTGATAGCACATCGCCTGTCCACCATTGTGGATGCGGATGTCATTCTGGTTGTCCGGAACGGGAAAATCATTGAACAGGGGACACACAAAAGCCTCATGCAGCAGAACGGATATTATCACGAGCTGTACATGAGGCAGTACGAAGAGATGGCAGCAGATGCTGTTTACCGCGCGTAGGCGGAATAGATTTTCTGATGATCCTGCACGGCATTCATGGAAGAGGAAGCCATTCCGGTCACACAGATATAAGGTACATTTCCGGAAGAAATGAAGTAGCTGACCGCACAGTAGAGTGACTGGTTGACGTAGCCGGTCTTGGCACCAAGGACAATCCCCGGTTTATTCAGAGGACTGATTCTGGAAAGAAACAGGTTGCGCACGGTAATTCCCTGCGGGTGTATCGAGGTCGGAATCGTCGTGTACTGCGGCGTCACCAGAACGGTGAAGGCCAGCTGGCTGGCGGCTGCCGCATTCATGATAACCGCGATGTCATTGCAGGTGGAGTAATGGCCGGGATCAAAAAGACCGATGCAGTTGGTAAAGTGCGTATTCTTCAGACCAAGCGCAGCTACCTTGTCATTCATCATCGTGACAAAGGCTGCATCCGAACCTGCCACGTACCGTCCGAGAGCCATTGCGGCATCGGCACCGGAAGGGAGAATGGTGCCCCATAAAAGATCCATGACAGTTACCTTTTCTCCCGCTGCGAAGCCGACGGTGCTGCAGTCATGCTCCATGCAGTAATCCAGAATATCCTGCGTGATGGTAACGGTGTCGGTGAGGTTCTTCACGTGCTCCGATGCAACAAGAAGTGTCATGACCTTGGTCATGGAGGCCGGATACATGTAGGCGTCACCGTTCTTCTGTGCGGCTACCTTGCCGGTTTTGGCGTTTACCAGAATGGCAAAGGTGCTCCCCGCAGTCTGATCGGAGATCAGCTTTGTGGAAGAATCGGAAGGAAAGACGGACTCTGCGGCATATGCGGAAAGCGTAATTTTGCCGGAAAGAGCAGTTTTTCCTGTGAGAGGAGAGCTTCCTGGCACGGGAGAAACGGCAAGAACGAGAGCGGCTGCGAGTGTGGAGGAGACGGCGATAAGTCTGCGCCGGATGGAAGATACAGATCGATACATGAATACCTCCTGAAAATCAAATAAATCTGGTTTACGGGGTCTGGCACATGATATTTTTGTCATGTGCCGGACATTTCTATGGTAGCATTGGAACAGAAGAACCGCCACAAAAAGTGTGGAAACGCGGCAGAGAAAACGTATAAAATTGCTGCCGCAGAGCAGAAGAAAGAGAGGGGAAGCTATGGTTTTTACAGCAGAAAAGGGCGTTCTGACAGCGAGAAATCTGGGAGAAATTCTCCGCATTGAGGCCTGGGGAAAGGATTCCCTGCGCGTGCGTGCAACGCGGTATGCGGCTCTTAATGATGAGAACTGGGCATTGACCGAGGGGCTGGGGAGCTCCGAAGCCACTGTGGAAATTACAAAGGAGGATCACTGGGTCGGTGATGGCACGATCGATCAGAAGGAGCTTGCGAGGATCACCAACGGACGGATCTCGGCCACGGTCAATTTTGCCGGCGTCATTACCTTTTATAAGGATGGGAAGCAGCTCCTTCGCGAATATTTCAGCTTCTATGACGGCTCCCTCTGGAAGGAGAGCCGCTGCCTTAAAATCCGGAGCCGCGAGTGGAAGGGAATCCCGGGCGGAGATTTCTCTCTGAATGTCCGCTTTGAGAGCATCGATGAGGAGAAGATTTACGGAATGGGCCAGTATCAGCAGCCCTATCTGGATTTGAAGGGCTGTGTCCTGAGTCTGGAGCAGAGAAACTCTCAGGTTACAGTACCTTTTGAAGTTTCTTCCATGGGCTATGGGTTCCTCTGGAACAACCCGGCAGTTGGTCGTGTCTCCTTTGGAAAGAACTATACAGAGTGGCAGGCAGCGGCGACCCGGCAGATGGATTACTGGATTACGGCAGGAGATACGCCGAAGGAAATTCTGGAAAAATATACGGCGGTAACCGGACGTGCGCCCATGTTCCCGGAAAATCTCATGGGACTGTGGCAGTGCAAGCTTCGCTACCGCACGCAGGAGGAGGTGCTGTCTGTTGCAAGGAAATACAAGGCAGAGGGCCTTCCGATCGATGTGATTGTCATCGACTTCTTCCACTGGACGCTTCAGGGAGACTGGAAGTTTGACAAAACCTACTGGCCGGATCCGAAGGCAATGGTGGATGAGCTTCATTCGATGGGCATCAAGGTCATTGTCTCCATCTGGCCGTCCGTGGACCGAAAGAGCGAGAACTTCGCGGAGATGATGGACCGGGGACTTCTGATTTCGACGGAGCGCGGTGCGCAGCAGACCTATGACTACCAGGGGGACTGCGTGGAGATCGACGTTTTCAATCCGGAAACCAGAAAATATGTCTGGGAGAAATGCAAAAAGAACTACTATGATCTTGGCATTGATGCGTTCTGGCTGGACAACTCCGAACCGGATTACTGCGCCTATGATTTTGACAATTACCGTTACATCAATGGATCGGCGCTGGAGAGCAGCTGCCAGTATCCGCAGTGGTACAGCCGGATTTTCTATGATCCGATGACGGAGCTTCAAAAGGCGCCGGTGGTCAATCTGCTTCGAAGCGGCTGGGCGGGAAGCCAGAAATATGGAAATGTTCTCTGGTCCGGCGATGTGCCGAGCACCTTTGAGGCACTGCAGGATCAGCTGCAGGCGGGGCTGAACATCGGACTTGCGGGAATTCCGTGGTGGACGACG